>ENA-OQAN01000184-OQAN01000184.1-human-gut-metagenome-genome-assembly--contig:-NODE-184-length-34246-cov-1.533925_pt1 | contig 34246 bp, 54 predicted proteins | sample MGYA00242735_ERZ504527 | MGnify/ENA primary metagenome ERZ504527 (study PRJEB26092, sample SAMD00036230) | human gut metagenome | host: Homo sapiens | study: EMG produced TPA metagenomics assembly of... | reverse complement strand
CGCCCATTGTGCAATATTCCCCACTGCTGCCTCCCGTAGGAGTTTGGACCGTGTCTCAGTTCCAATGTGGCCGATCACCCTCTCAGGTCGCTACTGATCGTCGCCTTGGTAAGCCGTTACCTTACCAACTAGCTAATCAGACGCGGGTCCATCCTGTACCGCCGGAGCTTTGATACTTCTACCATGCGATAAAAGCATATTATCTCGTATTAGCATACCTTTCGGTATGTTATCCGTGTGTACAGGGCAGGTTACCCACGCGTTACTCACCCGTCCGCCGCTCTTTACCGAAGTAAATCGCTCGACTTGCATGTGTTAGGCACGCCGCCAGCGTTCATCCTGAGCCAGGATCAAACTCTCAAATAAAAGTTGTTACCTGCTCAGACTAATCATTATCTGAATATCTGGCTTGGTTTGTTAGTTTCAATTCTATAAATTAACCTACTGTTTAATTTTCAAAGTTCTTATTTCCTTGTCCCGTTTTCTTAAGGACAAGTAATAATATACTATAGATTAAACAGTAGGTCAATACTTTTTTTTAAAAATATTTTTTATTATTTTTTTTTCTACATTTGCTTTTCATATTCTTTTTCTAAGTTTTTCAACAATCTTTTTCTCTATTCTAGATACTGTCATTTGAGATATTTCTAACTCTTTTGCTATTGTCGATTGAGTTTTGTCTAAGAAGAATCTATCTTTAAATATCTTAACTTCTAATTCATTTAAGCTTTCCATGAATTTATTTACAAAATCTTTTTTGCTCTATATTGTTAAAGCTACTTTCCTCTTCCCCAATTTTATCTATAAGAGTGATATCTTTATCTTCTGAGTCATCATTGCTAGATGAATCTAAAGATATTGGCTGATAACCATAAGATGCTTCCATAGCCTCTAAAAACTTCTTCTTCACTACAACCTATGTAATCAGCTATATCTTTTACCTTTGGATGAGTCTTATTTTCTTGCTCAAGTGCTACTTTAGCTTCACTTATTTTTTTGCTCAGCTCTTGAACTCTTCTTGGAACTCTTAAGGCCCATACTTTATCTCTAAAGTATTTCTTTATTTCACCTATTATTGTTGGTGTTGCAAAACTTGAAAATTCATACCCTTTTTCTATATCATATCTATCTATTGCATATATTAGTGCTAAAGATCCTACTTGATATAAATCTTCATATTCAACGCCTTTATTAATATACTTTTTAGCTAACAAGTTTACTAAATATAAATGTCTTTCAATAAGAATATTTCTAACATCCTTATTATCTTTATCTTTACTATATATCCTAAATAACTCTTTTGTATCTATATCTAGGTAATTTGTAGCATTAGCTACATTCTTCATTAAATATCAACTCCTAAATACTTAGTCATTTTTATTATTGTTCCTTGGTTGTCTTTTGATTCTATCTTCACATCATCCATTAGTGTTTGGATTATAAATAATCCTAATCCATTTTCTTTTGGTTGTGTTAAATCAGGTGTAGCTATTGATTCTACATCGTACCCTTTACCATTATCTTTTATTTCTATATCTAATCCATTTTCTAATATAGTATATGTTATACTTACGCTTTTATCATCACTATGCTTTATAGCATTAGTACAAGCTTCTGATACTGCTACTTTCATATCTTCTATATCATCTATTGAAAAACCTATCTTATTAGCTATACCTGAAGTAGTTAATCTTATTATACTTACAAAATCAGGATTAGCACTTATTTCCATTTTTATAGTTTCACAAGCCAAAGTCTATCCCTCCACTTTAAATATTTTATCTAGACCTGTTATAGTAAAAATCTTTTTTACGTTACTCTTTGGATTTATTATATATATTTCTTTATTATCCGTTTTTAGCTTCTTTAAAACACCTATCATAGCACCTAAGCCCGTAGAATCTATATAATCTAAGTTCTCAAGATTTATCTTCATATCTAATATTTTTTCGTCCGCTAAATTATGTAAATGCTCTTTTAATTTATCTGCTGTTGATACATCTAACTCACCTTGAAGTGATACATCCCAAAACCATTTTCGTTATTTAATTTAGAATCTATATTCATTGACATTCTAATTCCTCCTTATTGTTATCTCCTTTTTACAAATCTGAATACTTTCGTTATATTTGTAATCTTGCTTACCATACTAACTATTTCCTCTGTATATGTTGTTATTGATGCCACATTTTCTATAGTTTCATGTATATGTCTTTCATTGTAATCTATAATTTTATATACCTTTTCTACAACTTTATTAGTAGTATTTAATAATTTTCCTATATATACAGCTATAATTAAAGCTGAAGCCCCTATTAAAAATGCTCCTATCTGCCATCCCAAAGTATTCATTACTTATTATCTCCCTCGTCGCTAAATGTTCTACTTATCACAATTTCATCTTCAGATATATGTATATTGTCATCTTCTGCAAAGTTATCGTCTATAAATTCGTTTATTTTTTCTTTTACATCATCAAATGTTCCTTGTAAAACATCCTTTGGATTTTCTTTAATTTCATCTATTTTATTTTTTGCATCTCTTCTAAGTTCAGAACCTTTCTTAGGTGCAAATAAACCAGCTATAAAACCTATTAGTGCTCCTAATAATAAAAAATTTCCACGCCTTTTACTCATAGTATTTTTCTCCTCTAAAATTAAATTATATTTATATTATAAAGTTAGCAAAAAGAATAGGATATAATCCTATTCTTCTTCCATCTTTATTTTTGAAATAGAACTACATTACTTCGTCATCAGTTTTCATTAACTTAACTCCACTAGTTACTCTTCCAAATAATGAAATTTCATTAACTCTTAATCTTATAAGTACACCATCAGAGTTTATTATCATCATTTCATCATCTTCATTTACCATTTCTGCTCCAACAAGTTTTCCTGTCTTTTCAGCTATGTTGTAAGTTTTTATTCCTTTTCCTGCTCTTATCTGAGTTCTATATTCATTTATATCTGTTCTTTTTCCAAATCCATTTTCACTAACTACTAATACATCAGTGCCTTCTTCGCATAAGCTCATAGATACAACTTTATCATCATTAGATAATGTTATACCCTTTACACCCATAGCAGATCTTCCCATTGATCTTATATCATTTTCATCAAATCTTATAGACATACCTTCTTTTGTTACTAAAAGAACATCTTTGTTTCCATCAGTTACTTTAACACCTATAAGTTCATCATCTTCTCTTAATCCTATAGCTATTAATCCAGCTTTATTTATGTTTTTAAACTCTTCACGGTCAGTTTTCTTAACTATACCATTCTTAGTAGCTAATAATAAGTATTTGTTGTCATCCTTTTCATCTATAGCTAATAGTGTAGCTATTTTTTCATTAGGACCTAATTGAAGTAAGTTTACAATAGCAGTTCCTTTTGCTTGTCTCTTTCCTTCAGGTATTTCATAAGCATTTAATCTAAATACTCTACCTTTATTTGTAAAGAATAGTAATTTACTATGTGTAGTTGTACTTACTAGGTGTTTTACGAAATCTTCTTCTCTTGTGGTAAGAGCAGATATTCCTCTACCACCTCTTTTTTGACTCTTATTAAGTATCTGCTGGAAGTCTCTTTATATATCCAAAATGAGTAAGAGTTATAGCTATTTCTTCGTCCTCTATAAGGTCTCTCATATCTATTTCGCCTTCAGCATGTCTTATTTCAGTTTTTTCTTTCATCAGCATAATTTTTCTTTTTATTTATAAGCATTTCTTCTTTTATTACGTTAAGAAGTAATCTTTCATTAGCTAATATTTCTTTTAATCTATTCATTTTCTTTATTAATTCTTCATACTCAGCTTCTATCTTATCTCTCTCTATCCAGTAAGCCTTTGAAGTCTCATATCTAATATAGCTTGAGCTTGTATATCAGTTAATCCAAACTTCTCCATTAAACCAGACTTAGCTTCTTGAGTTGTTTTAGAGGCTCTTATTAAGCTTATAACTGCATCTATATTATCTAAGGCTATTCTTAATCCTTCTAATATATGTGCTCTTGCTTCAGCTTTATTTAATTCAAACTTAGTACGTCTAGTTACTACATCTTTTTGATGTTGTACATAATGGTATAGTATTTGCTTAAGATTTAATACTTTAGGTTGACCATTTACTAATGCAAGCATTATTACACTAAATGTTTCTTCCATTTGAGAATGCTTATATAAGTTATTTAATACTATATTAGCATTAACATCTCTCTTAAGTTCTATAACTATTCTCATTCCATTTCTGTTACTTTCATCTCTAAGGTCAGATATTCCTTCTACCTTTTTATCCTTAACTAATTCAGCTATTCTTTCAACTAACTTAGCTTTATTAACTTGATATGGTATTTCTGTTACTACTATTTGTTGTTTCCCTTTTGGTAATTCTTCTATTACCGCTCTAGCTCTAACTTTAACCTTACCTCTACCAGTCTGTAAGCTTCAGCTATATTTTCTTTACCCATTATTATTGCTGAAGTTGGGAAGTCTGGACCTTTTACAAATTTCATTAAATCATCAACTGAACACTCTTCATTGTCTATTAAGTGTACAGTTGCATCTATTACTTCACCTAAATTGTGAGGTGGTATAGATGTTGCCATACCAACTGCTATCCCGTTAGAACCATTTACTAAAAGGTTAGGATATCTTGAAGGAAGTACTGCAGGTTCCTTTAACGATTCATCAAAGTTTGGTACAAAATCTACAGTTTCTTTATCTATATCTCTTAATAATTCAAGAGCTAATTTACTCATTCTTGCTTCAGTGTAACGCATTGCGGCTGGTGAATCACCATCTACTGAACCAAAGTTACCATGACCATCAACTAAAAGTCTCTAGTTGAGAAATCTTGAGCCATTCTAACCATTGCTAAATAAACAGCACTATCTCCATGTGGGTGGTACTTCCCTAGAACGTCCCCAACTATACGGGCAGACTTTCTATACGGTTTATCTGGTGTTAAATTTAATTCACTCATTGAATATAATATTCTTCTATGAACTGGTTTTAGTCCATCTCTTACATCTGGAAGAGCTCTACCAACTATAACACTCATAGAATAGTCTATATAAGACTTTTTCATTTCTTCTGCTATTTCAATAGGGAGTATTCTATTATTTTCTTCCATTGATACTCATCCCCTTTCTATATATCTAAGTTTCTAACGTATGTTGCATTTTCTTCTATGAATTCTCTTCTTGGAGCAACTTTGTCACCCATAAGCATTGAGAATACTTCATCTGCAAGTACTGCATCTTCTATAGATACTTGTAATAAAGTTCTTTTCTCAGGATCCATTGTAGTATCCATAATTGTTCAGCGTTCATCTCTCCAAGCCCTTTGTATCTTTGAAGCTCTACACCTTGTCTTCCGATCTCTTCTAATAAAGTATTTAGTTGTTCATCAGAGTAAACATAATATTCTTTCTTTTGCTTTTTAACTTTATATAGAGGTGGTTGAGCTATATATACTAGTCCATTTTCTATTAATGGTCTCATGTATCTAAAGAAGAACGTTAATAATAATGTTCTTATATGTGCTCCATCGACGTCGGCATCGGTCATGATAACTATTTTATGATATCTAGCCTTTTCTAAGTCAAAGTCGTTTCCAACTCCACAACCAAATGCAGTTATCATATTTTTAATTTCATCTGACGATAATATTTTATCTAATCTAGATTTTTCAACGTTTAATATCTTACCTCTTAATGGAAGTATCGCTTGTGTATGTCTATCTCTACCTTGTTTAGCAGAACCACCGGCAGAATCCCCTTCGACTAAGAATATTTCACTCTTAGAAGGATCTTTTTCAGCACAGTCAGCTAATTTCCCTGGTAATGAAGTACTTTCTAATACACTCTTTCTTCTAGTTAATTCTCTTGCTCTTTTAGCAGCTTCTCTTGCTCTTTGAGCTCTAAGACCTTTATCTACTATTATCCTAGCTGTAGTTGGGTTTTCCTCTAAGAAAGCCCCTAACTCTTCTACTGTTACGCTATCTACTATACCTCTCATAACAGTATTTCCTAGTTTAGTCTTTGTTTGACCTTCAAATTGAGGTTCTGGAAGCTTAACTGATACTACAGTTGTAAGACCTTCTCTTATATCTTCACCTAATAAGTTTGGTTCATTTTCTTTTAAAAGCTTTATTTCTCTTAGCATATTCATTTATTGTCTTTGTAAGAGCTGTCTTGAATCCTGCTAAGTGAGTACCACCTTCATGAGTATTTATATTATTAGCAAAAGAATATATGTTCTCTGAATAACCATCAGTATACTGCATAGCTAACTCAACAACATAGTCATCTACTTTTTTATCTATATAAACTATTTCATCATGAATTCCTGTTCTAGATTTATTTAAGTATTTTACGTATTCTACTAATCCTCCAGTGTAATGGAATTCTTTTTTTCTTTTCTTGTCCTTCTCTCTTATCCTCAAATACTATTTTTATACCTTTATTTAAGAAAGATAATTCTCTAAGTCTATGCTCTAATGTATCAAATTTAAATTCAATTTCATCAAATATTGTAGCATCTGGCATAAAGCTTATAGTAGTTCCTGTATCCTTACATTCACCTACTATTTCAAGATCTGTTGTAGGCGTACCTAATTTATATGATTGTTTGTGTATCTTTCCATCTCTGCGCACTTCTGCTACAACCCATTCAGATAAAGCATTCACTACAGAAACCCCAACTCCGTGAAGACCACCAGATGTTTTGTAGCCACCCTGACCGAATTTTCCTCCAGCGTGAAGAACTGTAAAGACAGTCTCAACAGCGGGACGTCCTGTTTTTTCCTGAATATCAACAGGAATTCCACGCCCATCATCCACAACGGTGATGGAATTATCAGCTCTATAAAGACTGGATGTGACTGGCAAATCCAGCTAGAGCTTCGTCAATTGAGTTATCAACTATTTCCCATACTAGATGGTGAAGACCTTCTTTTGAAGTCGATCAATATACATACCTGGACGCATACGTACCGCTTCAAGACCCTCTAGGACTTGAATCTGGCTGGCATCATATTCTTGCGCTTTTTCTTCAAGATTTTTTAATTCATCAGTCATTTATGTCACAATCTCCAATAATGATTTATGGCCATCAACAAGCAAGGTATCCAGACCCGCTACTTTTCCTGCCTCTATATCTATCTGGCGGTCACCAATGACCAAGCCGTGTTTAATATCGTATTTTTTAATTAAATAAAGGAAACTATCTGGACTCGGCTTTCTAGCAAAACCATTTTCAGAAGTTACAACCTCTGTAAAATAAGAGGCAATTTCTGCTTTATCAAGGATTCTAGCACCAAGTGATTACGGTGGCTAACCAAAAAATTACGCCCACCCTCAGCCACAATCTTAGCTAGGACAGCCTTAGCACCTTCAAAAAGAACAGGTTCCTGTAAATGCTTGGCTTCTTCCTGCTTATATAAGGTTCGAAAATCAGCTATATCAGGCGCAAACATGGCAATAGCAGTGCTCGTTGATACCTTAAGGGCATCATAGACTGCTTGAGGTTCTGCTGTGCGCTCAAATTGTTCTAAAGTTGCTAGAAAGGCTTGAGTTGATACCTGGTAATTATCCAACAAGGTACCACCCAAATCCCAGATATAATCTCCATAATTCATAACCTTAATTATAACATAAAAGGTCAGATTTTGCTTGTTTTTCACAGCTAAAAAGGCTTGGAAAACCTATCCAAACCTTAATTTTTTATTTCAGAATCAAACTTGCCACAATAGGACTAATAAAGACATATAGAATACCTGTTACAGCAATTGAAAGACCACCCATGGCACCTGCAACCTGACCATATCTGAAGGCAGCTCCGGTACCTACGGCGTGTCCAGTTCCTCCGAGTGAAAGTCCGATAGCAACTGGATCTTTAATGCCAATCATTTTTAAGAAGACAGGACCCAAGACAGAGGTTAAAATACCCGTAATAACAACGACAACCAAGGTTACTGTCGTAATCCCCTGCATTTTTTCCGAAATCCCTACAGCCATGGCAGTCGTTACAGACTTAGGAAAGAGTGAGATAGCAAGGAAATAATCCATACCAAAAAGCTTAGCAATCAAAGCGGTATAAGTAGTGTTAAGAATACAGGCAACTGTTGACCCAATCAAGATACTCTTATAATGATGACGCATGAGGTGTAGATTTTTATAAAAAGGAACTGCTAGCGCGACTGTTGAAGGAATAATCAAACTGTTAAGATAAGAACCACCTACATAGTAATCCTTGTAGGAAATACCTGTATAATGCAAAATGACGATAATCAAGGCAGTCGATACAAGGAGAGGCGTTGTCAAAGGATTAGGAAAACGGCGATAAATCAAAAGCCTATTGTGTAAGCTAGTACAGAAAGTGTTAGCCCAAACAAGGGTGTATTAAAAAAATTAGCCACGTTTAACCTCCTCGTAATCACCTTCAAAATGTTTTTTGATGAAACCGACAACTACTGCAATCACTACAATATTAAGAACCAAGGCTCCCATAATAATCAAAATAATAGGGACAATATTAGCTGAAATAGCATTCCATCGTTCCATAATACCGACACCTGCTGGCAAAAATAGAATAGTCATATTGGCAATCAAAAACTCTGCTACTGCATGAATATGACGTAGACGAATCCACTTAAGCTGAAGAGCAATAAGAAGCAAGAATAGGCCAATAATGCTTCCAGGAATAGGTAATTTGAAGAATGTTGACAGAGCTTCACCAATAACGGCAAACAAACAAATCAACATGAATTGAACGTAGTATTTCACGACTTGCCTCCTAGGTTTAATCACCTATTAGTCTACTCCTTTTTTTTTGAATTTCAAGAGTTTTCAGTAAATTCTTTTGAAAAATTGAGAAGCTTAAATCAACCTCTTTGAATATAAAAAAATCCAACCCTAAGGCTGGACTTTATCACAGATGCCACCACCGAGAATTGAACTCGGAACGGAGCATTACCATTGCTCTATTATACCATTTAACTATAGCGGCAACTGTTTTAATCTTACCATACTTTTATTTACTGTGGCAAGATTTTTTGCTTATTTTTTATAAATTTAAGTTTTGGTAAGGCGTACGGTAACCAACCTGTAAGACCTTACCATCTTTAATCAAGATAGGACGTTTAATCAACATACCGTCTGAAGCTAAGAGTTCAACAGCTTCATCAAGAGATAGGGTTGGCAACTTATCCTTTAGACCTAGAGAGCGGTAGGATTGACCACTCGTATTGAAGAATTTCTTAAGTTCTAAATCTGACCCTGCCAAAAGCTCTTTTAAAAATTGAGCCGAAGGTGGATTTTCCTTAATATTAATAGATTCAACATCTAAACCTAATTGATTGAGTTCTGCCTTTGCCTTACGACAAGTGCTACATTTGGGATATTCATAAAAAGTGTACATGTTTTTCTCCTTTTTTCTAGCATAAGATATCTGTCTAAGGATTGTCAAACCTAATGCCTTCTAAATGAAGTAAGAAACGCTTGGCGTCTTCTCCTGCGGCGTAATTTCCTATATGACCACTACTAGGAAGAACCCGATGGCAAGGGACCAGAATCAACCAAGGATTCTTACCAACAGCAGTTCCTACGGCCTGTGCCGATTGACATAAAATCACTTTACCAATCTGACTATAAGTTCTGCTCTCCCCCACAGGAATGTCCCGTAAAGCTGACCAAACCTTTAGCTGAAAGGTTGTCCCTCTATCAGCTAGAGGGAGGGTATCTGGACTTGGATGATCACCTTTAAAATAAGCCTCTAACCAATTCTTGGTCATTTTCAAGATAGGATTTGAGGTGTCTACTAGCTCCTCTTCCCTGATTCCTGACTGAAAATGTTTTTGCCCCTCCAACCAAATGCCATAAAGCGCTTGGTCACTTGCCACCAAGCACAAGCGTCCAATAGGAGATAAATAATACTGACGATAAAGCATGTCTTTATTATAACAAAAAAGACAGGAATCTCTTGTTCCTGTCAATTAACTCTTATGATTTACCTTTAATCAAACGCACACGAACGATATTTTCACTAGCTTCAAACTTAGCAACCAATTCATCAATCTTAGACTTGTCTGTTTCATCAAGGTCAAGAAGTGTATAGGCATAGTCACCCTTAGAACGGTTGATGATATTATCAATATTGATATTAAAATCAGAAACCGCTGTAGAGATACGAGCCACAATATTAGGCACGTTTTTATTAATCAAAGTGATACGGTATGGGCACTCAAGGCCTGTTGCACACGTGGAAGTTAACAGAGTTAACAATTTCACCTGTTCCATGAAACGACGGATGGTTTGACCAGCCATAATCGCACAGTTAAGTTCTGCTTCACCTGTTGATCCACCAACGTGTGGGAAGACAGTCACATTAGGTTTGTTAAGGAGATCTTCTGTACCAAAGTCTGTGATATAGCGTTTAACCACACCTGTTTCCAAAGCATCAAAGAGGGCATCGTTATCTACCAACTCTGCACGGGCAAAGTTAATGATAGTTGTCCCTTTTTGCATAAGGTTAAAGGCATCTGCATTGAAAGTTCCTTTTGTGTCAGGTGTCAATGGAACGTGAACAGTGATATAATCACAGTTTTCAAAAATCTCTTTGAGATCAGAAACACGTCTTACATGGTGAGAAATATTCCAAGCTGCTTCAATAGAAACGTATGGATCGTAACCATAGACCTTCATACCCAAACGGTAAGCATCATTGGCAATACGTGCACCAATCGCACCAACCCGATAACACCAAGGGTCTTACCAGCAATCTCGCTACCAGCAAACTGTTTCTTCCCTGCTTCAATTTGTTTAGGAACATCGTCACCACTAAGTGTGTTAACCCAAGCATTGGCTGCAATATAGTCACGTGCTGAGAGTAAGATAGAGGCCAAAACAGCTTCTTTAACAGCGTTAGCATTGGCACCTGGAGTATTGAAGACAACAATCCCTTTTTCAGTTGCTTCGTCAACTGGGATATTGTTAGTTCCTGCACCAGCACGTGCGATAGCTTTCAAGTTGTCAGGAAAAACAGTGTCATGGAGATTTTGACTGCGAATGATATAGCATCAGGTTTTCCGCTAAATCACCATCAATTTGGAAATGATTTCCAAGTTCTTTCAAACCAATCTGGTTAATATTGTTATACGTTTTTACACTAAATACCATAATTTTATTCCTCTTAAATCAATGTATCCCGTGGTGAGCTGCTTCATCAAGTTCTTGATAGAAGCTTTCTCTCGCTTAGGTTTTGATTTTCTGATAAGCAAGACGTTCACCATCAATAGGAACCTTGCCACAATAGACATAGCCAAGTTTCTCCAAAATATGCTGCATGACAGTATTCTTTTCATGCGTATCGCAACGGAAATCATGGGCATCCGTTCCCTCAATAAGCCTTGAATGAAGTTTGAGCAATGCCCTGACCCGTAAATTCACTTAAAACGGCGATTCTATGAAAAGTAATATAGCGCTTATTGTGGTGTTTCCAGTCCCCATCATAGATTTTGTCGTAAGCAGGGTCTCCATCAACAATCACCGCAGCATAAGAAACGATTTGACCATCAACAATTCCTACATAGGCCTGCCCACTAAGGACATCGTCAAAGATAGTTTCTTCAGTAGGGTAACCATCAGCTCCTTGCCATTGGGTACTCCCCGCTTCTGCTAAAGCAGTTCTAGCACTCTCAATCACAGTCATGATAGCCCCAATTTCATTTGGGAAGGCTTGTCTAATTTCCATCTCTTTACCTAATTATTTATTTTCGGCTTCAAATTTCTTCATAAAGTCAATCAAGTCAAGTACACCCTGACGTGGGAAAGCGTTATAAACACTAGCACGCATACCACCTACAGAACGGTGTCCTTTGATATTCTTGAAACCAAGAGCATCTGCTTCTGCTACAAATTTAGCATCCAACTCTTTACTTGGTGTTACAAATGGGATATTGCAGACAGAACGATCCTTGGCATCTTTGACAGGATTTGTGTAGAAATCAGATGATTCAATGTAGTCGTAGAGAAGACCTGATTTCTCACGTTGAATTTCAGCCATCTTGTCCACGCCACCAATTTCATTTTTAACCCAGTCAAAGACAAGTTTTGAAATATAGATGTTGAAACATGGTGGTGTATTGTAAAGTGATCCTGCTTCAGCTTGAATACGGTAATCCAACATGGCAGACAATTGTGTTGGTCGTTAAGGAAGTCTTCACGAACGATAACCACTGTCACCCCAGCAGGTCCAATATTTTTCTGAGCACCAGCATAGATAAGGGCAAAGTCCTCAACATTGTAACGAGCAGCCAAAATATTTGAAGACATATCAGCTACAATTGGCACACCATTAGTATCAGGCAAATCGTAGATAGATGTTCCTTCAATGGTATTGTTCGTTGTCAAGTGAACATAGGCAGCTTCTGGATCAATTGTTGCTGGGTCAAAGCTTGGGATGTGATCGTAAACAGTTTCTTCTGAAGAGGCCAAAAGAATTGGTTCAAAAGGAATGGTTTTTGAAAGTTTAATAGCTTCTGTATAAGCTTTTTTACCCCATGAACCACCTACAAGGTAGTAAGCTTTCTTACCTTGAGCGAGGTTAAGTGGGACCATTGTAAATTGTGTTGAAGCACCACCTTGCAAGAAAATAACCTTATAGTTATCAGGAATGGCCATGAGCTCACGAAGTGTCGCTTCCGCATCTTTAACGATTTTGTCAAATTCTGGAGAACGGTGGGACATTTCTAGCACGGACATACCGGAATCTTGATAGTTAAGCAATTCAGCTTGGGCTTTTTCAAGCACTGGTTTTGGTAATGTAGCAGGTCCTGCTGAGAAATTATAAATTGTCATAAAGACACCTCCAAAATTTTAATGGTCCTATTATAGCGAATTTTCTGAATATTGTAAAGTGTTAACAGTAAAAAACGAACGGGATTAACCGCTCGCCTCAAAAAAGTTAGGTATTTTATGTATATTCTTATCAGTAATTGATTTTAGTATCCGTTTATTTTTGCTTAAGAAAATAGCTGCCCCAATTAGATTAGCTCCATTATGATGATGACAAGCAACAATCTCGGGACGTTTAATAATTTTACCGATAAAGTCAATCTCATGGTGAACCTTATCAAACTGGCGGTTGACCTCCTCGATAAGAATCGGCTGGGCTGAAATGCCACCTCCAATAACAAAGGTTTCCATATCAAAGATGGTTTGAAGATTCAAAATGGTAATGGCTAGATTACGACAATAGTTTTCAAAAAGCGAATAGACTGTTTTATCTCCTGCATTTATGGCCTTAAATGCGGCTAAACCATCCTTTAAATCTGAATTACCTAGCACTTCATTTACCTTGGTAATTAAACCGACAGCGACAAAGTCATGCCTCGCATCAATGAAGGATCAACTTTTTCCATTTGACTGGTAAAAGAAAGGTCAACTCACCCGCTTGAAAGTGGCTTCCTTGAAAAAGTTTACCATTAATAATAAATCCACCACCTAGACCTGAACCCAAAACAAGGGCTGCACCATTGGTCACTCCTTGCAAATGACCTGTGGCTAGCTCTGCCAAGGCTACTGCTTTACCGTCATTAAGAGCCATCACAGGCAGATGGTACTTAGCTTCGAGGACCTCTTTAATACGAAAGCCGTGAAAGAACCTCAATAAGCCACCATGATAAATGACACCCTCCTCAGTATCAACCGTCCCTGGAACACTAATTGCAATACCTGATAGTTCTTCTTCAACCGAAGTAACTATCTGATCAATCACGTCAATAGCTTGTTCCAAGGTTTGTGGGGATGACTGCGTCGGCAGACTCTTTTCAATGGCAAACTCCTCCGAAACAAGTGCTGACTTCACCTGTGTTCCCCCAAAATCAATCGCTAAAATCGTCATAAGCATCCTCCACAGATTGTTATTCGTCATTATAACACAAAATAGCAAAAACTAGAAAAAACGGTTCCAAAATGCTATCATAAACTTACAGAATTAGATAAAAGGAGTATCTCACATGACTAAATTTCTACACACTTGTGTCCGTGTCAAGGACCTAGAAGCCTCACTTAAATTTTATAAAGAAGCTCTTGGTTTCAAAGAAGCTCGTCGCAATGATTTTCCAGAATATAAGTTCACCCTTGTCTACTTGCAACTCGAAGATGATCCTGATTACGAGTTAGAATTAACCTACAACTACGACCATGAAGCTTATGATCTCGGAGATGGATATGGTCATATCGCCGTTGGTGTTGATGACCTAGAAGCTACACACCAAGCTCATAAAGAGGCTGGCTATACTGTCACAGACCTCTCAGGTCTTCCTGGTAAACCAAAAATGTACTACTTTATCACTGATCCAGATGGCTATAAGATTTGAAGTTATCCGTTTGACACAATTCCTAGAAAAATAAAACAAAAAAGTCAGAATCGTATAGATCTGGCTTCTTTTTGTGCTTAATTTTTATTATCTGTCTTTAAGGCTGACAAAATTTGGGTACGAATATCATCCACACCGTTTGGATTATTTGGTAGGAATAAGGTTTGATTGCCTTTAGCCGCAAAAGTATTAAGCGTATCTAAGTATTGGTTAGTCAAGAGAATAGACATAATCTGCTCTTCAGACATACCCACATTGGCCTCTTTAAGTTCTGCGATAGATTCAGCCAATCCATCAACGATTGCCTTACGTTGTTGGGCAATACCAACCCCGTGAAGACGATCTTTTTCAGCTTCGGCTTCAGCTGCTGTGACAATCTTAATCTTATCAGCTTCTGCCAATTCTTGAGCTGCTACACGCTTACGTTGAGCAGCATTGATTTCGTTCATAGACTGTTTAACTTCAGCATCTGGTTCAACTTTGGTAATCAAGGTCTTAACAATGATATACCCATAAGTTGTCATTTCTTCGGCCACTTGGTGTTGAACCTCAAGGGCAATTTCATCCTTCTTCTCAAAGAGCTCATCAAGTGTCAATTTAGGAACTGATGAACGGAGAGCATCCTCAATGTATGATTTAATTTGAGCTTCTGGACGCATGAGTTTATAGTAAGCATCTGTTACATTTTGCTCATTAACACGATATTGAGTAGCCACATTCATCATGACAAAGACATTGTCCTTTGTTTTAGTCTCAACCACAATCTCACTTTGAAGCAAACGTAGTTGAATACGAGCGGCAATTTTATCGATACCAAATGGTAAACGCATATGAATCCCACTCGTTGCAATTTTTTGATAACGTCCAAAACGTTCGACGATAGCCACTGACTGTTGACGTACAACGTAAAGCATACTGATGAGAATTCCCAAAATAATCAGGAAGGAAAACAGTAAAAAGAGAAGTGCTGCTTGCATGTTAAGTCCTCCAAAATAAACATAAAAAAACTTCTTTGCTTTATTATAGCACAGTGATACAATTTTTCAAAAAAAAATAGTATAGCTCGTTCGAAATAGTATAAAAGAGACACTTTCTTTATCGCTTATGTGTTAGCACTCCTAAAAAGTTGGAAGCTCCTGTCAATCGAGAGAGTTGTAGCAACAGGCGAGACTTTTTGATGTTAAGAAAAAGGACTGAAACGATTGCGTTTCAGCCTCTTAGTATTTTCGAAAATAAAATCGTTTGAAGAATCATTCTAGATGGCATCTAAAACTCAAATCTCAAAAGACTTATTTACGATACATCTTGACTTGAAGGTAAATATCGTTATAGATTCCTAGCCATTTTTGTCCCAAGTTGTTATAGACTTCAAGATTTTTAATGGTTAATTCTGATGGATAAAAGGCTTTATCATCGGTGATACTCTTTGGAAGCAAGGCTTTAGCTGCTTGGTTAGGTGTGGCGTAACCGATATATTCAGCATTTTGGGCTGCATTTTCTGGTTTAAGCATGAAGTTGATAAAGGCATATGCCTCTTTTTCATGCTTTACAGTCTTAGGAATCACCAGATTATCAAACCAAAGGTTTGAGCCTTCAGATGGAACAACATAACGTAGGTCCTCATTTTTATCAAGCATCTCACTGGCTTCCCCTGAGAAGGTTACTCCAATAGCCGCATCACCTTGAACCATGTAGCCCTTCATCTCGTCACCAACAATAGCCTTGATATTTGGTGTTAGACTATTAAGTTTAGTTTCAGCCAAACGCAATTTCAGTCATGTTCTTCGTATTCAAGCTATATCCCAGGCTATTGAGTGAGAAACCAAGGACTTCACGCGCACCATCAACTAGCATAATCTGGTTTTTGTAATCTGGTGACCAAAGATCATCCCAGTGCTGTGGTACTTTTTTCACCAATTTTGTATTATAAACAATACCGACAGTTCCCCAGAAATAAGGGATGGAATAGTCATTGTGAGGGTCAAAACTAAGCCCTTTAAAGCTTGAACCAATCTGGTCAAAACCTTTGATTTTAGATTTATCCAACTTCACCAAAAGGTCTTCCTTAACCATTTTATCAATGGTATAGTCTGACGGCACAGCGATATCGTAGGTTGTTCCGCCCTGCTTAATCTTGGTATACATGGCTTCATTGGAATCAAAGGTTTCGTACTGGACCTTGATGCCCGTTTCTTTTGTAAACTTGGTCAGAAGGTCTGGGTCAATATAATCACCCCAGTTATAGATAACTAATTTGTCTGACACATTTCCTGTACGACTCTGCATGTAGGCAGAGATGCCCCAAAGGAAGAAGATAATGGCTAAGATACCTGCCAGAAATTGATAGAGTCTACGCATCCTGCTCCTCCTTCTCCTTGGTAATCGCATAATAACCTATCACTAAAAGAATAGAGAATAGGAAAACAACGGTTGACAAGGCATTGATTTCCAGAGAAATCCCCTTACGTGCACGTGAGTAAATTTCCACAGCAAGTGTTGAAAAACCATTCCCCGTAACAAAGAAGGTTACTGCGAAGTCATCCAAAGAATAGGTAAAGGCCATGAAATAACCAGCGATAATACCAGGTGTCAAGTATGGCAACATAACCTCACGTAACATCTGCCATTGAGTTGCACCTAGGTCATAAGCGGCATTCACCATATCTCGATTCATTTCCTTGAGACGTGGCAACACCATGAGAACCACGATTGGGATTGAAAAGGCAATGTGACTCAATAAGACAGATACAAAGCCTAGTTGGAAACCAATCAAGGTGAAGAGAATCAAGAAACTTGCACCAATCATGACGTCCGGTGCAACCATGAGCACGTTATTTAGGGATAAAATCCCAGTCTGCTGCTTCTGTTTACTCTCATAGATAAAGATAGACCCAAAGGTACCAATAATCGTTGCCAGAAGAGCGCTAAGGAAAGCTAAAAAGAAGGTTTGAGCCAGAATTAACATAAGACGGCTATCTGAAAACATGCTCTGGTAGTTATCCAGAGTAACACCTGTGAAACTATTCATATCGCCACCACTATTGAAAGAATAGGCGATTAAATAGAAGATTGGCAGGTAAAGGATAACAAAGACAAGAGCTAAATTAGAGATTGTCAATTTTCATTGTACGTCTCTCCTTTGTTAACCACATTGTCGCAATCATAGCAGCAATAAGAACAACACCAATGGTTGCCCCCATTCCCCAGTTTTGTGTCGTGAGGAAGTGCTGTTCGATAGCTGTCCCTAAGGTGATAACTCGGTTACCACCAATCAAACGTGTCAGCATAAAGAGGCTGAGACTAGGAATAAAGACCGACTGGACGCCAGAGCGTACCCCATTAAGCGATAAGGGAAAAATAACCTTGGTAAAGGTCTGCCAATCATTGGCTCCCAAATCTTTACTTGCATTCACAATATTTTCATCCAAATCATCTAGTACATTGAAAATCGGTAGAATCATAAAGGGAATTTCAATGTAACTAGCTACGAAAATAAAGGAGAAATCCGTAAAGAGAATTTGCATGGGTGCAATCCCAAAGAAACCGAGAAAGGCATTGATACCACCTTGTTGGCCAAAAATCCCCATAAAAGCATAGGCTTTCAGAAGGAGATTGACCCAGGTTGGCAAAATGACCAACATTAACCAAAGTTGCTTATGCTTCAGTCTGGTTAAAAGATATGCCGTCGGATAAGAGATGAGGAGAGTTACTAGAGTAATGATGGCTGCATAAAGAACCGAGTTAAAACTCATCCTTAAGTAAGTCCAACTGGAAAAGAAGGTGCCATAATTATCCAATGTAAAGTTGCCACTGATATCAAAGAAAGACTGATAGAGTAGCATGAGCACTGGAGCAACCACGAAGAGTAAGAGCCATAGGAGGTAAGGTACCGAAGAAGAGGCTAGCTGTTTTCTTCATAGCGCTCCTCCTCAATGGCATTAATCAAGCCATCTTCATGTTCTTCCACTTCCACATATTCTTCAATACGTGCATCGAATTCTTCTTCTGTCTCATTAAGACGCATGATATGAATATCCTCAGGCGTAAAATCAAGACCGATAATCTCACCCTCAATCGCCTTACGGGTTGAGTGAATCATCCATTCATTACCAAGATTGTCATAGGCAATGATTTCATAGTGGACTCCACGGAAGAGCTGAGTTTCCACGCGAACTTGCAATTTGCCTTCCTCAGGAAGTGTAATCTGCAAATCTTCAGGACGAATAACAACTTCGACAGGTTCGTTAGGACGCATTCCTCCATCGACAGATTCAAAACGTTTCCCATTGAACTCAACCAAATAATCCTCAATCATAACGCCTGGTAGGATGTTAGATTCTCCAATAAAGGTTGCAACGAAGTGATTGATCGGTTCGTCATAGATATCAACCGGAGTTCCTGATTGAACAATTTCACCATCGTTCATAACAAAAATCCAATCCGACATGGCCAAGGCTTCTTCTTGGTCGTGGGTAACAAAGACAAAAGTAATCCCTAGACGTTGCTGCAATTCACGCAACTCGTATTGCATTTCAGTACGTAGTTTCAAATCCAGTGCTGACAAGGGCTCATCCAAAAGGACCACACGTGGCTGGTTAATAATTGCTCGGGCAATGGCCACACGTTGACGTTGACCACCTGATAATTTTTGAATTGAGCGTTTTTGATAACCATTGAGTTGAACCATCTTTAAGGCTTCTTCTACACGCTCTTCAATTTCCTTTTTAGGCACCTTTTTCAATTTAAGGGCAAAAGCCACATTGTCAAAGACATTCATATGTGGAAAGAGGGCATAAGATTGGAAAACGGTGTGAACATCCCTTTTATTGATAGGAATATCATTGATACGTTTTCCATCCAAAAGGACGTCACCACTGGTCGCATCTAATAGACCTGCAATGATGTTCAAAATCGTTGATTTACCAGAACCAGAAGCCCCAAGAAGGGTATAGAACTTACCTTCTTCTAGTTCAAAGTTGATGTCTTTTAAAACTTGTGTGCCACTGTCTTCAAACACTTTTGAGACATTTCGAAAGGCAATAATCGGATTAGTCAATTGTCATAAATCCTCCATGGATAGCAAATATAGGGATAGGGTTTTATTAGTTTAATTCGTCGCCAATGATACGTACTTCAGGCTCTAGTGTAACACCTGAATTTTCCTTAACCTTAGCGATGACATCTGCAATAAGGTCTTCATAGTCTTTAGCTGTTCCGTGATCAACATTGACCATGAATCCAGCATGCTTAGTTGACACCTCAACACCACCGATACGATGTCCCTTGAGATTAGCTTCCACAATAAGCTGACCCGCAAAATGACCTGGTGGGCGTTTAAAGACCGAACCACATGAAGGGTATTCAAGAGGTTGTTTAAGCTCTCGCAAATGATTAAGACGATTCATCTCATTCTTGATTTGCTCGTAGTCTCCTGGTTTGAGGTTAAATTTAGCTGAAATAACCACTTCACCTGTTTCTTGGAGCACCGAACGACGATAACCAAAACGCATATCCCTTGCGTCAATCGTACGAATATCACCATCTTTTGTAAGAACCTGAGCAGAAACCAAGATATGGCAATCTCGCCACCATAGGCACCAGCATTCATAAAGACAGCACCACCAATACTACCTGGAATCCCCGCAGCAAATTCAAAACCGGTCAAACTTTGGAAACGAGCCACCTTGGTTGTCGCAATCAAGTTAGCTCCCGCTTCAGCTTCAATTTGATAACCATTAACTGCGATACCATTAAGTCTGTCAAACATAATCACAAAACCTCTGATACCACCGTCACGGACAATCAAATTACTGGCATTACCAAGCACCATCCAAGGAATGTCATGCTTATTAGCAAATTTGACAATACGAGAGAGTTCATAGCGGTTACGTGGAAAGGCCAAATAATCTGCTGGACCACCAACCTTGGTATATGTATAACGTTTTAAGGGTTCGTCGAAACGAATATCAATCCCCACTAAATCTTCTTTAAGTTCATCTAACATGTTATTTTCCATACTTTTTCTATACATTGATTTCTTTGTAGGTATCGTGATAGACTTCCCCATATTACTATCACTACCTAAAAATGAGTTAGTATTTTCCCTAAAAATTAGAAGAAAAATACAGCAAAAGCCAAGTTTAATTATAGCAAAAATTCCCCATCTTGACGACAAGGAATTTCACGCAAAGCTAGTCCATAAGCTCCAATTTACGGACATCACTAGTGTTTAATTGACTCAAATAATTTTTGTAGGCTTGGCCAGTTTTAGGGTCAACCAAATCATCTGCTATTTCTATCAAGGGAACCAAAACAAAAGCTCTCTGACTCATATAAGGATGGGGCACTTTAAGGTGCTCAGTCTCCCAGATTTCCTGCCCATATAGAAGAATATCAATATCTACTGTCCGAGGCCCCCAATGCTCATGACGAACGCGATCAAGGTCTTTTTCAATCTGCTGACATGACCTTAGTAAGGTTTCAGCTGGCAACTGAGTCTCTAAGAGCAAGGCAAGGTTCAAAAAATCAGCCTGTTCTGTCAGTCCCCAAGCAGCCGTTTCATAATAGGAAGATACTACTTTAACCTCTGTCTCAGGTAAGTCATTCAAGGCCTCCACAGCTTTTTGGAGATAGTCCTGACGATTACCCATATTAGATCCCAAACTCAAATAAACTCTTGTCATCGGCTACGCTCCAATTCAATACCAACACTCTTATAATGCCCATTAATTGGTGGATTTTCCTTGGTAATTCGAACTTTAATAGATTGAATTGGTGGAAACTGTGCAAATAAATCCTCACAAATCGCACCAGCCAAACGCTCAATCAAAATGTACTTTTTATCTTCCACTTGTTTTTGCACAGCTTCAAAAACCAATCCATAGTGAACCGTATCATCTAGATTGTCACTCTGTGAAGCCTTAGTTAGATCAACAGTCAATTCCAAATCAACCACAAAAATTTGCCCTAGGGTCTGCTCCTCAGCAAAAGCCCCGTGATAACCATAAAAACGGCAACCATTTAAAATAATTTTATCCATAGTTTCTCCTTAAGACACTAGACTCTTCTTTATTCTAGCACAAAACAGTTGAAAAGTTGGTCTCTAATTAGTATGATATTTTAGACAGATCTGAAGTTATTGTGTTTACGCGTATGCAATCGGTTGCATAATTCTTCTGATTTGGTAAAATATAGGCACAGGAGTTAAAAAGATTCCTGATTACAAGCAAGACTATCTCAACTAATTAAGGAAAAAACTATGACAAATCAAACCGCAATGCAATACTTTGAATGGTATCTTCCAAGTGACGGTCAACACTGGAACAATTTGGCTGATGATGCCCAACATTTAGCAGACCTGGGCATCAGCCACGTTTGGATGCCACCTGCTTTTAAGGCCACCAACAAAGATGATGTTGGTTACGGAGTCTATGACCTCTTTGACCTTGGAGAATTCGACCAAAAAGGAACAGTCCGCACCAAATACGGCCTCAAAGAAGAGTATCTCAATGCTATCAACCAACTCAAAGAAGTTGGTATTGTACCTATGGCCGACGTTGTGCTTAACCACAAGGCAGCAGCCGATAAACTCGAGACCTTCGAAGTGGTCGAAGTTGACCCAGAAGACCGTACCCAAGAGATCAGCGAACCATTTGAAATCGAAGGTTGGACACACTTCACCTTTGACGGACGTAATAAAGCCTACAACGATTTTGAATGGCACTGGTACCACTTTAACGGAACTGACTTCGATGCCAAACGTAATAAAAGTGGCATCTATCTTATCCAAGGTGACAACAAAGGTTGGGCAGACAACGACTTGGTTGACAATGAGAATGGTAACTTTGACTACCTTATGTATGCTAACCTAGACTATAAACACCCTGAAGTTATTGAAAACATTTACGAATGGGCAGATTGGTTCGTTGAAACAACAGGCGTTCAAGGATTCCGCATGGATGCAGTCAAGCACATTGATTCATTCTTCATGCGTAACTTTATTCGTGATGTCAAAGAAAAACAAGGTCAGGATTTCTATGTCTTTGGTGAATTTTGGAATGGTAACGAAGAGGAAAATAATATCTATCTTGAAAAGATTGAAAAAACGTTTTGACCTCGTCGATGTTCCCCTCCACAACAATCTACACAAGGCTAGCTTAGATGGTGCCGATTATGATTTGACGACAATTTTCGATCATTCCTTGGTCAAAAATCATCCTGAACATGCTGTAACCTTCGTAGACAACCACGACACTCAACGCGGACAAGCTCTAGAATCTACTGTTGAAGAATGGTTTAAACCAGCTGCTTATGCTCTCATCCTTCTCCGTGAAGACGGTCTTCCTTGCCTATTTTATGGTGACTACTATGGAATCGAAGGTGAATTTGCTCAAGAAAATTTCCAAGAAACCCTAGATACCTTGCTCTACGCTCGTAAAGACCTAGCTTACGGAGAGCAAACAGACTACTTTGATGATCCAAACTGTATTGGATGGACACGCTCTGGCAACGAAGATGGCGCTCCATTAGCTGTAACAATCTCTAATGATGCTGCTAACAGCAAGTCTATGGAAATTGGTAGTGATTGGGCTGGACAAACCTTCTATGACATTCTTGGAAACTGCTCTGATACTGTAACCATTGACGAAGACGGATGGGGAGACTTCCCAGTTTCTGAAAAATCTGTCAGCGTTTGGACAATTCAAGACTAAGAAAAAAAGCTCAATTGAGCTTTTTTAGTATCATAGAATTCCTGAAATGGTCTTAACAATATCACGATTGGCGTCAACATTATGTACACGGACAATCTGACAACCCTTGCTAACAGCATAGCCAGATAGAGCAGCCGTTCCCTGATCGCGGTCCTTAGCTTGGGTATTTCCACCTAGTAGGTAGTCCACAACACGCTTACGAGAAATCCCAAAAAAGAACAGGATAGCCTAGGGCAACGACCTTGTCCAAACCTTTTAGCAGGTCAATATTGTGTTGGACATTTTTCGCAAAGCCAAAGCCTGGATCAATCCAGATATTGTCCTTGACCACACCTGCTTCCAAGGCGGCCTGAGCACGTTGACTGAGGAATGTACAGACATCTTCTGTGACATCATTGTATACTTCTTCTTTTTGATTATGCATAAGGATAATCGGCACATTCTTTTCAGCTGCTAAAGCTAACATCTGGCCATCATAAAGTCCAGCCCAGACGTCATTTAGAATATCTGCACCTGCTTCAAGAGCAGCTCTAGCAGTGGCTGTCTTATAGGTATCAATACTGATGAGCACATCATATTTTGCCTTGATAGCCTGAATAACTGGAACGATACGAGCAACCTCTTCTTCCTCAGTCACAAATTCTGCCCTGTCTTGTAGATTCGCCACCGACATCGATAATAGCAGCCCCCTGGGCAATCATGTGCTCAACCTGAGCCAAGGCATCCTCTACTGTGTCAAAATCGCCACCATCTGAGAAAGAATCAGGGTGACATTCAAGATTCCCATAATACAGGCCTTACCTGCAATCTCATGTTTGCCAATAAACATCTTAACTCCTAAAAATCACGCATCAATGAAAGAATTTCCTTGCGTTCTTCACGGTCTTCTTTATAAAGGCCCTTAGCGACAGTTGTGATTGTCTTACTTCCTGGTTTCTTAATGCCTCGCATAGTCATGCACATGTGCTCTGCTTCAACCATGACAAAAACTCCTCGAGGATTCAGAGCTTCTTCAAGTGCTGTAGCAACTTGATCTGTAAGACGTTCTTGCAACTGCGGACGACGAGCAGCTACTTCAACCGCACGCGCTAATTTGGAAAGTCCTGTCACCTTGTCTCCACTTGGCAAATAAGCCACGTGGGCCTTACCATAAAATGGAACCAAATGGTGCTCACACATAGAGTAAAAAGGAATATCCTTGACAAGGACAACTTCGTCATGGACTTCTGAAAAGACAGCTGTAAATTGATCCTTAGGGTCTTCATTTAGACCTGAAAACATTTCAGCATACATCTTAGCCACACGTTTTGGTGTATCCAAAAGTCCCTCACGCTCAGGATTTTCACCTAGAGCTTCCAATAGTTGATAGACTGCTTGTTCTACTTTTTCTTGATTTGCCATAATTTCCTCTTGCAACGTTATAATACTATCTATTATACCTTATTTTGCTGGATTTTTCTTGCAAAAAATAAGATTTCCTAGCTACCTAATTCTCAAAAAAAGCGAAGACCACCTTTCATATAGAGGTTATCTTCGCTTATATTTTTTAGTCTTTCAAGTGGTAAGAATAGGATGAAACCACAATATTCTCACGCCATTTGAGATAATATTTCAATCGTAAACTCATTTGGTTGTGAAGCATGGTTTGCCATGATTTTTTAGGTACAAACTGAGGAATCATACTGTCAGAGTCGCATTATCCTTCTCAGCTTGAGTGGCGACCTCGTCCACATACTGAATGGTTGACTGAGTGATTGAGCTGTACGGTGATTGGATATGAACCATCTCAATTTCAGGGAAATATTTTTTAAACTCTTGTTCAGTTTCCTTGTCCTTGTTCTCAGTATCCTTAGTAGATACATGCATGGCGATAACCTTGTCACCAATAGAACGTGCATAGGAAATAGCTCCGATATTAGCCTTGGTAACATTCCCAACGAGGATAAGAACAATATTTCCTTGATAATGGTGTTCTTCTACCGCTCCATCAATACGCAACTGTTGAGCAACACCATTATAGTGTTTTTTAATCTTAAGGAACATCCACATCAAGATTGCAATAATTGGGAAGAATGGCCAGATATCTCCTAAACGGAAAAGGAAGAGAATGAGAACAATAGCATAACAAATGAGGGCGCCCAAGATATTAGCTAAAGAGTGTTTCCAGAATCCCTTACCATATTCACGAATCCAATGGATAACCATCCCCGTTTGAGAAAGAGCAAATGGAATAAATACACCGATGGTATAAAGCGGAATCAAACGTTCCGTATTTCCTCGGAAAATAAACAAAAGGGTAATGGCACCAATTGCAAGTGTCAAGATCCCATTAGAGTATCCCATACGTGCCCCTTTTTCAAGGTACATGTGAGGCATGTATTTATTTTTCGCCATATTAAAGGACAACATCGGAAAGGCTGAAAAACCTGTGTTAGCCGCTACTGCAAGAATCATGGCAGTAGAGAATTGGAAAACGTAAAATAGAATACTACCAATCCATGACTGACCAAGGATTTCTCTAGCCATTTGTGACAAGATAGTTACTCCTGCATGAGGTGTAATACCTGTCCACCAATTGAGGAAGGTAATTCCCGCAAACATAGCCCCCAAAATGCTAGACATGATAAAGAGGGTTGAAGCTGCATTTTTGGCCTTAGGTTTTTGAAAGAAAGGCACCGCATTAGAGATGGCTTCTACCCCTGTCAATGAGGCAGAACCTGAAGTAAAGGCCCTTAAAATAAGAATCAATGACACACCTGTAATGGGTTGTCCTAAATGTGCTGTGGCTGCGTAAGGCATATGACCAGTTAAAATTTGAAAGAAACCAAATCCCAACAAGAACAGCGTCGAAACAATGAAGAGATAAACCGGTATCATCAAAGATTTTGCCGATTCACGCATTCCCCTAAGGTTCCATAACCATCAAAACAAGCACCAAAAATCATTGATATCTCAAGATTGAAAGGATGAAGGAAGGGAAGGGCTGAAGTAATGGCATCTGCACCTGAGGCCACTGAAACAGCAACCGTCAACATGTAATCGACCAAAAGACTACCACCAGCTATCAAGCCAAACTTAGGAGACAGATTTTCCGTCGTTACCATATAGCACCACCACCTTGAGGATAGGCCTTGATAACCTGTCTATAAGAGATGGTAAGGCTGGCCAAAAGGACGAGAACCAAAAGCCAATAGGGATTGACCACCAAATAGCCGCACTAGATACAGCTGTCAGAACTAAGACGACCTGCTCTGGACCATAGGCGATAGATGAAAGTGCATCACTCGACAACATGGCCAAGGCTGAATCTTGGACAATAAGTGTTCATCACCACTATCATCATGAGTTAAAGGTTCACCGATTAAAATGTTTTTCAGACGTTGAAACATTGTGATCTCCTTACTTTTAAAACATACGAGGGCTATTATACGCCCCTAAATGCTATCTTTCAAGTCTTGAACATCACTTGACTGCTCTAAAATCCATTTTCTGACCTGAGAAATGAAGTATAGAGATCCCGTAATCACATAAAGTTTCTTATGGTCAGTCGTCACATGTTCTTTAATCCATGTTTTGAAATCTGGTACCTGCTTATAAGCCTCTGGGTATTTATCTAATTTAACACTGTTGGATAGTCAAAACTCGTTACAGTCAAGTCACCAACCAATTTTAGTTGGGCAAGCATGCCATCAATAGGCTTGGTGTCAATAGCCGCAAAGAGAAGTTCAATCTCCTTATCTGCATATTCTGATTGCAACAAGTCAATCAAAACTTTAACACTCTCATTATTATGAGCACCATCAATCATGAGATTAGGTCTTAAAAATTCTGTTCGACCTCGCCAATTGGCATGAGCCAGGGCATGCTTTATAAGTTCAAGAGTTACTTTAGGATAATCTTTTTGAAGCAATAAAGAAGCATGATAGCCAAGCTAGCATTTGCTACTTGGTGTTGACCGGCCATAGCAAGGTATATCATCTAACCTTTGCTCTCCATAGGTAAAATCAAAGGAATGGCTTGACCCTTCAGCTGTGAAATCTCTCCCCAGCTCATAGGCTTAGAACCTTCTTCACGCGCCTTCTTCTCGAAAATATCTCGAACATCAGTACGATCAGTCGCGTAAATAAAGGGAGCCCCATTCTTCAAAACTCCAGCTTTTTCTGCTGCAATTTCAGCATGGGTATTCCCCAAAATAGCCTGATGGTCCAAACCAATCGAAGGACATAGGACTGCCAAGGGCTTAAAGAGATTAGTCGAATCATGAAGACCACCCATTCCAGCTTCAATGAATGCGATATCCACAGGATGGACCTGACCAAAATAGAGGAACATCAAAACTGTGATAATTTCAAACTCTGTCGCATTTTCATGCTCTGTCTCTTTTGGCAGCCGTTCAACCACAGGCTTCACTCGATTAACCAGGTCAAGTAAGTCCTCTTCTGAAATCATCTGACCATTAAGAGAGATTCGTTCCTTGAAGTCAATAATATAGGGTGAAGTAAAGGTTCCAACTTCATAGCCCGCCTGGGTAAAAATGGTTTGTAGGGCATTGACTGTAGACCCTTTGCCGTTTGTTCCCACGATATGCACAGCCTTGAGATTATCTTGTGGATTTCCCAACTCTTTAAGCATCCAAGCCATACGCTCCAAGCCAGGCTTGATGCCAAATTTTAATTGTCCATGAATCCAATCCAACGCTTCCTGATAAGTCATAATTACTCCTTTTTTAGGCTAATGCTTCAACTTAGTCATTAAGCTGACCTCTAAACTAGATTTCTAGTTTTTCCTTGAGCTTAATGCTTTGACGCTCTTATTATACCAAAGACTTCTAGGTATAACCAAAATATGCAAAAAAGGCAACCCTAGGGTCACCTCTTAAGCTTTCTCTTTTTCGTCAATAACAAGACGAACTTTTTTACCTTGAGTAGGTACCGAATAGACAATCGCTCTTATCGCCGTAATAGTACGTCCTTTTTTCCCGATAACTCGCCCAATATCGGCTGGGGCAAGATCAAGATGGTACTCCAAAAACTCAGGACCGTCAAAAATTTTGATGGTCAACTGATCTGGTGAAGCAATTAAAGGTTTAACGATAGCGATAATAAGATTTTCAATGGTATCCATAGGCTAAAAAATTATTTTGAGAATTTTGATTCGTGGAATTTCTTCATAACGCCTTCTTTTGAAAGGATGTTACGAACTGTATCTGAAGGTTGTGCACCTTTAGACAACCACTCAAGAACACGTTCTTCTTTAAGTGTTACTTGGTTTTCTTCAACGAGTGGGTTGTAAGTACCAACTGTTTCGATGAAACGTCCATCACGTGGAGCACGTGAATCTGCAACGTTAATACGGTAGAAAGGTTTTTTCTTAGAACCCATACGAGTCAAACGGATTTTTACTGCCATTTTCAATATCTCTTTTCTTTAGTTTTTTATTATGGTGGAGGCACTTATCGCCCCTCGACCTTAACTAGTATACCATATCATTTTTATGTGTCAAGAAAAAAACTTGACAGACTTAAAATTTCTACAAAAAAAGTTAGAGTCAAACTCTAACTTCCTTTTCGACTATTTCTTAGTCGTAGTCTTATGATTTTTTTCATAAGCTACCTTTGCTCCAGCATATTCAGCTTCTAAACCCTTAGCCGCTGCCTTCGACACTTTCTCGTAAGTATCACGACTGGTCAACTTGCCATCCTCGTTGTAGGTAGAAACAACCAAGGTATCTTTATTTACAGTATAGGACTTGGTGCGTTTCCCTTTACGGTAGAGTCGGTAGTTATCTACGTTATCCGAAATATAGTAATCTACTAGATTCTTATCTGCATTTGGATAAAGTTGCGAGACAACTTTAGTTAACTCACGCTTAAATTCTGAAACTTCTTTAGTATAGGTAATCGATTTATTCCACTGATCAACAACTTGATATTCCTTCAAATAATCTGAAGCTGTAAAAGTAGGCTGATCCTCCTCACCTTTTTTATAAAAGTAAGAATGTGTTTGTAAATTATTAGACTGATCAACTTTAAGGAAAGAGACGTAAATTTCATCTTTATCTTCATGTTCTTTCAGAGCATTGGTTAACTTTCCAGAATTTTCGTCCAAGACCTTAGACGATTTTAATTCCCAAGTCCCCTCAATGTTCCCCGAAGCATTACGCCAAAAACCGTAGACACCACCAACAAGTAACATCAAAACAACAGCAACAAGACTAGAAATCAAGGTTCCTTTACCCCAATTTTTGGCCTTTTGCGATTTTTGATTAGCGTTTTGAATCGTTTCTAGAAGACGAACCTGACTTTCCAATCTCTTTTCTAGTTTGGCAACTGTCTGTTCTTCCTTAGATTTAGCTTTAGCAGCTAATTTTTCAGCCTTTTTCTTATCACGAGCAGCTTGACGAGCAATCTTCTTAGCTGCTTTTTCTTCCTTATGATCAAGTTTTGTCAAATCCTCAGACAATCCAAGATGCTGTGCTTGGTTACTGAAAACTGGAATAGATTGATTAGGCTCACTCGAGGTATTAACAGAATGATTTCCTACATCTGGACGGGTTGGCGCATAACTTGCCAAACGCTCCTTAGCCTCTGCGACGCGTTTGCGTTGTTCCTCTTCTTTTTGAATATCCTCAGCCTGACGGCCCGACTGAATGGTTCTTACTTGACCAACAGTCTCTTGAGATAGGGCCTTTCTCTTTTCTTGGGTCGCATTTGCCATGGCCTCTTGCGCGTTGTCACGCTCTTTCTGAGACTGGGCTAGCGCTCTGGCAGTTGCGGTTTCTTCTTCAAACTGTTGGTCAGCTGATGTTTCTCCTTGATCAGCTACTTGGTTAGCCTCTGCACCTTCAGAGAGAACAAACTCTCCTCGTTCCAAGGCTTCTTTAAAGTCGATTGGTCTTGGTTTTCGGCCATTCACAGCCTCAAAGTACTCTAACCATTCGTCTTTCAACATAATAAATCCCCCTGAATTAAAAAACACATGATTAACTTCCCTATTTTACCATACTTTTTAACATAAAAATAGGGATTAACAAGAATTCTAAAAATTCTTATTAAATCCCCATTAATCTTCTTTTGGTGTAATAGACAATAATTGGACAAAACGGTGTTGTGCTGATTCCGTTTCAAGCGTGACATTATCGTATCTAAAGAGAATCTCTTCGATATTTGCCAAGCCCAATCCTCGACCTGTTCCTTTTGTTGAAAATCCTCTTTGTTTCAAAGGAGCTACATCAATAGAAGCTTCCTTAGTTGAATTCTCAACAACAATAACGGATTGATTTCCATCTTAAAGATAGCGATAGATAATTTTGGTTCATCTGCTAATACAGTAGCTTCTATAGCATTATCACAAAGAATGGATATGATTGTAATCAAGTCGAGTGGACGCATATCTGTGAAGAAGACGCCCTCTTCAACCTCAACATGACATTGAATACCTTTATCAAAAGCCTCGGCTTCTTTAGATGACAACAGACTCTTAAGCGGCATGTTGGTCACACGAGTTAATTTTGCCAAATCAAACTTTTGCTGCTTCAAATCTGATGCCGAATCTTTCAAGACACTATCATAAATCATCTTGATTTGGTCGATGTCTTTCATCTGAATGGCTTCATTAAGCGAAATCATGACATTAGTATAGTCGTGACGGAAACTGCGTAACGTTTCGTAAAGACTTTCGACTTGTTCAGAATACTTCTCTAGGTCATCCAAGTGACGACGATTTTCTTTTCTTCGCTCATTTTCAAAGTACTCATCTGCGTATCTATTGACACTGTAAACAGCATAAAGAATCGCTATATAGCCAATCAAGGTTATAATATGGCCAGCATAGTACAAATCAAAGAAACGCGAAGCCACAACTACGGAATAGTTCAGAATCACATAACTAATCAAAACAAAGTTAGTGAAGAACATAATCCGACCAAATTTGCGATCTCGTTCCAAGACCCTCAAATATTTAAAATCAATATTAAGAAAGTTTGGAAAGAGCAACAAATATTGGAATAATTAAAAGGTCAAAGAAAATAAAATAAAGATAACTTTTGTTAAGAAAATCCGATGTGATACCAAATCCCGGCATCAAAAAGTAGGCATAACCATTAAAAATCAAAAGATAAAGAACAAGAGGATAGAAGCATAAAACGCCAACATATTGGTGGTTCTTTCCTTGCCATAGAAATAAGCATAGAAAAGAAGGTAGAAAGGTGTCATAAAGGACAAACCGACATTATATGACATCCCCAGTATTCCCCCTATACATTCAACTAGGAACGCAATAGGAAGAATCATACGTGGTATCCTAACCAGGCTAGTCTTTTCGTAAATCCACTGTATAACGATGAAATGCAAAAGAAACTCTAATGCAATTTGTAAATTGAGTATCATTTAATGGTTAGCAACTTCCTTCTAAAGATTCTAAATAAACAACAAAAGGTCATACTGCTATTCTATCATAATTCCTGATAATAAATGAGATAAAGTTGAATAGTTATCCCTAATTTCAGAAAATTTCAATAACAATTAAAGAAAAAAGGAGAGCTAAAACTTTAACGGTTTTTCAACCGTTCCAAAAATTCCTTTTTACGTGTGCGCGAGAGCAGACAAGACTCATCACCCTCAAAAAATACCATATTAGCTGTACGATCAACGCTGGCGACATTGCTAATATTGACAACAAAGGAGCGATGCGTTTGGAAGAAAATGTCATCCAACTTTGCTACTTCTGCAATCTTTCCATAGAATTCTACCAAGTTTAACTTGGTGTGGGCAATCAACTTATGGGGTACCGGAGCTGTCTCAATATATAAAATATCTTCATAAAGAAGATTGACATCATTTTTTATCTGTTTTGACATGTTAGGCTTCTGAGCTTAGTTTCTTGTTCAACCTGTGACTGAGCAAAATCTAATAGTTCTACTAGGGCTCTCTTAAGATCCACATCGTCCATGGATTTATCTACAAAATCAAGGCTTGAATCTTATAACGAAAGGTCAAAGGCATAAATTCGGAATAGGCCGTTACAAAAGCAATTTGTGCCTTTAAATCTTCTTTTCGAATCTCCAAGCCAATATCTAGTCCCTGCTTGGTCTGATTCTTGAGGTCAATATCCAAAAGATAAACCATGGATTTACCTGAATCCCTGTCAGTATCTAACAATTCCTGACCCTGCTCATAAAAGGTAATCCCATCAACAACGGCCTTCGACTCCTCAACTGCTTCGTCCAATAAACGACTAACACGATGACGCTGCAAGGCATCATCTTCAAGGACGATAATAGAAAGCATCTTATTTCCCTCTTTCTTTCTAATATACTTTAATATACCTACCTAACATTTTATCATAATTAATCGGATAATATTCCTTTTTTTACAGCATAAAATCTTTTTAACTCACCACATTTCATTTATAAAACAATTGTTATCTCCTTGTCATTTCATCTTCATTTTTAGGTGTTATCATGAGAACTGTTTTTGTTTGATATTAAAAAGGAGAAAGTTATGTTACGTTCATTTAAAACACAAGGGACTAAGACAAAGACCATCTTAACCCTTGCAACTGTCGGTATCATTAGTGCTTTTCTTGTGGGAAATCCTCAGCATGCCTCTGCGGATCAAACCTATGTTTCAGATCCTAACCAGGCTATGACATTTTCTGAACTTGAAACAACTACAAATACCAATACCATCACTCAAACAGGTGTATCTAGTGAAACACCTACTACTGTGACTACTGTGTCACATACCTCTGTAGATGATCTTCATACACATGAAAATGACTATGAACAAACGCCCACAAATACTCCGACTTTTGAGGAATTGAAACAAGATAGTCAAACAGCTAGCAGTACTGTCGACAGCCAGACTGGTAAGCAAAACCTATGGGACTAGAATTCCGACAAATACAGATAGCAATCATAAGGCTGTAGAAAATCACTCTGAACCAAAGACCGAAACTGTCGCTCAAGCACAAACCTGGTCAAAAGATGGTGCTACATGGGTATCAACAGAAATTAATAATGGTAAAGTTCATAAGATTCTAATCTACTTATATTCCAAAACCATTAACACCTTCTACAAAGCCCACGACAACAGCTACAACAAAACCTAAACAATCAACTCCTGCTGTTAGTCAACCTAAAAAACCAGCCACAGTCGCTAACAAACCTACAACATCTACAACTCAACCTAAGAAACCAACAACTGTTGTAAACAAGCCAGCGCCTTCTACAACGACACAACCTAAGAAGCCAACAACGACTGTCACTAAACCTACAGCTCCTAAAGCTACTCCTATCCAACCTGCTAAACCAGTGGACCGAGTTGCTCAAGTATGGCAAAAGAATAACGAACTGGTAAAAGAGAATTACGACACTCCTCACTGGTCAAGTAAGGAAGCAACAGTCTTCATCAATGCTAAGAATCCTGAAATCGTGAACGCCTACAAACAAGCTATCACTTCTTGGAATAACACTGGTGCCTTTAATTTCTTGCTCACTAACGATAAACAAAAAGCTAACATCATTGCTGATGAACGTTATGAAGGTAATGTAGCAGCTCCTCTTGGGGTTACCTACTCTACTTACTACCTCCCAACAAAGCAATATAGTAATGCTACTGTTTACTTGAATACCTTCCATGTTCAAAACAATTATTATCAAAAGAATGGTGGAAAACTCCTTAACACTGCAGAACACGAATTAGGCCACTCAATTGGACTTGAGCACAACAGTGCTGTTGCCTCTGTAATGGAACCTAAAGGTGGTAAGACAAGTATCCAACCAGTTGATATTAACAATGTTAAGAAACTCTATAGCAAGATTTAAGTTCTTACACCATCACTACAATTTATAAGCAGACCTATCAGGTTCTGCTTTTTTTATACAAGTGAGATGACCATTCAAGACCAGAAAATGACTGTTCATGATTTTTTCTTACATATTTTAAAGATATGTAAAGTTTTCTCCATTTTTTTTGGTAAAATAGAAAATGTAAAGAGAGACCGGATGAGTTATAGAACTCAACTTTGTTAGTTTTTGCTCATTATTCTCATAAACAGAATAACATAGTCTAGGAACCCTTCTTAACATTTATACCTATCTTCCCAAACACTTTTCCCCCATTCCTAGATTTCCAGATCTCTCCTAATAAAGAACG
>ENA-OQAN01000183-OQAN01000183.1-human-gut-metagenome-genome-assembly--contig:-NODE-183-length-34265-cov-5.930488_pt1 | contig 34265 bp, 29 predicted proteins | sample MGYA00242735_ERZ504527 | MGnify/ENA primary metagenome ERZ504527 (study PRJEB26092, sample SAMD00036230) | human gut metagenome | host: Homo sapiens | study: EMG produced TPA metagenomics assembly of... | reverse complement strand
CTTTTACCTCATCAAGATCCATCGAAATCCACTCACCCGGCTGATTTCCGGCTGCGCGCCACCAGGTCTGGATATTTTCATCTGTCGCAAACGACGGTTCTCTGCCTTCTTCCGAGACGATGCCGTCATTGCTTTCTGATAGCTTAAGAGATACCACTCCGGTTTTGCCCATGGGTCTTCTTTTGCCTGCTCCACCGCCATCGGCCAGTCGCCGAACTGCTGATTACAGAACAGGACACCATCTTTGTCGAAGCCTGCCCGCCAGATGCCGACGCGACGCTCCATATCGTGGTTTTTGCTGATCTGCATTGTCGCGGTATGCCACCAGTTTCCATAGCGGTCTTCCATCGTCGAACCGTGGCCTGCACCGCGCAGGAATCCGCCCGGTTTATAGGAATATGGATTGTTCTTTGCCAGACGGAACGGGCCAAGCGGGGAATCACTCTCGTAAACACCGTCACCGTAAACGTTGTATTCCGTTCCCGGACCGGCATACTGAAGGTAATAGATTCCATTGTGCTTCGTCATCCATGCGCCCTCAATGAACGGTCTCTGGCTGAACATAATTTTGGCAAACCCGATCTGCTCCTCCGTCAGATGATCCGCATCTTTTCCCTGTGCTTTCAGAAATTCTTTGAATTTTTCAACAGCTTCTTCTTCACTCAGTGGCATTTTGGAATGATTTTCTCCGACGCGCTCGTATCCGATTTTTTCCGGCTGACCGTAGATCAGTTCTTTTCTCTCTGTCTTTGGAACCATCGTCTCCGGGTCAAGCTCCACACCCCAGATCGGAGTCACGTTATTGCATCCCCAGTAAAAATAGAGCTTTCCGTCATCATCAAGAAACAGGTTCGGATCCCAGAAATCGAAGGTTCCCGGAATACGCTCAAACGGACCGTTTAAGATATCTTTCGTACGGTAAAAATCGCAGATCGTGCCACGACGGGATGCGCTGAAGTACACGTAATCGCCGATCACACGCACATCCGGCGCATAGTCATACAGCGGCAGGCTCTCCGGCAGCCGGTGGCTCTCCCAGTGCACCATATCCTCCGAAACCCAGACACTTAACGTCATGGACGCAAAAATATAATACTTTCCCTGAAATAAAATCATCGGCGGATCGGCGGCCTCGCGGGAAATCTTGTCCTCGCCGCTTCTCATATCCTGAATGAACTGGTAACGGTAATCCATATTTAACGGATTGCAGAAATACTGTTTTTTCATCAAAATTCCTCTTTCCGGACCGTACGTAAAAACCCTGTTCGTACATCCTTTTTTCTTATGATAGAAAAAGTTTAGCATATCCCGCAAAGAAAGGAAATGTTCTGATTTGACTTTTTTGTTGCACTTTTTTGGACTGTTTTTTGTCTCATGTATTGGACAAATTCCTGTCAAAAATAATACTCTTTGATATGCATCTTTATATATGTTGCTTAGCATTTAAACAGCGCAGATCATTAACTGATCTCTAAAGCAAGGGTGAAAAGCCTATTTTTTGAGCTCTCACCCTTGAATATCATAGAACAACGATTTCATTTACAGACTGTTCCACAGTATTCCGGAAAATCTGTTTCTTGCAACTCTCACTCCACAGAACTGATTTTTTATGTCATTTTTGTATCTTTTCCTTCCATTTCTGTATTGTTTCTGTAAAGACATGCTCTTTTTGCTTTTCATCTTCCTGTGCCTCATACTTAGATAATAAGGAATTAAGTTCCCTGTCCCATACCGAATAAAATCGAACGGTGTTTACTTCTTCCTGTATCGTTTTGATTTGTTTTTGATCTTGTCTCGAAAGACTCCGCATTCGTTTTTCTAGTTCCTTTTTGTAAATAGAAACCCCTTGCGGAAATCTTATATTGCTTGCCTCTCTTCTATCTTCTAACTCTATTCCTTTTCCTGATAAAACTTCTTCACTGTATAGCATTTGTAAAAAGGAGACTGCTTTTAAAGGTTGCTTTGTGTTCTTATTAATTCCTGCATAAAGTGTAACATTTGCAGTGAATCCGCCTTCCTGATTCGGCATTGCAAATACCGTATGAACTGTTTTTTCACCTCCAAGTTCTTCCAAATCATTTAGACTTACTACTCCTGTATCTTTTATTTTCCAGTTTAAAGCTAATGATCTTGTTTTTAATGCTACTGTTTCATCCAAAACTTTTTTTATCTGCTCTTCCGAATATAGAAGTGTTTTTTTCTTATAATCAACTACCTCACTAAATGTATCAAAAAATTGAACCCCACTTCTTTGCCCTACAATCTGTTGAATTGCTTTTTCTTTTTGTCTGGCTAATTCCAGCCAATTTCTTGATATTTCTGTATTTTCCGGTAAATCCTGTGTTGTAAATGCATATAGAAAATAATCGTATGTCATAGGAATCAGTATTTGTTCCTCATTAGCCATACCTGCAGACAAAATCTTCTCTTCTAAAATATCTATATCAAAATATTTCATGTATGGTTTCAACGAAAGAAAGGTTCCCTGATACATTTCTTTTTTGGGGTCCTCAAAAACAACTGCTCTTTGCTCACTCCAGGTCGGATTCGGCCCTTCTGCCCAAAATACATCCGGCCCTTCTCCTGTCGTAATTTCATTCTGGATCTCCTGTACTTTTTCTTCCGAAGCCTGTTGCCCTGATGGGATTACCATTAATTCCACTCCATTATTTTTATATATTTTCTTCCAGGCTGCCACTATTTGAAGTACCGTTTTTTTTATTTTCTTCATCAACACAAATTTTTAATGGCATTTCCGTTTTCTCAATTTCAATCTTGGCTTGTGTATCTGCATATACCGTTTCTGCATTTAAGCTCCCACTGACTAATGTGATGTTAATCAGAATCAAACCAAAAATTTCTTTCAACCTTTTTCCCATCATTATGCTACCCCCTATGTTTCTATATAGCACAAGGCTATTGCATGACTTCTGTTTTTTTACATATCATACAACAGCCTTTGTGTTTTAACCATTAATTATCATATCCGTGACAAATTGTTCTTGTTTCTTTCACATTAGCAGTATTTCCTGCGTTACAATTTAAACATTTTGTAGTTTTTATTCCTGTTCTATACTGCTTCAAATCAGTTCCCCATGCGTGACCATGAGTACATGTAACTGTACCACTGCTTATCCAGCTTCCCCATACGGTTGACGATGTTATTCTTCCTCCACATCTCGGGCAAACTGCAGCATACGGCATAATTTCTTCATACGCAAAAGTATTCTTACTTTCGATAACATCCGCTTTTGTTACATTGGCAGAAAATGTACTGGCCAACATTAAGGTCATTAGAAAAATGGAAATTTTTTTCTTTACCGCTTTCATACTTTTTTCCTTAAAAATTTATTATACCTGTCAACGTACGTTCTACATTTGTATAACACAAAAATACCATACTTCCTACTTTTTGTCAATCTTTTTCTACATTTGTCTAATTAATCATTATACCCATGGCAGACTATTTTTTCTTGCCTGATCTTTATCTCAAAAAAATTTCCACATTCATTACACCTGATTTTTTCTACTCCATATCTGGCTTTCTGTAAGTCATCTCCCCATGCATATTGATGTGTACATACTACATTTTTTTCATTTTCCCATGCATTCCAAACCACTTCTCCTTGTACCGCAGCTTTGCATTTGGGACAATTTTCTATATGCGATGATGACCATATTTGTCGCGCTATTTGCATTTCCGAAAAACTCAAAATAATTATTCCAAAAAGAAAAACAGTGACGTATATTCGAAATTTTTTTCTTGCTAAAAACACATTGTAAAATCGTTCTTTCAGTATCTCTGTTTCTGATACCATTGAAACAACTCCAGACAATTCTTTTTTCGTTTGTTTTGAAGCCACTTTTAAAATAACATTGCAATAATCTTTCCGTTGCGTCAGATTCATATGTTTTGTAACAGTCTCATCACAGACACATTCGATATCTATATTTGCCATTTTTGCACCCACAGCATTGGGATACAAAACCAATAAACATCCCTTATAATTTGAAGAAACCTTTTATACCATAAATCGTGTTTTTTCTGATGTGTCAATTCATGTAAAAAAATCAAATACCATTCTTCATAGGAGTAATTTTCCGTTTCCAGCATTTCTTGTGGAATCAATACTTTTGTATTTCGTACACCAAACAACATAGGAGAATAAAAATCTTGATTTTCACAGACCCATATTTCTGTTTTTTTTATTTTACAAACTTCGCTTGCTTTTTTTAGAGCTTCTAATACGGAATTTTTTTGCATTCTTTTACATTCTGCAAATATTCTTTTTTTCCATATTCTATATTGTATTGCGTGAAACAAAAGGCATAAAATCATCCCTGCAAGCCATATATACGGCAAAAATTTTTCGCCTGACATCCACTCTCGAATTGAAACGTTTCCAATTTTCGTCATGATCGCAGTCTTTTGATTTTGTTCCCCCATATAATATGCCGGCATAGAAATTATAAAAAATGTTGCCGGAATTTCTCCGTCACACTCCAAAACGGAAAGCACATTTTAATTGTCAGAAGTATCCAGACTACCTTTCTCCAGTAATGACCGAGTCTTTTCCCCATTATTTTTTGTACAACATATGCCATAAATGCGACTATGCCTATGAAAAGATTCCACTTTATAATAAATGCCATCTGTAACTATGTCCTCTACACCACTTTTTCTATTTTTGTCTGTCAATAAATTCCTGCAATTGCTTAACCTCTTTTGAGCTAAGTTTTTCTCCATCATACAATGACGATGCGAATTTTGCTAATGACCCTTGAAACATTTTATCTAACATGTTTTTTCCAACTGTGCCTATATAGTTTTCTTTTTCTACTAATGGTACATAAAGATTTGATTTCCCATTCCTCACTTTTTGAATAAATCCTTTTTTTTCCAAACGAGTAAGCAATGTTAAAATGGTACTCGGTGCAATGTTTTTCTCTACATTCAATTTCTCTTCAATTTGAAATCGGCTGACAGGTTCCGCATATTCCCATACAATCATCATAATTTCCTGTTCTGATTCTGGTAATTTTTTCATTTCTACTCTCCGCTTTTCTCTACTTTGACCAGATTATAGCATATTTTCCAGAAAATTGTTGCACTTTTTGGGACTGTTTTCCGCCTTCCGAAGCTAGATTCTAGCATGATTCTTGATTTTTTCTTCCGTTTCGCATAGCTTTGAATGCACTTCAAAAGCACCGGCCAAATGGTCGGTGCCTAAATACTGGTTTCATCAAAAATGGTTCATCTTATACCACACATAAATATGCGAAATATCCTGCATAGCATAAAAGCATAACGACACCACACGTTTTCCGTAATTCCCTGTTCTTGTACGTCCCAATCCATAAAACCAGACCTGCCAGAATTGCGATTCCTGTGTCTACAATAAATTTAGTCTCAAATGGCACAGGACAGATCAGTGCGGCTGTTCCAATTACAAATAAAATGTTAAAAATATTGCTTCCGACAATATTTCCGATTGCAATCCCTGCATTTCCTCTTTTTGCCGCTGTCACAGATGTTACCAGCTCCGGAAGGGATGTTCCGAGAGCAACAATCGTCAGTCCGATAAAACGCTCACTCATTCCAAAGTATCGGGCAATCTCGGTTGCCCCGCTGACGGCAAAATCACTTCCTTTTACAACCAGGACGCCGCCTGCCACCATCAAAAGAAGACATTTCCAGACAGGATAATTTTTCGCTTCCTCCTCTTCCGGATTTTCCCCTTTTTTCGACATTACAAACAAATAGCCAAGATATACAAGAAACAGTGCCATAAGACTATGCCCTCGGCAAACGTTACTTTTCCTCCTGTCATTCCGCATATCATTAAAACTACCGTAACAAACATCATAAACGGTATTTCATAAAACAAGGTAGACCTTTGTATTGCCACATTTGTTATTAATGCCGTAAGTCCGAGAATAATAAAAATATTCAAAATATTGCTTCCAACCACATTTCCTATCGTAATTCCTGCGTTCTGCTGCATCGCTGCGGTAATACTTACAGCAGCCTCCGGCATACTCGTTCCCATTGCAACAATGGTAAGTCCGATAATCAGCTGGGGAATTCCAAACTTTCTTGCTATGCTTGCAGACCCTTCCACAAACCAGTCTGCTCCTTTTACCAGAAAAAGGAAACCCACTATCAAAATCCCTGCCTGTAACATCATACGTATCTTCCTCTCTTTCTTTTGCATTCTTTGCAGCAGGTGTTATAGGCATAAAAAAAGAGACTCCTACTGCATCTACAGTAAAAGTCTCGCTATTTAATCACTTTCCGAGTTATTGAATGTCAATAGCTGTACTGACGAAGAAGTGAACACGGTTGGCTAGCTACTCCCTTTTATTTTTCCAGTTTATCAAATTTCTTTTTTTTCGTCAACGTTTTTTATTTCTCTTTTTAAAAGAAAAAATAGAGTATGGATTGTTTCCATACCCTTTTGATTTTCACAAATCCTTTGTCTGGTTCTGGTTTTATTACATCATCATTGAGGAAAATCATATCATTATTCTTACACCATGCCGGAATCCATCTTCTGCAAATCCAAAAAACCTCCAAACTGAATCACTCTGTATGATTTCAGTTTGAAGGTTCTGGTCATTCTTTATTCCAGGTTCATGCACAATCCCCAATCCTGGTCATTGGCATACGGATCGGCAAAATCGGTTTTCTTTCCGTTGACGGAATACGGATACAGGTACGCACAGGTCGCTGTTCCATCCTCAAAGAACATGGACAGCACGCCGCGCAGGGAATGCTCACCGCGAATATTATATTCTTCGTTTCCGGTCAGGCGGGCGTAGCGCTTGAAGGTTCGACCGTTTTCTGCACTCCAGTAGTGCGGGAAAGTGTCTCCGAAGACTCTGCGTTTTCCGAACCAGTAGCCGTCCCAATGACGGATTGCAATTTCATGCAGATGGTAGTCCGGCTGCTGGCCGTCGAAGAGTTCGAGGACGGCGATCTGCTGCTCGGCTCCGCACAGGTATTTTTCTTCCCCGGTCACTTCATAAACCTGAAGAATGACTTCAGCCGCCGGCTGTACGATCGATTGCTCGTAATTTACTTCCGAAGCCGGATAAGCCGTTCCAATCTCAATCAGTTGATCAGCATGACGTCGGAACAGATCTCTTACTGTTTTCAGATCCTCCTGTTCTCCTGCTTTTTCCAGCTCTTGACAGAGCATCACAATCGGCATTTCAATCGGATAAAAACGGAATCCATCCTGTTCATAAAATTTCTCTGTGATATGAACTGCTGTCTTCAAATCTTCTTTTTCTCCCCACAGCTTCCAGCATTCAAGAAAGAATGTCACTGCCCATGGGTAGTTGTAAAGCCGGAAATAGCTGTTGTCCTTTCCGGAACAGTTGCAAACAAGACCTGTTGCTGCATTTACCAGCTCGCGAAGATAGAATGCATGGTACTCACGAAGGCTCTGCTCCGCTTTTTCCCGGTCTTTTAAAAGATTCTGCTGCAGTGCCCGTGCAATCAGCACACCCATACCGGTACGCTCCCGTCCGGCATTGAAATCGTTTTCCGGCGTGCAGACGAGAATTTTTTCTTCGTTATCATACGGCAGATAGGCACCCTGCAGTTCTTTGATCTTTCCATGATACTGCTGGTGATCGACGATAAACGCACACCGTTTTGCCGCCAGTGTTTCCGGCCGCTCCTGCACGAGAAGACGGCAGATGGTTTTCACCTCGTCGGCACAGATCGAAAGTACATACTCCCCTGTTTTTTCATTTTCAAACAGATATTCATAAACACCATTTTCCGTCTTTTCCAGCGATGTTCCGTTTACCGTTACATTTTCTGCCTGAAATACCGGTTCAATGGTTACCTTACTCGTCTCTCCCGGATAAATCACATACTGCTCCGCATCCACCAGAATCACCTGGGAAAATGCTCTTAATTTCTCCCGGAAATCTTCGCGTCCCTGATGCGGAAATACTTTCCACTCCAGCGTCACCGTGTCTCCCGGCGCAAATTCCTGTGCGGACGGGTGCAGCCAGAAGCAGCCTCTGTCATTGCTCTGCAGTTTCAGATCGCGCTCAATACTGTAAGCAGAAAGACTGCCTTTTGTGAGCACCATTCCCAGATGCGGAGCCGCACCACCCATGCGGAGCGCCATAATATAACTGGTATTCTCCCCACAGAAAACATGTGCATGGCATCGATAGTCACGGCAGGTCACACTGTCCGTGTAGCGGTCCTGCAACGGAAATGAAACCCCAATACTTCCGGCATTTGTAAAATACGGATGCGCACCGTTGTAAGAAACCACAATCTTGGTTGTCAGCACATCTCCGTCTTTCTCATTCTGCACCTCAGCCGAAAACTCCGGCGGGCATTTCACCTCGGCGTATGGGAAATCCTCCCGCAGCAGTTCATCTGTTTTGGATCTTTGGAAAATACAATTTCTTTCACGTTCCCAACTCTCATTTTTTCTTTCCCCTTTCGTTTTTTCTTTGATCCCGCTTTTTGAACTCCATGTAAAATTTATTTGCTGCTTTGATCATACTATATCTACATGCTCTTTTCTATATCTCTTTTTCCGTTTTACTTTATTTTTTCTTTCTTGCCGATAGTATTTTTTCTCAATTTTTGTTATACTGAAAATGTATGCGTATCAAACTCCGGCATTGCTCTTTCAAGCTGCCGACACATACATAAACTTCATAAAAGGGGGTATCTTTTTCATGGATACGTATGTCATTTTAAAAGACCTGGCAATCATTATCGTATTCGCAAAATTGTTTGGTATTCTTGCCAGAAAATGCAAGGCTCCGCAGGTTGTGGGCGAGCTGATTGCCGGTATTGTCCTTGGACAGTGTGCTGGGACTCGTTCAGCAGTCTGACTTTCTCGCACAGATGGCTGAGATCGGTGTCATTTTGCTGATGTTCTCCGCAGGTCTTGGCACCAGCCTGAAGGATCTGCTCCGCACCGGAGTGAAATCCCTGCTGATCGCCTGTGCCGGCGTTTTTGTTCCGCTCGTTCTTGGAGCCATCTTATACATGAGCTTTTATGGCTTCTCTGCTGTCGGAACGGAAGAATTTTACCACGCTGTTTTTATCGGTGTTATTCTGACTGCAACATCGGTCAGCATCACCGTACAGCCTTGAAAGAACTCGGCAAGCTGAAAACAGAGGTTGGAACAACCATCTTAAATGCACCATCATCGACGATGTCATTGGTATCATTGTGCTGACTGTTGTCATCGGTTTTAAAGATCCGACATCCAATCCGCTGAAAGTAGCAGCCTCCACCATTCTGTTTTTTGCCCTTGCGATTGTGCTCGGTTTTCTCTGCTTTAAGCTGTTCAACCGCATGAACTCCGTATTTCCGCACACCCGCCGTCTCCCGATTCTGGGTCTTGCGCTCTGCTTCGGACTGTCCTACATTTCCGAAAAATATTTCGGCATCGCCGATATTACCGGTGCATACGTTGCGGGCGTTATCCTGTGTTCCCTCGATTCTTCCGATTACATCGAAGAAAAAATGGATATCAGCTCCTATATGATTTTCGGACCGATTTTCTTTGCAAGTATCGGACTCAAAACAACGCTCAGCGGCATGAACGAGAAATTCGTACTCTTTGCCATCTGTTTCGTCATCGTCGGCCTTGTCGCAAAAATCATCGGCTGTGGCCTGATGTCAAAGGGATGCGGCTTTACCTGGGGCGACAGCCTGAAAATCGGTGTCGGTATGATGACCCGCGGTGAAGTCTGTCTGATCGTCGCGCAAAAGGGTCTGAATGCAGGCTTTTTATCCGGCGATTTCTTCAGTGCCGTGATTCTGCTGATTCTCTTCTCGAGTGTTGCAACACCGATTATACTAAAAATCTTATACGCGAAAATGCCGACGGCAAAAGATTCTGCAAAGGCATCCTGACTTCCTTTTACCAAAACAGGGCGCTGTGCCATTTCCTGCACAGCGCCCTGTTTTTTTCGTATCAACCGGTAAGTTCTGATTTTTTCTACCACAGAATCTTCTCTGCCTCAGCTCCATCCGCAAACGGTCCCGGCATTGCTGCCACGCCGCGGTGCTCGCCAAGATAGTCCTGATCGAAGATAATCGTGCTTCCGTCCGGATCTTCGAATCTCTGCTCCGGCTCGAAGGCGTATCCTAAAATATCACTGTTGATAATTCCCGTCCGGAAATCCTTCAGGAACTCATACACGTTCGTCTTGATGGAATAGTGGCCGTCTTTTTCCACAAGTTCCACCTTAACCTGGTTCTCGTTATCCATAAGATTCTCTTTTTCATTCACACACGCCTTTGCTCCGTTAAAGTAAGCGTTTCCATTTACCCAAACCGGCAGATGGCATTTATTGTGATACGGCTCCAGCTTGCTCATGTCGGCCGGTTTGTCCAGCTCAAAGTGGCTGATCCACTCGTCATAGGTCGGATACTCGTCGAACACATGCGTTCCGACCTCCTGGTTATCCTCCATCTTGAAGCCCATGTCCTCAACCGTTTCTGTTTCCTCAACCGGGTAATTCTGGATAAAAATGTTGTTGTAGAACCGGTCATCGCCATGCAGGAATGTCATGAATCCGGCAACCTCGGTACGGTGACGGATGTGATACGGCGTGTAACGGTCTCCTGTTCCGCCGCCAACTGCAGTTAATGAGCCAAGCATCAGATTGTGTACGCAGGCAATACCATCGGTCGCCATACGAACGCTGACCGGTGAGAGCATAATGTTGTTATCGATCAGTGTCGGACCATGGCCAACCTCGATGAAAATATCCTGACTCATCATTGCGCCCTCTGCCTTTGGTGTTCCCTCCGGCGGGCAGTTGTCGTGCAGCAGGTTCTGGGTCAGGCGTGTTCCCTGTGCCTCCCAGTCGCACCAGATGCCCATCGTACAATGATGAATGTGATTTCTTCTCATCACAACATCGATCGCTGCATGCATCTTGATACCGGAAATCTCGGCTCCGCCAAGCTGCTGCATATTGTTGATGTTGTGAATGTGGTTGTCCTCAATGATACTGAACACACCGCCCATCCGTCCGACAATACCGGTCTGCTCACAGTGATGGATGTGGCAGCGGCGGATGATATGGCTTCCGATGTTCTCCTTCGTCCATCCATGATACTGGCCGCGGCACACAGCATCACGCTCCATCTGGGTCGGGCTTTTTACGTGTTTTCTGGTAAAGTAATGGTCGTTCTCCGGATCGTAATATTTTCCGAGCGAAATACCGCAGCACTTGCTGTTGCTGACCTCACAGTCCTCAATAATCCATCCCTTCGACCAGTGCGGACCGATCATACCGTCCTGATAAGCAGCCGGCGGCGCCCATGTCGTTGCCGCCTTGCTGACATCAAATCCACTGAACGTAATGTAATTTACGCCTGTTTTCGACGGCATAAAGCAGTTCCGGCGCACGTTGATTTCTACTTTTTCCTCCGTCGGGTTTTTACCCTGGAAGTTTGCGTAGATGACCGTCTGATTTTTCTCTTTGTCCTGCTCGGTATACCATTTGTAAACCGACCACTCCGGCTCCCAGGACGGCGCATAAACCTCGCCCTTGATACACTCCTCGAGCGTCTCTGCCTCGTATAACTGGCGGTCATTCAGATAAACCGCGCCGGTATGGCGTACCACCGGTGCAAAATACCAGTCACCGCCGACCATTGTCGTGTATGGGTTATAATTGCCAAACACTCCGTTGTCTACACGGCATACCCACACATTATCTTTGTAATGCTCCCAGTCATTCATCGTTTCCGCACCGGTGATCTTTGCGCCGAGCGGCTTCTCACTCTTATAGACGATTCTTGCATCCTCGGTTCCTCCGTTGACCGGATCAACATATTCATGGTAAATACCAGGTGCAACCAGAACTTCATCTCCTGCCTTTGCAATTTTTGCCGCATCGTTGATGAACTTGAACGGCATCTCTTTTGTTCCGTTTCCATTCTTCGGAGCGGAATTATTGACATAGTAAATCATTTCTCTATACTCCTTTTTGTTATAGTAAAACCTGAAAACACTGCAAAAAAGGCTGTGACGCAATCATTCACTCTCTGCGGCTCTGAATTTTTTACGCTATTTTTTTGCGGGTCTATAGAATTTCTTTATGATAATGCTTCTTCCGCAGCCTCTTTTGATGCAAACGGGCCCGGCAGCGGATGAATGCCCTGACGGTTTCCGAAGTAGTCATATCGGAACACGATCGGCGTTCCATCCGGATTCTCATATTTCTGTTCCGGCTCAAATGCCATGCCAAGCGTCTCCGTTGAGATCACTGCACAGGCATTCTGCGGCAGATAATCGTAAACATTGGTCTCCAGTTTCCATTTTCCGTTCTCTTCTTTTACACCGATGGTGATTTCATGCTCGGTATCCACTACAGCGTCCTGTTCCTGCTCCGCCGGCTTCGCCCCATTGAAGTAAACGTTTCCGCCAAGCCATACCGGCAGCTTCTCGTAATACAGATCCGGCGACTTTCCGGAGCCCATTCCGCAGTAGCCCTCAAATCTTGCCACGTACTCCTCCAGCGTCGGATATCCGCTGTACGGTGCGGTTCCTGCTGTCAGATTTCCGTCATCCCACTCATTATCTCCGGTCAGTTTACGGATTTCTTCCATTCCCGCACGAACCGGCTTCTGGATGAAGATATTATTGTAGAACCGGCAGTCACCGTGAAGAACCGTCATAAATCCGTTGATCTCCGTGCGATGCGGCACATGGTACGGTGTGTAGCGTGGCGACGGCAGCTTTTCGGAGCCATTGTTGACACCGCGGCCGACAGCAGTAAACGATCCCGCGATCAGGTTATGTACTACCGCAACACCCTGTGTTGCCAGCTTTATAGCGCGGTCCGAAAGCAGTACGTTATTGTCCACCAGCGTCGGTCCGTGGGAAATTTCAATAAAGATATCCTCGCCGATGCCGTCCATCCCCTCCGGATTTGCATTCTCCTCGTTCGGCAGCGTATTGTCATGGAACAGGTTCTGCGTAACACGTGTGCCCTGTGCCTGCCAGTCGAGCCAGAGGCCTCTCGTACAGTGATGGAAATGGTTTCTTCGAATGATCACATCGATCGCCGCATGCATCTTGATGCCGCCGATCTCCGCACCCGCAAGGTTCTGTTTATTATTGATATGGTGAATGTGGTTATCCTCAATAATCGAGAACACACCGCCTAAATGGCCTACAATACCCGTCTGTCCACAGTCGTGGATGTTGCACCGGCGGATGATGTGGCTTCCGATGTTTTCCTTCGTCCATCCCTCTCGCTGCGCCTGGCAGATACAGTCACGCTCCGTCTGTGTACCATCTTTGAATTTCCATTTGAGCCATTTATTGTCATTGTTCGGCTGTCTGTATTTTCCAAGTGAAATGCCCGAGCACTTCGAATCTGAAATCTCACAATCCTCGATGATCCATCCCTTTGACCAGTGCGGGCCGACCATTCCTTCCTGATATGCCGTCGGCGGAGCCACTGAGTTGCCGCCTGTTTTACAACAAAGCCGGACAGCGTGATATAACCGATGCCTCCTTCGATGGATAAAAGCAATTCTCACGTACATTGATTTCTACGGTTTCTTCGTTCGGATTTTTTCCCTGAAAATTCACATAGAAAACGGTCTCATTTTTTTCTTCGTCCTGCTCCACATACCAGGTGTAAACCGTGAATGCCTGATCCCAGGATTTTTTATAGATCTCCGGCTTTTTCACCTGATCCAGACTTGTCACCTCATACATGGATTTTCCATTCAGATACACTTCTCCGGTGTGTGCCGTGTAGGATGCGATAAACCAGTCACCGCTGACCAGTGTCGTATATGGATTGTAATCCCCAAACAATCCGTTCGAAACGCGCGCTGTCCACACATCACCTTCCAAATGCTCCCAGTTATCCACAATTTCCGCACCGGTAATCACAGCTTTTCCCGGTTCCACAGAACGGTACACAATTCTTGCATCCTCACATCCCGCATTCGCCGGATCTACATATTCCCGATATACGCCAGGCGCTACAAGCACCTCGTCGCCGGGCATTGCAATTTTTGCCGCCTCGGAAATCGTCTGAAATGGATATTCCTTCTGCCCATTTCCGCTTCGCACAGCATTTCCATCTACATAAATCTGCATTTTTCGCTTACCTCTCACTTCTTCACTTTTCATAAACTTTTATTGTGAATTTTCGCCAAAATCACATTTCTCTTTTTCCGATTTCTGCCGTTCTTCACAATTTTCATATCTTAACCATAATACAGATCCTCGTAAAACACTACTTATATATTGCCGATCATTGCCCAGATGTTTCGATTTTTTCTATATTTTTTCTCTCTTCTGTTGTATAATACCGTTTATCAGATACGGAGGATTCTTTTGCCATGAAAAACGATTCGACTTCTTTTTTCGAAAACAATCATTTTGCTAACAGCTATGTTTACGATATCTCTATTTCGCATGTCCCCGCCTATTTCGGTCTGCACTGGCATCACTATATCGAAATTGTGCTTGCACAGGATAACGGCATTATCTATGAAGTAAATGGAGAAACCTTTCCGCTAAAGCCCGGTGATCTTCTTTTTATCTGGCCCGGCGAGCTGCACGCTGTTTCCACAATCAACAGAGAACATCGCCTGATCATGCTTCAGCTCGATGCAGATTTTCTGGAAAAACGCGTGGATTTCCAGTCTGTTGCTTATCTTTTTTATCAGATCCGTCTTCTGAATCAGAACAACTTCCCGGAAATCGAAAAACTCCGCGAATTTCTGACAGAGCTGCGCAGGCTCTCCCTCTCCGGTATCAGTTTTTCTGAACTGCGCGGATGCGTTCTGCTATATCAGTTTTTTATTCTGCTCGGCGAAAATCTCTCCGTGCCGACCGAAACTGCCGCACCGCAAAAAACAGGCCATTCCGCACAGGTACACCGCCAGATGGTTGCTGCATGTACCTGGATCTCAAGTCACTGCACCGAACCGGTTTCCCTGGAAGAAGCATCAAAAGTCGCCGGATTCTCCCGCTGCCATTTTTCCAAGCTGTTCCGCGCATACACCGGCCTCTCCTTCACGGATTTCGTCACCAGGGAACGGCTCCATATCGCCGAAAACCTGTTAAAAAACCGGATCTCACGATCACCGAAGTGTCGCTCGAATCCGGTTTTAACAGTATTTCTACGTTTAACAGAGTCTTTTTGAAATCAAAAAATGTAAGCCCTACCGACTTCCGTCAGATGTACCTGCAATCCTATCAGAAATAGGCTATGAATTCAGCATGGCCTCTGGTCTTTCGCAGGTGGATGGAACCTTCTCAAATGCACCCGTTTCCGCACTCTTCATAATCTGATCGATCGTATCGAGTACGTGATATGCCATTTTGGCACTCGCACGGTTTGGTCTGCCCTCGGCAATTGCTTCTGCCATCTCAGACGGGCCAAGACCACGGCTGTTTTCGCTGTAATCAAAGCCATAATGTAAAACTTCCGGAACAGCCTGCTGTGTCCAGTCTTTTACACCCGGAATATAGACAACATCGCCGCCGAAATTGTTCGGATCAACAAGCTTTAAGATACCTTTTTTACCGTAAATGGTGAATACCGCCTGATCATTGATGACGCTGTCACCATTGACGCAGAATGTACCGGTCACACCGTTTTTCATTTCCAGAATGGTAAAGACCTGACTTTCGTTTGTATAGTCAAATTCCTGTCCGTATTCCGGGCTGCCCGGAATGATGTTCACACGCTTCGCCGCAAGGTTTCGCACGGACGATACAACGCGATCCACCGGACCAAAAAGACTCACAATTGCGGTCAGATAATAAACACCGAAATCGTAGCAGATACCGCCGCCCGGCATCCGCAGAAAACGGAAGATGCTCGCCAGTAAATCAAGATCGCGGTTTGCGCATGCTTCGAAAGATGTCACCTCGCCGATCAGCCCGTCGTCGATCGCTTTTCTTGCGGTCTGCAGTGCCGATCCAAGGAAGGTGTCCGGTGCGGAACCGAGATAGAGATGTTTCTCCTCTGCCAGCTCGATCAGTTTCGCTGCCGTTTCCGGTGCGAGGGTCATTGTTTTTTCAGTGTAAACGTGTTTTCCGGCTTCCAGTGCCTGACGGATCAGCCCCTCGTGGGTCGGTGCCGGTGTCAGAATGACTACCATTTCAATCGACGGATCTGCCAGAATTTCCTCGTAGGTACAGCCTTGATGCCATACTGCTCTGCTTTCTTTTTCGCATGTTCAAGATGGCCTGCGCAGCATGCTGCTACCTCAAGATTCTCAAAGTTATGAATCATGTTCGTCAGATAAATATCACTGATCGCCCCGCAGCCGACAACGCCGACTCTCATTTTTTTCGTTTCTGTTGTTCCCATTTGTAAAAATCCCCTTTACTCTTTGTTTTTTGATTCTGTTCTGATAAAAACCCTTATTTTTTTTATACAACGAAATGTCTGAAAAAACAAGCATTCCGGCTCATATTTCACTTTCAAAATGAAAAAACCGCCCACGGTTTCTGCAGATTCTCTGCATCACCGCGGACGGCCTTTTTCTGTTGTTTACTCCACGCTTTTCAGCGATTCAATCATATCAATTTTTCTTAACCGGTAGAACATCATAAAGTTGACGAACAGGGCAAACGCCAGGGTAATCAGGCGCTCCAGCCGTAGCTCCGCGGGAACACGTTTCGTCCGAACATCATCATATCGACCTCGACGGTCTGAATTACGCAATGATGTAAAAACGTTCCAATTCCCATGCCCGCGATAACACCGAACAGTGTCAGCACCATGTTTTCCCGGTACACGTACGATGCCACCTCGCCGTCGAAGAAGCCGAGCACTTTCAGCGTTGCCAGCTCTCTCTGTCGTTCGGTGATGTTGATGTTGTTCAGGTTGTACAGCACCACAAACGCCAGCAGGCCCGCCGATACGATCAGCACCACGATGACGATGTCGAGGGAACGAAGCATGTTGTCAATCTGATCAATCAGGTCGGATGTGAACGAGATTGCCGCTACACCGTCGTACGTCATGATTTTTTCTCCGAGCGCTGTCTCATAATTACTCGACGTGTCCTGATATTTCATCAAAAGCTGGTTGTAATCCGGCGCTCCGCCGAACAGCTCCTCGTAGAGATCCGGGGCCAGATACAGGTAATGGCGCACGTAGTTTTCGACGATGATCGAAATCTTTACGTCCACAATATCGTCGCCTTTTTTCAGCTGAACCGTGTCGCCTGCTTTTACGCCGAGCATCGTTGCTGTCTTTTCGCTGATGGCTGCGCCGCCGTCGGTCGGGAATTCGTAAACTTCTCCGCTTTTCCGGTCTCGGAAGGCATAGAAGTCATTGAAATTCGTCAGTTCTTTCGGCACTTCAAGCACTGCATCCACGGTCTTTTTGTCGGTCTGCAGTTCGATGTTCTGGCAGTACATTTCCAGCAGCTCATCGATGCCGCTGTAGTTTTCCAGATCGGTCTGCAATGCTTCTTTTTCGGATTCATCCACATCTGAATTCAGCACAGCATTCGCCTGATAGGTGAAGAGGCTGACGAACTGGTTTTTCGCAATCGCGGTGATGGAATCCTGAAGGCCGAAACCGACGAGGATCAGACCCATGCATCCGCCGATTCCGATAACGGTCATGAAGAATCGTTTTTTATACCGCACCAGATTCCGCACGGTTGATTTCTGCGTAAAGTTCAGATGTTTCCAGAGTACGCCGATGCGTTCCAGGAAAATCCGTTTGCCGTTTTTCGGTGCTTCCGGCCGCATCAGCTCTGCCGGACCTGCGGCGAGTTCTTTGTAGCATGCCGCGATCGTCGCCACGCCGGTGCAGGCTGCACTCGCCAGAATCGCAAGGCCTCCCTGCTCCCAGTTCAGCGGGGTCATGTAATACGGGAGTCCGGTATACAGCATGCCGTAGGCATTCATAATAACCCAGGGCAGGATTTTTTCTCCAACCACCACGCCCGCGAGAGCGCCGGATACGGTGGAGAGCATCGCGTATGCGAAATATTTAAAGGCGATCACGCCGTCGGAATAGCCGAGGGCTTTTAACGTTCCGATCTGCTGACGCTGTTCCTCGATCATTCGTGTCATCGTCGTCAGGCTGACGAGAGCAGCCACGAGGAAGAAGATAACCGGGAAGAATTTTCCGATATTCGAGATACGGCCGGCATCCTGACCGAAGCTCTCAGTTGACGTTACCTTATTCCGTCCCCAGACGTACCACGTTGGTTTTTTCAGGTCTGCGAGTGTTTTCTCACCGTCCGCAATTTCCTGCTTCGCATCCGCGATTTCTGGTTCGGCGTCGGCTTTTGCTTTTTCATATTCGGCTTTGCCGTCCTCAAGTTTCTTTTCTTTATCGGCAATTTCCTGTTTCGCATCCGCAAGGGAGATTTTTCCGTCGGCGATTTCCTGTTTCGCGTCGGCAAGCTGGGTTTCTCCGTCGGCAATCGTCTGCTTGGCTTCGGCGAGCTGACTTTCTCCATCGGCGATCGTCTGCTTTGCTTCTGCTAACTGGGTTTCGCCGTCGGCGATCGTCTGTTTCGCGTCGGCGAGCTGACTTTCTCCACTGGAAATTGTCTGCTTTGCAGCGGCAAGCTGGGCCTCACCCGACTGAATCGTCTGTCGGTACGATGCAATCTGCTGTTCCCCATCAGCAAGCTGGGCTCTGGCAGCCGCAAGCTGAGTTTCTCCGTCTTTTAATTTACTGCGATTCGTCTCAATCTGAGCTTCTCCGTCGGCAATCGCTGCTTTGGCGGATGCAAGCTGGGCTTCGCCATCCTCAATCTGTTTCTGATAAGCTTCTGCTTGTGCTTCTCCATCCTGAAGCTGGGCAAGAGCCTCTGTAATCTGAGCTTCGCCGCTTTCCAGTTCTTCTTTTGCAGAAGCAATCTGTGCCTCGCCTGCGGCGCATTCCTGCTCTTTTTCTGTTAATTGTGCATCTGCAGCGGCAAGCTGACTTTCTGCGTCGGTAATCTGAGCTTCTGCAGCCGCAAGCCGGGCTTCCGCATCAGCGCTTGCTGCTTCAAACGCTGCGATGTTTTGTTCCAGAAATGTTTTCTGCTCCTGCATCGTGAAAAGCTGCTGTGCTAACTCTGTCTGCTTTGCTTCCAGCGCAGTTTTCTGTTCCAACAGGGATACATATGCTTCATCTTCCTCCGTCAGTCCGTCAAGCTGAGCCTCAATCACCTCGATCTGACCAGTCACTTCTGTCTGCGCAGCCTCCACCATCGGAAGCTGCCTGGAAATCTGGGCTAACTGATCCTTGGCTGTCTCATACTGACTCTTCTGTTCTTCATACGCTGCCTTCTGCGCTTCATACTGTGTGCGTCCTGCAGCGGTTTCTGCTTTCTTGTTGTCCAGTTCCTCGCGTGCAGCGGAAAGCTGCTCCTTTGCAATATTCAATTCCGTTTCTTTTTCAGAAAGCTGCTCTTTTGCAGTATTCAGCTCCGTCTGCTTCCGAGTCAGTTCGGTTTTTGCCGCCGAAAGCTGCGTCATTTTTTCCTCTAACTCTTTTTTGCCGGATGCCAGTTCTGTTTCTTTCTCTGCAAGCTGTGCTTTTCCGTCGGAAAGTTCTTTCGCTTTTGCCTCAAGTGTGGTTTTTCCACTTGCAAGTTCATCGGCTTTCTGATTCAGCTCCGCTTTTCCGCTTTCCAGCTCTGCCGCCTTTGCTTCCAGCGTCGCTTTTCCGCTCGCAAGTTCCGCCTCTTTATCTTTCAGCGTTGCCTTGCCGGATGCCAGTTCCTGCTCTTTATCGGCGATGGTTGCTTTCGCACTGAGAAGTTCCTGCTCTTTGTCTGCAATGGTCTGTTTTCCGTCAAGGAGTTCCTGTTCTTTCTCAGCAATCGTCTGCTTTCCGTCAAGAAGCTCCTGTTCTTTGTCCTTTAACGTCTGTTCGCCGTCGAGAAGTTCCTGCTCTTTGTCCGCAATCGTCACTTTCGCGTCGGCAAGCTGCTGTGCACCGTCATCCAGCTCTGTTTTTGCGTCCGCTAATTTCTGCTCTGCATCAGCGACCTGCTGTTTTGCATCATCAATCTTTTCCTGTCCTTCGGTTTTGACTGCCGTATACCGCCGGTCGCACGCCGCATCCTCGAGCGCTTCAATCTTCGTCTGTACAGCCTTCACCGTCTCATCATACGCATCGCTGTAGCTCGCCTCTTCCTGTGCGCCGTCCGCCTGGACGTAAATCTCTGTATAGAGATCCGAGGTAAATGTCTCCGGAAGCAGCAGTGCAAAACTGTTGATGCTTCCGTTTCCAATCGAGCCCGTTCCCCGGTTCAGATCCATATAATAAGGGAGTGTCGCCGAACCAACAATCGTAAACGTGTCCCCGGTCAGCGAATCTGAGAGCGGATCCTCCGTTCCGGAAGTGAACGTTACCTGATCTCCGATCTCACAGCCGGAACTTTTTAGAAACTGCGTATCAACAAGAATTTCATTCTCTTTCTCCGGCATCCGTCCCTCGACCACGCGCGGCTCATTCACACCGTCCGTCAGCGCAATCAGCTTCACAACCTGCTCGCTCTCGCCGATGTCATGCAGCACTTCCACCGTTTTTCCGCCGTAGACCGCTTTCACGCCGTCCGTCTTCGCGATATCCGCCAGATCATCGTCTGTCAGCCCCAGCGTTCCAAGGACTTTCAAATCCATATAATTTACTTCATCATAATACCGGTCCGCCGAAACCTTCATATCTCCTTCCGCCGACCGAATGCCCGAGAAAAACGCCGCGCCAAGAAGCACGATGAAAAAGACTGACAGAAACCGCCCCTTGTTCTTTGTGATTTCCCGGATAAAGTCTTTTCGAAATGCTCTCATCGTCCACCTACCATTCTATCTCTTCCACCGGCGTCGGGTTCTCATTTGTTTTCATTCCCGCCACTTTTCCGTTTCGGATTTTAATCACGCGGTCCGCCATCGGTGTCAACGCCGAGTTGTGAGTGATGACAATGACCGTCATCCCCTTCTCCCGGCAGGTATCCTGCAGCAGCTTTAAGATCGCTTTTCCCGTCACATAATCGAGCGCGCCGGTCGGCTCATCGCAGAGCAGCAGTTTCGGATTCTTCGCCAGCGCACGCGCAATCGCCACACGCTGCTGCTCTCCGCCCGAAAGCTGCGCCGGGAAGTTATTCATTCTCTCTTCCAGCCCAACCTCCGCAAGCACCTCCGACGCATCCAGCGGATGCTTACAAATCTGCATCGCCAGCTCCACATTCTCGAGCGCCGTCAGGTTCTGCATCAGATTATAAAACTGAAAAACAAACCCAATATCCTCCCGCCGGTACTGGATCAGATTCTTGCCGCGGTACTTGCTGATCTCCGCTCCGTCCACCAGCACCTTCCCCGAAGTCGCCGTATCCATTCCACCGAGGATATTCAACACCGTCGTCTTCCCCGCACCGCTCGGTCCGACCACAATCACAAACTCACCCTTTTCCACATCAAAGCTGATCCCATCCGCAGCCTTGATCGTAACCTCACCCATTTGATAGGTCTTGGTTACATCCTGAAGACTCACATATCCCGCCATGTCGCCGTGTTCCTCCCATGTAAAAAATCGATATTTCCTATTTCTTTTATTGTATCAATCTACAGCCGCGGCGGCTAGTCCTAAGTGGGCGAATTTACTGTTTTTTTATAAATGGCATCCCCCCTTTATTTCAATACTGCCCTGATCATATATCTTATCCCAACCAGAATAATCACCACAGGCATCAGTGCATTGATCCATGCCCAGGTATTATTTAAAAAATGCCGTAATGATAAATTCTCTGTACTTCACACAACTGACAATTACCAGCAGACCTCCGGCCGCAATCCATCCGAATAAAAATCTTTTGATCACTGTCCATACTGTCACCGTACCAAAATCCATGACGCTCTATAGCAGAATTACAGAGAAGGAAGGCGATCTTCTTCTGAAAGAGATGATACGAAATACACTTACTTATCTGCCAGGGAAATGGAAAGACTCTTAAACAAGTAATCTTCTATAAACTAAAACACAGCATCGACTGTTTCTTAACAATCGACGCTGTGTTTTTATTTTTAATTATTCATCCAATACCTTCACATTAAATTCCTGGAAGGTACCACGTCCATTCTCTGCAAACAGACCAATATATGTTCCCGTAAACGTCATGGTTTTCGTGCTCTCTGTACAGAGTCCTACCGTTAATCCTGTTCCTAGCATCTGGAAATTTTCTCCATCCAGACTATATGAAAATGTATAATAAGTTTTATCTGTTTCAAGCCTAAGCGTAATATTTTCTCCTCTTGGAATTTCCGCACTTGCTGTAACCACAAAAATGTCATGAATATGCTTTGCAAGACAGACTTTATACTTTTCCTGTTCCCTTGTCAGATATATTTCATAATGATAAGAATCATTATAAAATGCTGTCAATCCAGCTCTCATTCCTTGCACATCTTCTGCTGAAACTTTTACTACAGTTTCAGTATAAAACCCCTTTTGTCGAATTCCAATCCATGTAGGCTCTTAGTTTCATTTAAAGTTACCTTTGTACCTTCCAGGCATAACATCTTCTCTTCCGGATACAATTTATAATTCTTCATTTCGGGATTTCTCAGAAAATTATATTGCAGTTTAAATTTACCATCCGAAAAATTATCATGGAAATTTCTATTTACCGGTTGCACTTCTCCACCCGGAAGCGGACCATCCATAACAGTTGAAATCAAACCATGATTTCCTACAACCGGCCAGCCAGCCTCTGTCCAAACGACAGGTGTAAGAAATGTTTCTCTTCCAAGATTATGAAGCAATACCCTCCTATTTTCATCTGAACAGGTTCTCACTGCCAGACACACCAACCACCAATTTCCATTGTGATCTTCCATTATGTCTGCATGGCCTGTACAATAAATCTCCTCTCGCATGTCTTCCTTGTGAGATAAAATCGGATTATGTGGACATGGTTCATAAGGACCATAAGGACTATCTGCTCTTTGCATTGTCTCCATATGTCCATATTCCGTGCCGCCTTCCGCCAACATAAGGTAATATTTTCCAAACCATTTATATAAATGCGGTCCTTCTGGATATCTTCCACCGCATCCACGGTTAATACACACACTCTCCGTCAATTTTTCTCCTGTAAAAGGATTTACCTCACATAAAAATATACCAGCCCCCTGTTCATCTGAAGTTGTAGATACAAAATATACTTTATCACCATCAAACAATAACGACGGATCTATTCCTCCCTGATCTACCCATGCCGGTTTTGACCATCCTGACTTCATATCTTTTGTATGTACGATGAAGTTTCCCTTTGATGTAACATTTGTTGTTATCATAAAAAATGTTCCGTCATGATAACGAATCGTTGGTGCAAAAATTCCCCCTGAAGGTCTGCTCTCTTCCAACGGAAGCTGTTCTTCATCCGTCAGACAATATCCTTCCAATTCCCAATTCACTAAATTTTTGCTGTGATAAACCGGCACTCCCGGAAAATACTCAAAAGATGAGTTCACAATATAATAATCTTCTCCAACTCTGCATATAGATGGATCCGGATTATAACCGGAAATAATAGGATTTCTGTATTGCATAATACACCTCTTTTTAACCTTTCAATAATTCAAATACTTTACATTCTTCCACTTCACTGCTATTTCCGATAAACACCTCAAATTTTCCCGGTTCACTTCCAAATGTATTGTCCGCTCTTAGGAAGCGAAGCATTTTTTCGTCCACTGTAAAGCACACTTCTTTTTCTTCTCCGGCATTTAATATTACTCTTTCAAAACCCTTCAGCTGTTTTACAGGGCGCACTACACTTCCTGCAATGTCATGAATATAAAGCTGCAAAGTTTCTGTACCTTCTCTGTCACCGGTATTTTTTACTTTTACAGATACCGTAACAGATTCACCCGGCTTCATAACCGTTTTACTTAGCTCTAAATCTGATATTTCAAATTGGGTATATGTAAGGCCATATCCAAAAGAATACAGTGGTTTATTCGGCATATCCAGATATTTCGAGACATAGCGATCCTTATCTTTTCCAGGATGATGTCTACGTCCGGTAGGAAACTCATCATAATGGACAGGAACCTGTGACACGCAATATGGAAAGCTCATTGGCAGCTTTCCTGCAGGCGAAACTGCACCTCTTAATACTTCCACAATAGCAGCTCCTCCATAGTTCCGGGCATCCAGACTTCCAATATTGCCTTCGCTCTTTCTTCCAATATGCGAATATCTAATGGTCTTCCATTAAATAATACTACGGCAATTTCAGAATTCACCTCCGAAAGTGCCTCAAATAATTCCTGCTGAATCTTAGGAATTTCTATAATTCCTTTACTGGTAGCTTCGCCCGACTGCAGAAAATGTTCTCCTATAGCCAATACAACCACATCTGCTTCTTTAGCCGCCCGCAGTGCTTCTTCCTTCATTTTTTCACAATCTTCCTGTGAGAATTTTTCTTCTGTATAATTTGCAAACCCTTCTAATTTTACATCTTCGGAAAGAATTGGGCATCCCTGAGCATAAACAATTTCATAATCTGCAAGTTTCTCTTCCGCCGCATTTTTTATTGTTATTACATCCTCCGGATTTCCTGTAAAAGACCATCCTCCCAACATATATCTTCTGTCTATATACGGTCCAATCATTGCAATTTTCTTCTTTTTATCCAATGGCAGAATATTATCTTTATTCTTTAATAGAACAAAAGAATTTTCTGCTGTTTTTTGAGCCAATTCTCTGTGTGCTTCACTAAGTATGCAAGCTTTAGCCTTAATTTCATCAGCACCCTTATATGGATTTTCAAAAAGCCCAAGGTCATTTTTCAACTTCATAATACGCCACGCACATTCTTCAATTAGTTCCACACTAATACTTTTGTCTTTTAAAAGTGCAGGTATATTTTCCGGATAAGTACCTGACATCATATCAATGTCTACTCCTGCCTCAAGAGCCTTTTTTGTTGCATCTGCCCTGTCTTCTGCTGCCCCATGGTTTACACACTCCCCAATGGCACCAAAATCAGAAATCAATACACCATCAAACCCCATCTCTTCTCTGAGGATATCCCTCATAAGCCACTTATTTACACTTGCAGGAATTCCATTAATCGTATTAAAAGACGTCATCACTAACGCACTTCCCGCCTCCACAGCCTCTTTATATGCTGGAAGATAAAAATCACGAAAAGTCCTTTCTGATACTTCCACTGTATTATAGTCTCTTCCTGCTTCTGCACCGCCATACCCAGCAAAATGCTTTACGCAAGCCCCCAGTTTCTCCCCGCCACTGATGTCTGCACCTTGATATCCTTCCACCATTGCCCTTGCATATAATCCGTTCAAATATACATCTTCTCCAGTGGATTCCATTACCCTGCCCCATCTAGCATCCCTTACCAAGTCTACCATAGGTGAAAATGTTATATGAAGTCCATCTGCAGCGCCCTCTTTTGCCGCCATAGCCGCACATTCTTTCACAAGATCCGGCTGAAAAGTTGCTCCCTGAGCTAATGGAATTGGATATACTGTTTTATACCCATTAATAATATCCAACATAAATACAAGTGGAATATGGTGTGGATGAGCTTCCATATATTTTTTTTGAATCCTCTTTATCTTTTCCGCCCCATAGTACCTAACACAGTTCCAGCAAGCTGAATATCTTTCTCTGTAATTCCCATTTCCTGCATAGGACCTGATATTACGGCCTCATCATCATACATAGCACCAACCGTCTGAAACAATTGACCAGCTTTTTCTTCTATTGTCATATCGTCAAATAGTTTTTTTAATTCTCCGATTTCCACTACTAACCCTCCTTCTCATCTGTAGTTTCTTTACAATAAATATAATGGCGTACTTCTGCATATTGTCCAAATCCAGACATACTTCTTTCATCCCCGTTCAGCACACGTCCAGAACTCCATTTTCCATTATCAAAAAAACCTTCCTCGAGACATATAATGGTAATACAGTCATGACTACTTTTTTTCGGCAAAAGTCTAATGTCAGTATTATATCCTACAGCCCAAAATTCACTTTCATTTTCTTCTATAATCATCCCTGCACACCCTGGCCTTTCATTTCCTTTTGGTCTGTAAGTCAGTTCCAAATCGCAGCCAGACAAAGAAACAATCGTACCTCTTTCATGCTCATTTCTACACATAAATGCATGTATATTTTCTGTTCCTTTAAATCGAAAATATAATTTTTGCATATTTTTCAAAATTTTATATGTTTCTTTGAGGTATTTTCCTGTTTCTATGCTTGTGAAGGCCAGTACATCTATTTGAAGTTGTTCAAGAAGCTCTTTATCCTGTTTTTGGCGTGTATCTTCCATAAGTCCTTCTATCCCAAAAGGCGAAAAACCAATTGCCCCATATTTCCCAAAAGCATAAAAAGCATTGCTAGCTGTTACCGGATCTCGCCTTGCCTCAGGTATAAACAATGGATTCCCTTCCGTTGCATATTCTTTACATACCCCTTCAAAATCAGAAAGGTATATATCCGGAGCAAAAACATCTATGCTTTTTGCAATATTTCTCCATATTTTTTTATTTCTCGCTATAGGTCCTCCTGATGGGTAATTTCCAGGTCTATCCGGAAACTGATTCAGCCAGGCATTCACATACATCGGAAGTTCATATGCCCTTTTTCCTGCTGCTGCTATGTATTCTACTGCCTGTGCATAATTCCATGCCATAAACATCTCTGCTGCATCCGACTGAAACACTTCACTCCATGTCCCTGATATACCATATATTTTTTCCAGTTCTTCTGGGATATTACTCCTAAATTGCTTCTCTGCTTCTTTTGAATAATCTCTATCTGATTTCAAAAAACCAATTTCATTTTCCACTTGTACCATGAGAACTGTCTGTGATTCTGCATCAATATCTTTCAATTTTTTTCATAAAAACCGTAAATGCTCTTGCATCCGCTTTTACTGCATTTTTACAAAGAGGTGATATCGTCTGAGACAATTCTCCCCCTTTATATCTTGCTCTGAAAAATCTCCCGCTATCTCTTTTTACCCAACCTGGAACATAAGTACTTTCTCCATTTTTCCAAAGGCCAAACCACAGTAGTATCAACTTCATTTTTTCTCGTCTCGCCTGGAAAATCAGTTCTTCTAACAAAGAAAAATCATAAACTCCCTCTTCTTTTTCTATATTTTCCCATGCTACAGGAAGAAGAACTGTGTTTAGATTTAGTTCTTTTAATCTGGGCCATACTTGCTTTTCCATATACTGTAGATTACTGGAACTCGAGTTATGAAGCTCACCTCCAAGAATTAAAAAAGGTTCATCATTTACATAAAGTGTTCCAAAACCCTTTTCATCTTTTTTAATCTCTATAGTCTTTTTCATTGGCATTTCTGTAACATCATCCTTTCAAGCCTGACATTTTAATACCCTGTATAAAGTATTTCTGACAGGTTGCAAATACAAACAGTACCGGTGTCAAAGATACCAGTGCCATTGCCATCATCTGTCCAATCTGTACATTTCCCTGTGATCCCTTAAAGAACTGCAGACCCACTGCTATCGTGAATTTCTCAGATGAATTCAGATAGATCAATGGATTAAAGAAATCATTCCAGTTATATACCAGTGCCATTACCAGTACAGCCAGCATGACCGGTTTTACCGCTGGCAGCAATATCTTCGTAAATACCTGCCAGGAATTCGCCCCATCAATCTTAGCCGCTTCATCCAATTCCTTCGGAAGCGTTCTAAAGAACTGAATAAAAAGGAAAATGTTAAAAGCTCCCCCTCCCAGCCAACTTGGAATAATCAACGGCCAGAATGTATCAACATTCCCAGTTTATAATACAGCAGATACTGTGGAATCAGAGTCACCTGGGAAGGCAACATCATGGTTCCAAGAAGAATCATGAATAAGACCGGTGATAATCTGGATTTAAATCTCGCAAAACCATACGCTACTACTGAGGAAGAAAATACAGTCCCTATCGTAGCCAAAAATGTTACGACTGCTGAGTTCTGGAAGAACATACCAAAATCTGCACCCTTCCATCCCTCGATGAAATTCTCCAGCGTCGGATTCGCTGGCAGCAATGACGGCGGCATTTTATAGATATCGGATGTTTCTTTAAAAGAAGTGGATATCATCCATATAAAAGGAAACAAACAAACAATAGCTGCCGCAATCAGAATCGTGTATGTGATAATTCTTCCTATAAGTTTTGCTTGTTTTTGTGATCTTGTTCGCATATATTTCTTCCTTTCATCAATCATCATAGAACACCCAGTACTTGGATGTTGAAATCACTACCAGTGTAATCACCATAATTACAACAAATAAGCTCCATGCCATCATGGATGCATATCCCATTTTTCCATAAAGGAATCCGTTGTTATACATATGTATCGCTGCTGTATAAGTACTGTTAAGCGGTCCTCCATTAGTCAAAATCAATGGCTGCTGGAATACCTGGAAAGCTGCAATGATCGTTACGATCAGATTGAAATAGATCGTCGGGGTACATAACGGCAGGGTAATGGAAAAGATCTGGCGTATCGCACCTGCGCCGTCGATCTGTGCACTTTCATAATAAGACTGTGGAATATCCTGAATTCCCGCCAGCATGATGATGATATTATTTCCTATCGTCCACAGGGACAGGATCACGATTGATATCATTGCAATATTTTTATCTCCCAGCCAGTTCACACCTTTTATTCCAAACAGTGATAACACGTAGTTGATAATTCCATAATCCTTCTGATATATCCATCCCCACAAGATTGTTACTGCCACACCAGAGGTGATGTATGGAATGTAAAATGCTGTCCGGAAAAATCCCAGTCCTTTTACTTTCTTGCTAAGCAGCAGTGCCACAAAAAAAGCAAGTATAATACTACTTGGTACAAACATCACCACGTATTTCAGGGTATTTATAAATGCTTTTATAAACAGTGGATCATCCGTAAATGCATACTTCAGGTTCTCTAATCCAATAAACTTCCCTACCCCGGTTAAATTCATATCTGTAAACATCAGATAAAAAGAATATACAATCGGGTATAATGTCAGCACAAAAAATCCAATCAGCCATGGTGCTGTATATAAGTAAAAATTTCTGGCCTCCCGCCGTTTCATGGCTGAATATACTTTTTTTCCTTTTGGTTTTTTCACTCTTCTTCGCCTCCGTAAATAGAATCTGCCAGTAGCTGAATGAACAAGAAGGTGCTGCATATCGTTCGCAACACCTTCTTGTGATTTAACATTTAGTTTCCATTTGCTTCATTAAATGCTTTTTCCAGTGCCGGATAGTATTCATTGATCGCCTCATCAGCACTCTTACCATCAATGGTTACTGCCTGCCAGATCTGGGTCCATACATCTCCAGGTGCTGCATATGCACCGCCCCAGATATTCAGTTTTGCATCAGAAAGCCCTTCTAGGTATGCGCTGTTATCAATCGGACCATATGTCAGTTCTTTATAGTAACCCTCTGCAACGCTCTTACAAGCTGTCATTCCTGCACGGCATGTTTCCTTTGCCATGTCTTCATTTTCATAAGATGCCTCTTTCAAGAATGTCCATGCAGCATCTTTATTTTCAGAATCCTTCAGCATGGCATATCCTGTTGCGTATAAAAGATTGTTTTTTCCACCGTCCGGAACTTTCGGCATGGATACAACATCCCAGTTAAAGTTTTCACCGATCTCTTCTGCAATCAGCTTTGTCTCAAATCCGCCTAATGTATACATTGCCGCATGGCCGGATACAAAAAGCTGTTCTTTCGGAAGACTCTTGGCTGCTGTATCATCAGGCATTGCACCGCTCTGGATCATATCTCCGAATAAATCCAGACCATCTCTGACTTCCTGTGAATCGATCTCACATGTTGATAAATCATCTGAGTATGCATTTCCGCCTTTACAGATGATAGACAGCGGCGGATCTATCCAGTGGTTAACAATACCGAATGTAGCATCTGCGCCTTCGCCTCCGGCAAATTTCTTCGCTGCTTCCGCCACATCATCCCATGTCCATTCTGCTGTCGGATACTCTACGCCAAACTCATCGAACATGTCTTTGTTATATGCCAGTACAAAACAGTTCTGGAGCAGAGGCATACCTTCCAGTTTTCCATCCGGGCGGTAATAAGGATCCATCATGCCTCTGTAACTACAGAATCTAAATCCACCCCTTCTTTTTCCACATATGGATTTAAATCTTCATAATAATCGGTGTATAATCCGTAATAATCCGGTGACATCTGGATGACATCCGGACCTGTTCCTGCTGACAGGGCTGCAGTCATCTTCTGATCCCATACATGATCGGCTGTAGGAATGACAGAATGTTCCACTTCGATCTCAGGATGTGCTTTCTGAAATGCTTCAACAGCTGCTTCCCTTGATTTCTTCTCCTCATCTGCTCCCCATGACCAGATAACAAGTTTCTGTTTTTCTTTTCCTGCTTCTGTTTTTTCACTAGATTCTTTGGTTCCTCCACATGCTGCCAGACCTACGGTCATGATCCCTGCAAGTGTCAATGCGAGTACTTTTTTTAACTTCATTTTCCTTCCTCCTAGTGTTTATTTTCTCTATATCAGCCGAAACTGCGCGCTTTTTCCGGCAAATATTCTACTTTAAGTCCTTTACTGTCTCCCCCTCTAAAATACCGTAGGGAGAATAATTCATATATTTATATTTTTTCCCTTCCAGCATATCGATTAATACTTCTACACATTTTGCTCCTTGTCTTTCAGGATAAATGGACATTGTGGTCAACTTAGGTTTAAAATGATTTCTTGTAAAAATACCATCAATTCCCATAACCGATATATCTTCGGGCACTCTCAAGCCTATTGCTTGTAAGCCAGCAATAAATCCCTGAGCTAAATCATCATTAAAACATATAAGTGCCGTTGCTTTATACTTTGAACTTTTATACAAATTTGCTGCTTCATATCCAACTTTGAAAAGATCATAATATACAAATCCTTCTGATTCCGATTGATAAGGACCTAAATATCTGTAATCTTTTTTCTTGTTTTCCTCTTCTGGTTTTCCACAGTTTATAATATAGTGTTCATAGTTAGTCTCTACCCCTCCCCCTAAAAAAATTGATTCCATCTTCATACGTTCCTTCCAGGCTTTATATCTGGAATTTGCATATCCGTAATCAAACGGAAGGAGCATTCCTATCTTTTTATGTCCTTTCTGTATAAGATAATCAATACTGGCATTAATTATTTTTTGATTCTCAATAACTACCGAAGGCATTGGTTTAGCAAATATCGCCGACGGGTCAAAAGATATTGTTACCGTAGGCAGACGATAATTTTTTCCTACTGTTTCAGCATAATCCTGTGCTACATTTTCTGTCGGAAATATAATTCCATCTGCCAAGATTTTTTTTACTGATTCAAAATCATAATCTTTTTGAAGTAAAAGATGATATCCCCTTTCTTTCGCTGTCTTCGCCATTCCATGATACATTTGATTATAATAGGCACCTGTCAGATCATTGCAAAAAAATATTATCTGATATGTTCTTCTTGTTTGAAGAGCCATAGCTATCGGATTTGGAATATATCCCAGTTGCTCTGCTATCTTAATAATTTTTTTCTTTTTTTCTTTGTCGACATATCCACTGTTATTAAGTACTCTTGAAACAACAGACACCGATACGCCTGCTTTTTCTGCCACATCTTTTCTAGTAATATTTTTTTCTGCAGACATATTCTATTCATCTTTCTTTCTCGTTATATTGTTCTTGTCTTGTTACAAGCATCATTTTATCTGTATATGTTATTTTGTTCAATAAGCAAAAATGTGGTCACGTATCCATATGGTGTTTCGCTATTAATAATTATATTTTCGACAATTACCCTCTCCATTTTTACCATGCAAAACTACTTATTCTTTGTTTTTATACAATATTTTACATATACTCTTAAAAAACTTATAAAAGCGTTGATTCCAAAATGAACCAACGCTTTTATAAGTTTTTTGTAACTATTCAGAACCCCTGATAGAGTCCATGTGATTTTTTGTGAAAAACAGAGAAAATAAAAAATCTGTTTTCACTTCATTTGCTTCCTGTCGGTGGATAACTAACCGATGGTGAAGCAGCTATTTCCATCTTTGTGGATTACTGATTTTAATTCATCATTTTTGTATTTCAAAATCCTATTTTTATCGGATTTTGATTAAATTTAGCAACACTTGCACCTTAAAAAAATAGCTTTATCCACAGTCATTTTGCCCAATGAGCATTTCCACACAATTCGCTTTTTTTCTGATTTTACGCTAAAATAGAACTATCATATTTTAGTGAAAGAAGGTGGTCTCTTTGACAGTAGAGGAAATGAATACGCAGCTGCAAATGCAAGTCAATGCATTAAATGCATCTTTGAATTCCCTGCAACAATCATTTGATGCGCAGACTGCGCTTATCACCCAGCTCAATCAGACCATTCAGGAACTGAGAGAACAGCTTAACAAGAATTCTAAAAACAGTTCCAAGCCGCCTTCAAGTGATGGCTTTAAAAAACCTGCGCCAAAAAGTCTGCGTAAACCTTCTGGTAAAAAGGTTGGCGGACAGGAAGGTCATCAGGGAACATACCTGTCTGTCATTTCAGACCCTGATGAGATTGTGAAACATATGCCATCTGCCTGCGAAGGATGTCCTCATTACAAAATGTGTAAAGGAACTGCCTGTGTTGCAGAAAAACGACATGTCATTGATGCGGTCGTCACTGTTAATGTCGTGGAACATCAGCTTCTCGAGATTCCAATCTGTATGCTTCATGGAGATACCAGAAAAGGGAGCTTTCCTAATGATGTTAAAGCAACCGTGCAGTATGGTGAGAACTTGCAGGCACTATCTGTTGCTTTAAATACAGTCGGAGCAGTCAGTGTGAAAAGAACACATGAGATTCTCTCTGGCGTATTTAACATCCCACTTGCCACCGGAATCATAAGTAACATGGTAAAACGTTGTGCTGACGCAGTATCCGAGACAGTAAACCGGATAAAGCAAAAAGTTGCCGATTCAAGTCTTGGTCATTTCGATGAGACCGGAACCCGTGTTGATAAAAAACTATGGTGGGTTCATGATGCATCAAACTGTGAATTCACGTACCTTGATATCAGTCCAAAGCGTGGATATCTTGGCATGGAGCAGTGCGGTGTGCTGCCATTGTTTCACGGTATTTCCATGCATGACTGCTGGGCTTCTTACTGGAGTTACGAAGATTGCCAACATGCAGTCTGCTGTGCCCACTTATTACGGGAATTGACAGGCATTGCCGAGAACCATCCCGAGCAGAAATGGGCGTCTGCATTTATAGGCCTTCTGATAAAAATGAAGAAGGTCAAAGATAAAGCTGTAGAGGCCGGTAAAGAAACTCTCAGCTATTATCACTATCATAAGTTTGATAAGCGATACGATGAACTTATCAAACAAGCCAGGGAAAAAAATCCGCTTCCGGTTACCGCAGAGAAAAAACGTGGGAGAAAGAAAAAAGGAAAGATTCTTGCTCTGGTGGAGCGCTTTGATAATTACAAGGCATCAGTCTGCCTTTTTATCCATAACTTCATGGTTCCGTTTGATAACAATCAGGCGGAACGAGATTTAAGGATGATAAAAGTTAAGACGAAAGTATCAGGCTGCTTCCGAAGTGAAGAAGGAGCCAGGGATTATCTGAAAATCATGTCCTATGTTGGCACAGCCATAAGCAAGGGCACAACGCATACGATGCAATCAGAAAGGCAATCTCAGGATGCCAGATTTCATTTTCGAATAGGGGGTTCTGAATAGTTACATGAGAATAACATTTAACTTAGCTCATCTATTGTTTTATCAATCTTCTCAATTGCATAGAGCGGCAAATTTATAAGCCAATCTTCCTTTTTGAAATCTGCCATCGAAGTACGAACAGATATATCAGGTGAAAACTTCTCCTGATATGTTTTCAAGCTCTTTGCTCTAAGGTTAACTTCTGCCTTCACTTCAACCGGAATAATTTGCTCACCTGTATCAATAACAAAGTCAACCTCACAAGAACCCCTATCGTTGGTATAATAATAAATACCTAAATCTTCGATGGTTTTTAATTGCTGACAAACATACTGTTCAGTAAGTGCGCCTTTGAATTCGACAAAAAGATCGTTCCCATCAAGCAAAGTACGTTGACGAAGCCCCGTCATGCATCCGAGCCAATCCCACATCTACCAAAAATAACTTAAATGCTTTTAAGTCCTCATACGCCCGTAGCGGGATGCCCTGTG
>ENA-OQAN01000181-OQAN01000181.1-human-gut-metagenome-genome-assembly--contig:-NODE-181-length-34415-cov-2.825682_pt1 | contig 34415 bp, 36 predicted proteins | sample MGYA00242735_ERZ504527 | MGnify/ENA primary metagenome ERZ504527 (study PRJEB26092, sample SAMD00036230) | human gut metagenome | host: Homo sapiens | study: EMG produced TPA metagenomics assembly of... | reverse complement strand
GGTTACCTCAACCTTTATTCGTTTATTTTCAAATAGTTAAACTCCTTACTTTTCTTTGTTAAGTTAACTTTACATTTATAGTATAGTCTACTTTACATATTTTGTAAAGTCTTTTTTACATTTTTTGTAAAGTTTTCTTTACTTATTGAATTACACATATATAGACATCGACAAATGATGCTTTCAGAGCATTCAAAAAAGCTAGCCAATCACTCGGCCAACTTTTCTGGTCTTATCAAATTTTTGATAACTTATTTAGTTTTAAGGCGCTCAACATCACGCGCAATCACCAACTCTTCATCTGTTGGGATAACAAATACTTTAACAGCTGACTCTGCTGTTGTAATGTCGCCTACATGTCCAAAGACATTCTTTTCAGGATCCACTTCAATACCAAACCAAGTGAGACCATCCAAAACTGAAGCACGAACTTCCGCAGAGTTTTCACCAATACCTGCTGTAAAGACGATAGCATCCGCTCCGTTCAACACACCGAAGTATTGAGCAATGTATTTACGCAAACGATCCACATAAAGATCATAAGCCAAGGCACATTTTTCATCGCCAGCATTCTTACCAGCAATGATATCACGCATATCACTTGATTTTTCAGAAATGCCAAGAAGACCTGATTCCTTATTAAAGACGTGACGGATACGCTCAGCATCTGCCATTTCAGGCTCACGATCAATAACAAATGGAATAATCGCAGGGTCAAGGTCCCCAGTACGTGTTCCCATCATAACGCCACCAAGTGGTGTCAACCCCATTGATGTGTCTACTGATTTACCACCATCAACCGCAGTAATTGAAACACCATTTCCCACATGGGCTGTGATAATCTTAGTTTCTTCAATTGACTTACCTAACAACTTAGCTGCTTCTTGAGAAACATATTGGTGACTAGTTCCGTGTGCTCCATACTTACGGACTTGGTAGTCTGTATAGTAACGATTAGGCACTGGATAACGGTAGGCCACTTCTGGCATAGATGTATGGAAGGCTGTATCAAAAACAGCAACACTTGTAATATCTGGGAGGAGCTCCTTAAAGGCACGAATCCCTGAAGCTGCACCTGGATTGTGTAAAGGCGCTAAGGCTGACAATTCTTCAATCTTAGCCAAGGCATCTTCATCCACCAAGCTTGATTCTTTGAAATATTCTCCACCAGCAACCACACGGTGACCAACACCTGTGATTTCATCATAGCTCTTGATAATATCAAAACGAATCAAATCATCAAGCAAGATTTTTACTGCCTGAACATGGTCAGCAATATCTAGAGTTTGCGATTCTGAACGGTCATCAAATTTTACTGTTGAAACAGAATCTTTCAAGCCGATACGTTCAATCAAACCCTTAGCAAGAACAACTTCATCTGGCATCTCATATAGTTGCCATTTCAAGCTTGAGCTTCCTGCATTAATTGCTATTGTTTTTGTCATAAGCCACCTCTTTGTAAAACGCTTTCAATAATATAGTCCTATTCTAACATGTTTTGCTAGAAAATGGAATTATCTGATTTCCATTTTTGAAAATTCTCTGTAAAATCTTTGAGGACCTCTGGGTTTTGCAAATCGCTAAGTGGATAAACAAAGGTCTCAGGAGCATTTTCAGTTTGTTTTTTAAGCACAAAGATAGACTTCATGTTACGTTTATTGCCAAAAGCTGCTTCTGGAAGAGTGATAACTGCAATAATATCAGCATAGCCTGACAGCCATTTCTTAAGCAAATCACTTTGTGGGCTTGTCAAAAGATTAGTTGGTGCCAAAAGAATAGCAATACCATCTTTCTTCAGGTACTTGAGTGATTGCTCCATGAGAAGGTGATGGGCATAGGTGTGTTCACCAGTTGCTGCAACCTTGAAACGACTCGCAATCTCATCATTAGGGTAGTAACCAACAGGTAGGTCACTAATAATAACATCACTCTCTTTGAGAATGTGTGGTCGAACAGCATCTTCTTGGATGTAAACTGCACTTGAATTCACCACATCAGCAATACTAGCTGACAAATCGATAAGGAGATCGTCAACTTCCATTCCCATATAATTAAGGGTTTTCTGACTATTATTTAGAAGAGTTTCAGCCAAGTTTCCTGTCCCCGAACCAATCTCCAAAACATCTAATTGGTCGTCCTTGGTCAACCCTTCAAGTAGGTAAAGAATGATAAATCCAATAGCATCAGGTGTAAATTGGTGATTGGCTTGTAAGGCTTCCAATTGCCCTAGCTTGATAAACAAGAACTGAAAAGCGCGACGCCACTCCTCTTTGCTTAGATTAAGGGCACGTAATTTCTCGTTGTTTTTGATGATGACTTCATTAGCTACCTCAGCCCCCAAATAATAGGAATTTTGCTCAATAAGCGCATCGTAAGCATGGGTTCCAAGATCATTTTCAATGGTTTGGACATTTTCTAACAACAGCTCAAAGGCTGTCTCAATTGCTTCAAAATTCATGATTTCCTCCGTCCTTCTATCATATCAAAAAGGAAAGAGAATTTCTATTTCTGCTCCTGCTTCTTCACATAACGATAGGTCTTGATTTGGCCTTTACTGGCAACTCTAACAATCACTTGTTTGTCCTTAACCTCATAAGTCGTAGTTCCCTGAGAGAAACTAAAAGCACCTGCTTCCTTGTCCGCCAAGTCCATGGTCATCTCTGCCATGAGACGACTCTGACTGGAGATCATTTGTGCTTGGTTCTGTCTAGAGCTAGCAACCACCCGCTCCAGATAAACATGCAGAAGAAGTGTGAAAATGCCAGCCATAAAAAGAGCGTAGAGAAGAACGCCTCCCCTAACCTGTTTTTTCAAAAGCATAAACAAAACTCCTTTGTAGCCCATTTTTAAGAGTCACTTGGATGGTGACTATCTGGTTATTTTGACTAATTGTACTAGCTTTTACATTGAAAAGCATTGGTTGGTAGCCTCGACCGTCAGCATTTGTTTTTCGAAAATCAGTAGCACTTGAAAGGCCAAAAGCCAGGTCTTGATTATCCTGCTTAACATAGAGCTTGTTCCCTTCTACCTTTACCAACTGACAACCTTCTAACTCTGCCTCCATTTGTTGGACAAATAGGAGCCAGTCTTGGTTTTCTTGTTGCTTGACCTGCTTAACATTGCTCACCAATACTGTGGTCAGACCTTGATAAACTTGAACTGAACCAGCAATCACCAATAGAGCTACTAGACATTCCAAGAGGGTAAAAGCACGAACCTTGCTATTGAGAGACATGAATAATCTCCTTTCCTGATTCATAAACTGCGATACCTTGCTGGCTACGTTTTACCGTCACTGTGATGCCATTTAAGGTCAACTGATCCTGTTTGGTCTGAACTGCCATGGTTGCCACACTCAAGACCTCCTGTTGGTGGAGATTCCTAGCCATTAGCCTACGATTGGTATTGATCTGATCCAAGATAAGACCACTGACGAGTACTAAGACAGCCATTGCTACCAAGCTTTCGATAAGAATATAGCCTCTAAGAGACCGTCTTTTTATATTTACCGCTGCCCATGTTAAGCTGATAGGTCACCACCTCCTTATCACTTGAAAAACGAATCTTTGTGAGGCTAGAGTTGCCTCCTTTGGCATCAAACACTAGCGTCTGCCCCTTATCCAGATGTATATTTTTAGGAATCACCAGACTGGATTTTCCGTTACTGATTTTATCCTTGGACAACTGCAATTCAACATTGGACCTTCCGCCGCTGCCAAGCGCTGACTATCTCGGTATAGGTACTCAAAGCGCAGATAAAAAAGATTAGTCTCAACCTGCTGAAAAATACCTGTGACTGAGCCTGATAAACTCAGAGTGAGAAAGGCAACCACTGCTAGAGTCACCAGACTCTCCAACAAGGTAAAGGCTCTAATTGGCCACTGAGCGGCTTTCGCCACCATGTTTCGCATAATAATCATTGTATGAATCTGCCTGTTTTTGCGTGATTTGACCTTCTGAAACAAGAGCAGCTAAGCTAGCTGTCTTATTATTCTTCATTTCATAAAGTTCTGCTTGAGAATCCACGACCTTGACCACAGCCGCATTTCCAGTCTCTTTAACAGAATCCTTCTGCTTGCTCAAGTTAGGTACAAAGAGCAAAAGGAGAATACTGATAATGAGAAGCACGACCAGCATTTCAATCAGTGTAAAAGCTCGTAATTTAACGGCATTCAATTTTTTCAACATCATTTTCATGACATCATTCCTTCCATATTTTGATACATTGGTAATAGCATGGCTGCATAGATCATTACAATCACGACAGCAACAATAACAAAAATGAGGGGTTGCACAAAGGTTGTTGCCTTATTAAGACGGTTAAAGAAAGCCTGCCAAACCTCTTCAGCATAGACTTCTAACTCATAGCCCAACCTAGCATTAGCCTCTCCATAAGCAATAATTAAGGATAGTTCCTTAGTGAAGAAAGGGTGACTAGCAATACGGTCAGGAAAACTCTGTCCTAGCATCAAGCTTCTTCTAAATCAGCCCCAGCTCACGAAAGAGCTTTTGATTTTTGCTCTTTCATTAGGGCAACTAAGTCTAGCAAGTCAATACCTTGCCCTAAGAGATTTCCCCATTCTCTAGCATAATAGGCGGTCGTATATAGCCTGACAGTTTGGCCTATAAAAGGGATTTTTGCCATTCGTCGATAAAAGACAAGGGCTGACTGGCGTTTCACCCATAGATAGAGAATTAAGCTTAATACAAGCAGTCCGCACAAAATCACAAAAAAGAGCTGGGGAAAAATTTGAACCAACTGTACAGCCCAATTCTCCTTACCATCCCCTCTAACAGTTGAGGCAGAAGATAATTTTTGAGCCCCAACATAATCAGAATCAGGAAACCCAGAAGTAGAATAGGGTAGGTCGCTACCTCCATGAGTTTCTTACGAACCTTGGTCATACGAAGCATGTAGGTTTCAATCTTAGTTAAACTCCCTAGAAGATTACCGTGCTTATCAGCAAGGGCAATCTGAGTAACAATATTGTCCGAAAAGCCCACTGACGCAAACATCTGTCCAACCTGTCACCTCGCATTAAACTCGCTTTCATAAGAGACAAGGACGATTCTTTCAACAAGTGACTTCGCTCCAAAAAGGCTACGATTTCAGTCAAGGTAAACCCTGCCTTTAAAAGTTGTTTGAAAAGCTGGATAACCTTGAGTTGCTGATTAATCTTTAATTTTTTCCCCTTGGATATCCCCTTCAGTGAGATATCCTTGTTTAACCAAGCCTTCCAACTGCTGGTTCCAGTTGGTTGACGAATGGCTTTGGAAATTTTCACTGGCAAAATCAATCACACCTCCTCCCTTAATCAGACGCATGTAGCAATCCCTTGAAGGGCATTATCCAACTCAGACTTATCTACACCAAGGTCCAGAAGACGCTCATAAACACCTGCCACACTCTTTGCGTGAATAGTTGAAAGAACAGTCACTCCCGTCAGACTAGCTCTAATAACCGCTCGAGCAGTCTCCTTATCTCGAATTTCTCCAATAATCAAAACATCCGGGCGGTGACGCAGTGATAGCTTAATCAAATTATCATAGGTCATGTCAATTGCTTGATTCACCTGAAGTTGCAAAACATTATCCTGTTTAATTTCCACAGGATCCTCAATCGAAATCACCTGCTGCCCCTTAAAACGCTCCTGAACCAACTCATGCATAAGCGTAGTCTTTCCAGAACCAACGGGACCTGCAAAGAGATATAAGCCACGATAATCCAAAGCATCCATAATAGGCTGGATTCCTTGATTCCAGTACACTAATTCTCGACGTTCGGAATGTAGAACACGAATAACTAAACTTTCTAAGCCACGATAATCCCCAACGGTAGACAAACGCAGAGAAACCCTTTGACCATCACCACAATCATAGTCACAGGAACCTAGTTGACTCCTACGCTTCTCACCCACCATCATTCCCGCCACAAATTTAAAGTGACCAATAAGACTAGCCATGAAATCAGGCCGATATACATCAATTAATCTCCTCTCCTGGCCAACTCGCATATAGAGCTCGTAATTATCCTGACGTGGAATGACATAGATGTCTTGAGCCCCACAACTATCAGCATTTTTGATCATTTCCTTAGCAAATTCTGTTACCATAAGGACCTCCTCATAGACCTATTCGTAAAAAAGTTTAAGAAAATGAAAAAAAAGCTCGAAAATTTCGAGCTTCTGCTTTATTTAACGTTTAATTTTACAGTGGGCATGATTTGGAAGGTCATTTCGCTTTTCATATCCCGGACGGTATTTTTCCTTAGGAATTTCCTGCCAATCATCCAAAAGAGCAATTGATTGATAGACCTGCAGGTATTCATCACACTCCTCACACCAGTGCTTATCCTCTTGATCCCAAAAAGCAGTCATGACACTACTACGGCTGATATAACTTGGCAAGGTTTCTTCCATCGCAAACCAAAGTTTTTTATAGTACTTGAGGGCATCGTAAAAATTTTCAAATTCCTTAGTACTGATGATATCCTCTTGCCAGCCTTCTAGGAACCACCACGGTTCCAAATCCCCTTTCATTTCAACTACTTGGTACATTTTTCTTTCTCACTTCATCTTTGGTGTTCTTATTATACAAAATTTTCTGGAAAAGATAAAAAAAATGGTCTTATATTTTATATTTATCAAAAATAGAAGAAATTCTAGTCATATAAATACGAAAAGAACCCACAATTCATTGTGAGTTCTTTTGCTTTCGTTTTAGTCTTCAGATGATTCCACAATTGCTTCATCAACAGCAATGTTTTCAATAACTTCAACTTCGTTAACTGAAAGTGGTTCAATGTTACGGTAACGAGCCATACCTGTACCAGCAGGGATAGTCTTACCAATGATAACATTTTCTTTAAGACCAAGGAGATGGTCTTTCTTACCACGGATAGCTGCATCTGTAAGGACACGTGTTGTTTCTTGGAAGGAAGCCGCTGACAAGAATGAATTTGTTTCAAGTGAGGCTTTCGTAATACCAAGAAGGACTGGACGAGATGTTGCAGGAACACCACCAGAGATAACAATATCCTTGTTAGCATCTGTGAAGTCAGAAATGTCCATAAGTGTACCTGGAAGGAGATCTGTATCACCTGGATCCATAACACGTACTTTACGAAGCATTTTGACGAACCATTACTTCGACGTGTTTGTCACCGATTTCTACCCCTTGGCTACGGTAAACTTTTTGTACTTCTGCAAGAAGATAAGTTTCAACTGACAAGGTATCACGTACTTCAAGGAGACGTTTAGGTTGGATTGAACCTTCTGTCAAGGCCGCACCACGGTGTACTTCGTCACCCACTTCAACTTTCATACGAGCTGTAAATGGAACAACGTATTCACCCATTCCAGTCTTACCTTGAACGAAGACTTTCTTAGTACGTGTTGCAGCATCTTCTTCGATTTCAATAACAGTACCCTTAACTTCAGTGATAACCGCTTCCCCTTTAGGATTACGTGCTTCAAAGATTTCCTGGATACGTGGAAGACCCTGTGTGATATCGGTATTTGAGGCTACCCCACCGGTGTGAAGGTACGCATAGTAAGCTGTGTACCAGGTTCCCCGATAGATTGAGCGGCGATAGTACCAACTGCTTCACCAACTTCAACCGCATCACCTGTTGCCAAGTTGATACCGTAACAGTGACGGCAGACACCGTGACGTGTGTTACATGTAAAGACTGAACGGATAGTTACTTCTTCAACACCAGCATTGACAATAGCAGCAGCCATGTCTTCAGTAATCAAAGTATCTGGACCTACGATTACTTCACCTGTTGTAGGATTCTTAACTGATTTCTTAGTGTAACGACCTTGAAGACGTTCTTCAAGTGTTTCCGTAACCTCTTTACCATCAGTAATCGCACGGATGAGAAGACCACGGTCTGTTCCACAGTCATCCTCACGAATAATAACATCTTGGGCAACGTCAACCAAACGACGAGTAAGGTAACCTGAGTCGGCTGTCTTAAGGGCCGTATCGGTCATACCTTTACGCGCACCGTGAGTAGAGAAGAACATTTCCAAAACGCTCAAACCTTCACGGAAGTTTGAAAGGATAGGCAATTCCATGATACGTCCGTTAGGAGCGGCCATCAAACCACGCATACCGGCAAGTTGAGAGAAGTTAGAGATGTTACCACGAGCTCCTGAGTCCATCATCATAACGATTGGGTTCTTAGGATCTTGTGTTTCAATCAGACGTTTTTCAAGGGCTTCTTTCGCTTCACGCCATGTTGTTGTAACAGCAACATAACGGTCATCATCTGTCATCAAACCACGACGGAAGGCCTTGTTAATTTCTTCAACACGGTGGTGAGCAGCATCGATAATTTCTTGTTTGTTATCGATAACTGGGATATCGGCGATACCCACTGTCAAACCAGCAAGTGTTGAGTGGTAGTAACCAAGGTCTTTCAAACGGTCAAGGAAGGCTGATGTTTCAGTCGTACGAAGACGTTTGAAGGTTTCAGCGATGATGTTACCAAGATTTTTCTTCTTGAATGGTGCATTAATTTCCAAACTATCAATAACTGTTTGGATATCTTGACCTGGTTCAAGGAAGTACTTATCTGGTGTACTATCTGTCAAGTTCTCATTTGTTGTTTCTTGAAGATATGGAATTTCTGCTGGGATGATTGAGTTAAAGAGAATCTTACCAACAGTTGTAACCAAAATCTTATGAAGTTGGTTTTCTTTCCAAGGTTTATCAGGCATGCTATCTACTGCGATACCGACACGGCTATGCAAGTGAACATAACCATTACGATAAGCCATAACTGCCTCATCAATATCCTTGAAGACCATACCTTCACCCTCACGGCCTTCTTCTTCCATAGTCAAGTAGTAGTTACCAAGAACCATATCCTGAGATGGCGTTACGACCGGTTTACCGTCTTTAGGGTTAAGGATGTGTTCAGCCGCAAGAAGGAGCAAACGTGCTTCAGCTTGAGCTTCTTCAGACAATGGAACGTGGATGGCCATTTGGTCACCGTCAAAGTCGGCATTGTAGGCCTCACATACCAATGGGTGAAGACGAAGGGCCTTACCATCAATCAAGACTGGTTCAAAGGCCTGGATACCCAAACGGTGGAGGGTAGGTGCGCGGTTAAGAAGTACTGGGTGTTCCTTGATAACATCTTCAAGAATATCCCAAATACGTTCATCACCACGTTCAACCATACGTTTAGCGGCTTTCACGTTACCTGCGTATTCACGCGCAACGATTTCACGCATCACAAATGGTTTGAAAAGTTCGATGGCCATCAAACGTGGCACACCACATTGGTACATTTTAAGTGTTGGACCAACGGCGATAACGGAACGTCCAGAGAAGTCAACACGTTTACCAAGCAAGTTTTGACGGAAACGACCTTGTTTACCTTTAAGCATGTGGCTCAAAGATTTAAGTGGACGACTACCTGGTCCAGTAATTGGACGACCACGACGTCCATTATCGATAAGGCATCTACCGCTTCTTGCAACATACGTTTTTCGTTTTGCACGATGATACCTGGAGCATTCAATTCAAGCAAACGAGCCAAACGGTTGTTACGGTTGATAACACGACGATAAAGATCGTTCAAGTCTGATGCCGCAAAACGTCCACCATCCAATTGAACCATTGGACGAAGGTCTGGTGGCAATACTGGCAAGATGTTAAGAACCATCCATTCTGGTTTGTTACCAGACTTATAGAAGGCATCAAGAACGTCCAAACGACGAACAGCTTTAACACGTTTTTGACCAGTTGCTGTCTTCAACTCTTCTTTGAGTTCAGCAATTTCAGCTTCCAAATCCACTTGTTTCAAGAGATCTTGGATAGCTTCGGCACCCATTTTAGCGACAAATGAACCATGTCCATACTCTTGCAATTTTTCACGATATTCACGTTCTGTCAAGAGAGATTTTGGTTCAAGTGGTGTTTCCTTTGGATCGATAACCACGTAAGCTGCGAAGTAGATAACTTCTTCAAGCGCACGAGGACTCATGTCCAAAGTCAATCCCATACGAGAAGGGATTCCCTTGAAGTACCAGATGTGTGATACTGGTGCTTTCAACTCGATGTGACCCATACGTTCACGACGAACCTTAGCACGTGTTACTTCAACACCACAGCGGTCACAAACGATACCTTTATAACGGATACGTTTGTATTTCCCACACGCACATTCCCAGTCTTTAGTAGGACCAAAGATTACTTCGTCGAAGAGACCTTCGCGTTCTGGTTTGAGCGTACGGTAGTTGATTGTTTCAGGTTTCTTAACTTCACCATAAGACCATGAACGGACCTTAGTTGGTGAAGCTAGTGTGATTTGCATACTTTTAAATCGATTTACGTCAACCACTAGTATTACCTTTCTTTTGTTCTATTGACAATAGCAGCGCTATTCTCACCTTTATCAGCTACCTTAGCAGAGAGAGTGAACTCCCTCTCTAAAGCTTATTTATTCTGTTTTATCTGAAGCTTCTTCTTTAGCTTTTTCTAATTCAGCAGCTTCTTTGGCTTGTTGTACACGTGCTTTTTCAAGATCATCGACGTGCATGACATCGTCATCTTCACCTTCATCAAGATCACGCAATTCAACTTCGTAGTCATCCTCATCAAGGACACGCATATCAAGACCAAGTGATTGCAATTCTTTAACAAGTACTCGGAATGATTCTGGAACGCCTGGTTTTGGAATTGGTTTACCTTTAGTGATAGCTTCATAGGCTTTCAAACGTCCGTTAACGTCATCTGACTTGTAAGTCAAGATTTCTTGAAGGATATTTGATGCACCATAAGCTTCAAGGGCCCAAACCTCCATCTCACCGAAACGTTGTCCACCAAATTGTGCTTTACCACCAAGAGGTTGTTGGGTAACAAGTGAGTAAGGACCTACTGAACGAGCGTGAAGTTTATCATCAACCATGTGGTGAAGTTTGATCATGTACATGACACCAACTGACACACGGTTATCAAATGGTTCACCTGTACGTCCATCGTAAAGGATTGTCTTAGCATCACTATCCATACCTGCTTCACGAACAGTATCCCAGAGGTCTTCTGAGCTTGCCCCGTCAAAGACTGGTGTTGCGATGTGGATACCCAAGTTACGAGCAGCCATACCAAGGTGAAGTTCCATAACCTGACCGATGTTCATACGTGATGGCACCCCAAGAGGGTTCAACATGATATCAACTGGTGTACCGTCTGGAAGGTAAGGCATGTCTTCAACAGGAACAATACGAGAAACAACCCCTTTGTTACCGTGACGACCGGCCATCTTATCTCCGACCTTGATCTTACGTTTTTGAGCGATGTAAACACGAACAAGCATGTTAACACCTGATTGCAATTCATCACCGTTTGCACGTGTGAAGATTTTAACATCACGAACGACACCATCACCACCGTGAGGTACACGGAGTGATGTATCACGTACTTCACGAGATTTATCACCAAAGATAGCGTGGAGAAGACGTTCTTCAGCAGAAAGGTCTTTTTCACCCTTAGGTGTTACCTTACCAACAAGAATGTCACCTTCTTTAACCTCAGCACCGATACGGATAATACCCATTTCGTCAAGGTCTTTGAGGGCTTCTTCACCAACGTTTGGCAATTCACGTGTGATTTCTTCAGGCCCAAGCTTTGTATCACGTGTTTCTGATTCGAATTCTTCCAAGTGAACAGATGTATAAACGTCATCTTTCACAAGACGCTCACTCATGATAACGGCATCCTCGAAGTTGTAACCTTCCCATGTCATGTATGCGACAATAGGGTTTTGACCGAGGGCCATTTCTCCACCTTCCATAGATGGACCGTCAGCGATAAAGTCACCTTTTTCAACAATATCGCCAACCTTAACCAAAGTACGTTGGTTATAGGCAGTACCTGAGTTTGAACGACGGAATTTTTGAATAGTATAAACATCAAGAGAACCATCTTCACGACGAACTTCAACTTTATCAGCATCAGAGTAGACAACTTTACCGTCGTGTTGAGCAATAACTGCAGCTCCTGAATCGTGGGCAGCTTGATATTCCATACCAGTACCAACATAAGGTGCTTTAGGATCAATCAAAGGCACAGCCTGACGTTGCATGTTGGCACCCATGAGGGCACGGTTAGAGTCATCGTTTTCCAAGAAAGGAATACATGCTGTCGCAACGGCAACTACCTGTTTAGGAGAAACATCCACGAAATCTACAAGGTGTGATGGGTACTCTTGGTTATTACCTTGGTGACGACCCATGACGATTTCTTCTGCAAATGTTCCATCTTCGTTCAATTTAGAGTTAGCCTGAGCAACTGTGTACTCATCTTCTTCGTCGGCAGTCAACCAACTACTTCGTTGGTTACTTTACCAGTTGCACGGTCAACCTTACGATATGGTGTTTGAATGAAACCATACTTGTTAAGGTGTCCGTATGAAGACAAGTTATTGATCAAACCGATGTTAGGTCCTTCAGGTGTTTCAATTGGACACATACGACCGTAGTGCGTGTAGTGCACGTCACGAACTTCATATCCGGCACGGTCACGTGTCAAACCACCAGGTCCCAAGGCTGACAAACGACGTTTGTGTGACAACTCTGACAATGGGTTGTGTTGGTCCATGAACTGTGACAACTGTGAAGAACCAAAGAATTCTTTAACAGCTGCAGTTACAGGGCGAATATTGATGATTTGTTGTGGTGTCAAGACTTCGTTATCTTGAACTGACATACGCTCACGTACGTTACGTTCCATACGAGCCAAACCAATACGGAATTGGTTAGCAAGCAATTCACCAACGGCACGGATACGACGGTTACCAAGGTGGTCGATATCGTCTACTTTACCGATACCTTCAGCAAGGTTGAGGAAGTAGCTCATTTCAGCTAAGATATCCGCTGTTGTCAAAGCACGAACTTTGTCATCTGGGTTGGCATTACCAACAATTGTAACCACACGATCTGGATCATTTGGTGCAACAACCTTGAATTTTTGAAGAACAACAGGTTCTGTAACCACCGCATAATCATTTGGTGTGTATACAAATTTGTTCAAATCACCATCCAAGTATTCTGCGATTGAATCAATCACATCACGTGTCATTTCAGTACCAGCTTCAACAAGGATTTCACCTGTTTCAGGATCTACCAAGTTTTCAGCAATTGTTTGTCCCAAAAGACGTGTCTTGATGTTAAGTTTTTTGTTGACTTTGTAACGACCAACAGCAGCCAAGTCATAACGACGTGGATCAAAGAAACGAGCTACAAGCAAGCTACGTGAGCTGTCGGCAGTTTTTGGTTCACCTGGACGAAGACGTTCATAAATTTCTTTAAGTGCTTCATCAGTACGTGAATCTGCTGGGTTTTTGTGGATATCTTTTTCAATGGTGTTACGAACCAACTCGCTATCACCAAAGATATCAACAATTTCGTCATCACCTGAGAATCCAAGCGCACGCACAAGCGTTGTGAATGGAATCTTACGTGTACGGTCGATACGAGTGTAGGCGATGTCTTTTGAATCTGTTTCAAGCTCAAGCCATGCCCCACGGTTAGGGATAACTGTTGATCCATAACCCACTTTACCGTTTTTATCAACCTTATCGTTAAAGTAAACACCAGGTGAGCGCACCAACTGAGAAACGATAATACGTTCACCACCATTGATGATGAAAGTACCCATCTCAGTCATAATAGGGAAATCTCCGAAGAAGACTTCCTGAGTTTTGATTTCACCAGTTTCTTTGTTAATAAGACGGAAAGTCACAAAGATAGGTGCTGAGTATGATGCATCGTGGATACGAGCTTCTTCAAGTGTATACTTAGGCTCTTTCAATTCGTAACCAACGAATTCCAATTCCATAGTGTCTGTGAAGTTTGAGATAGGAAGTACATCCTCAAAAACCTCTTTAAGACCAGTATCCAAGAATTCTTTGAATGAATCCGTTTGGATTTCAATCAAGTTTGGTAAATCAAGAACTTCTTTGATTCTTGAAAAACTACGACGGGTACGATGTTTCCCGTATTGAACGTCATGTCCTGCCAAGTCTTCTACTCCTTTTCTACATTCGAGACCTGCTTTGCAAGTCGTGCACTTTAAATATTTGTCTTCTGCCTTTTTCAGTTGCTTGTCCCATTGACAAGTGATTAAACAATAAGATCCACTTAACTGATTAATGATAAGCGATAACTTAATCTGTGAATTTTTAGAACCTTTAAATATGCGTTACAACACTTGGAAATCCTAAAAATAAGCACAAAAATAGCAGCTAAATCTGACCGAAAAAACGTTGATTTAACTGCTGTATCTCTTGATTGGACAATATTTCAACCAAGTAAGACGACAAATAGTTGTCTATATTATACCTAATTTTTTACTTTTTTGCAAGTTTTCTTGGCAATTCCTAATGCCCTCCAAGAATGCTAGACCAGGCTTTTTGATAGTCACTGTCGGTTCCACCAATAGCAAACTTGTAAGTCGTATCTCCAGGTCCATTTTTAGCCCAGTAAGTATCAACCATTTCACCACTTACAGAAACATTACGACCATTGACAGACACTGTTGCTGGTTTAAGACCTGTTGATTTGAGTACACTTGCCTTAATGGCACTTGAATCGATATTAAACTTATCTCCAGTTTTAAAAATACCTGGATTGGCATTATAGATAGCGGAAGTCAAACGAGCCATATATTGCGCATTATAGGTGTAACCCGTTTTAGAATTGGTTGGTGTGTTATTGTCATAACCAGCCCAACCACCAAGAGTAATACCAGGCGTTGATACAATCAACCAAGCATCCGCAAAGTTATCTGTCGTTCCTGTTTTACCCATCCAGTCCGCTGAGGCTGCTGCACCATTGACATTTTTCAATTCAGAATGAAATTGCGTTGTCGCTCCCTTAACTACCACTTCTTTGAGCAAGTTATCCATGATGCTAGCCGTAGCTCTTGAAAAGACTTGAACTCCTTCAGATTTATGCTGATAGATAACTTCGCCAGTTCGGTCAGTAATACTATCAATCATATAGCCCTTCTCATAGACGCCACCATTTGAAAGCATTTGATAGGCATTTACCTGTTGGGCGACCGTGGTTTCAATTCCCCCACCAAGAGGCAAACTCTCAATATTGTAGTTAGCAATCTTATAACCCATCTTGGTCATGTAACCCTCAACATCAACATCATGACGTTGAAGCATTTGATAAGTCCAAAAGGCTGGAATGTTCCATGAGGTATTGAGTGCCTCTTGGAGGTTCATCATAGCTGTACCCTTATCACCATCATGGAGAATAGGCGTTCCACCCGTAAAATTAGTTGGGTAGTTAGAAAGGATACTTGAGCTACCCATCAAACCTTGATCAATAGCAATTCCATAAGCGATAATAGGCTTAATAGATGAGCCTGGGGAGCGTGCCGTATCAAAGGCATGGTTATTTTGATTATTTTCGTAACTACGACCACCAACAAATCCTAGAATTGCTCCAGTCGCATTATCCATGAGCACATTTCCGACTTCAACTCCACTATTTCCACCTTGGTCGAGGAGGCCACCATATTGACTCGCAGCATCTTGCATCGCATTATACACTGCATTATCAATAGTTGTCTTAACGCTGTAGCCACCGGTTTGGAGCTCTTGAAGAGCCCTCTCACGATAGCTTTCCTTTGTCTTATCATTTTTCAAATCTTGACTCGATACCTTGTCACGTTTAACGAGGTAATCATACATGACATCCTGAGCCTCAGACATGACAGAATAGTACAAATAGTCATGACTTACGGCATCAGACTTCTCACCAGCCTTGAAATCTTTAGTGATGTCATAACTCTTATAGCTTTCGTACTGCGACTTATCAAGATAGCCGCCACGATAAAGATTGTAGAGTACATCTTGTTGACGTGCCAAGCCATAAGAAAGATCCTCTGCGTTTTTTAATTGACCGTCAGCTGTATAAGGTGAGTAGACAATTGGCTCTGTGGTAAACCTGCCAGATAGGCAGCCTGAGGAACTGTCAAATCCGCTGCAGATACGCCAAAGATACCTTGAGCAGCCTCCTCAATACCAGCAATATTTTTCCCCTTGTTATTACGTCCAAAAGGAGAAACATTCAGATAATCAGTTAAAATTTCATTTTTAGAAACACGACGCTCCAATTGTAAGGCATAGATAATCTCTGCCGCCTTTCGTTTAAAGGTTGGTGCATCTCCTGTTACCTGTTGCTTGATTAACTGTTGAGTCAGAGTTGAACCACCACTTGAAGAGCCAACTCCCAAAACTGATGATACCAAAGCCCTAAAAACTGCCTTTGGCACAACACCCTTATGCTTCTTAAAATTTTCATCCTCAGTCGCAATGATAGCATTTTTGACATTGTTAGAAATCGCATCACTCTCAATAGGCGTTCTCAACAAGTCAGTGTCAATATCCGCAATCTTCTTGGAATCGGAATAGCTCATTGAAGATACCAAACTAACCTCACTAATCTGATTCAACAAGGTTTTGTCCTTAATCGACGGAACAGACTCAATTTGACTCCCCAAATAACCCAAACCAATTCCTGCACCGAACAAGGTAAGGACGATAATAACCACATAAAAGAAATCAGACAAGAGCTTTAAGGTTTTTAAGAAAACATCACCCATGTCTAAGAGTGTCATCCGGTCCTCAGGCGACTTTCTCCCTTGCTTACGATTCCACTTAGAATCAGTCGTAGCTTTCCTTTCATTAAAAGATTTATCTCCTCTTTTAGACCTAGGACCAGCAGACTTTGTGCGAATAGCCTGCCCTAGTCGTCTAAAAATAATTTATTATTTTTTCAAAATTCATAGAAATACCTCAAAGCCTATTATAACAAACTTTGACAAAGCTTGCATAGGACTACTTTCTTTTGGTATAATGGTGCAGAATATACTTTACTGGAGAATATCATGACAATTTTTGAAGAACTAAAAGCACGTGGCTTGATTTTTCAAACCACAGATGAAGAAGCCCTTGTAAAAGCCTTTGAAGAGGGACCAGTCTCATACTACACTGGTTATGACCCAACAGCAGACAGTCTCCACCTTGGACACCTTGTAGCTATCCTTACAAGTCGCCGACTTCAATTGGCTGGACACAAACCTTACGCCCTCGTTGGTGGTGCAACAGGTTTGATTGGTGACCCATCATTTAAAGATGCTGAACGTAGCCTCCAACCAAAGAAACCGTTGAAGGTTGGGTTGAAAAAATCCAAGGTCAGCTCTCTCGTTTCCTTGATTTTGAAAATGGCGACAACAAAGCGTTATGGTCAACAACTACGATTGGTTTGGTTCAGTCAGCTTCATCGATTTCTTGCGTGACGTGGGTAAATACTTCACAGTTAACTACATGATGAGTAAGGAATCTGTTAAGAAACGTATTGAAACAGGTATCTCTTACACTGAGTTTGCCTACCAAATCATGCAAGGTTACGATTTCTATGAACTCAACGATAAGTACGGCGTAACCCTCCAAATTGGTGGTTCTGACCAATGGGGTAACATGACAGCAGGTACTGAGCTCTTGCGTCGTAAAGCAGATAAATCTGGACACGTCATCACTGTACCACTTATCACAGATTCAACTGGTAAAAAATTCGGTAAATCTGAAGGTAACGCTGTCTGGCTTGATGCTACTAAAACAACACCTTACGAAATGTACCAATTCTGGCTCAACGTTATGGATGATGATGCTGTTCGCTTCTTGAAGATTTTCACTTTCTTGTCACTTGAAGAAATCGAAGAAATCGGTAAAGAATTTGACCAAGCTCGTCACCAACGTTTAGCACAAAAGGTTTTGGCTCGCGAAGTTGTTACTTTGGTTCACGGTAAAGAAGCCTACGAACAAGCTGTTCACATCACTGAACAACTCTTCGCTGGTAACCTTAAAGCTCTCTCAGCACGTGACCTTAAAGTTGCCCTTAACGGTGTCCCAACTTATGAGATCTCAGCAGATGAAAATCTGAACATCGTTGAACTTCTCGTCAATGCTAAGATTTCACCTTCTAAACGCCAAGCACGTGAAGATGTCCAAAACGGTGCTATCTACATCAATGGTGAACGTGTACAAGACTTGAATTACACCCTCTCAGATGCAGATAAAATTGATAATGAAATTACTGTTATCCGTCGTGGTAAGAAGAAAAACTTTGTCTTGACTTACTAATTTATAGCTATTCTCACTCCTTAATGGAGTGAGTTTTTTTACCCAAAAAGAGCAGTCGGATTCCCAACTACTCTCTTCAGAACACAAAAAACCAGTACTAGACTGGTTTTTGAGACTATCACATTAGTTATAGATTTTGAATGCGTCATCGTCGTTTTGACCAACGAATGGCATTGCTTTACGCAATTCAGCACCAACTTTTTCGATTTCAAGGTTAGCAGCTTCTTCACGGTAAGCAGTAAGTTTTGGACGTCCAGCTTTGTAGTCGTTAACGAAGTCGTTAGCGAATTTACCGTTTTGGATGTCAGCAAGAACTGCTTTCATGTTTTCTTTCACTTGTTCAGTGATAACACGTGGACCTGATACGTAGTCACCGAATTCAGCAGTGTTAGAAATTGATTGACGCATTTTCTTGAATCCACCTTCGTAGATCAAGTCAACGATCAATTTCATTTCGTGAAGAACTTCAAAGTAAGCCAATTCTGGAGCGTAACCTGCTTCTGTCAAGACTTCGAAACCTGCTTCGATAAGGCAGTCAAACCACCACAAAGTACAGCTTGTTCACCAAACAAATCTTCTTCAGTTTCTTCTTTAAATGTTGTTACAAGTAATCCAACACGTGCAGAACCAATACCTTTAGCCCAGTCCATAGCGATATCTTTAGCATTACCTGTAGCATCTTGGTATACTGCGTAAAGTGCAGGAACACCAAAGCCTTCTGTATATGTACGGCGTACCAAGTGACCTGGTCCTTTAGGAGCAACCATAAAGACATCAACATCTTTAGGAACCTTGATGAATTCGAAGTGGATGTTAAATCCGTGTGCAAAACCAAGAGCTTTGCCTGCACTCAAGTTTGGCTCAATTTCATCTTTATAGATATCTTTTTGAATTTCATCTGGTGCCAAAACCATAATGATATCAGCCAATTTAGTTGCTTCTGCTACTGTGTAAGTATCAAAACCATCTTCTTTAGCTTTATCAAATGATTTACCTGGACGAACACCGATGATCACATCGTGACCTGAATCACGCAAGTTTTGTGCATGCGCATGACCTTGTGAACCGTAACCGATAACGGCGATTTTTTTACCGTCAAGTGCTGCTACTTTTACGTCTTTTTCATATTCCATTTGAACTGCCATAGTAATATGTCTCTTTTCTAAAAAATATTTTATTGCCTTTTTAAGGCTGGGTTAACAAATTTAGGTTGGATTTTTTAATCACGGGTAAATCCAGTAGCACCCGTACGAGCGATATTCTTGATTCCGTAAGGACGAATAACTCGTAGAAGCGCCTCGCTCTTTTCAGCATCACCAGTCATCTGGATAGTGATAGAGCTTGGTGCCACATCAACCACCGAAGCACGGAAAGGTTGAATAATCGCCAAGATTTCAGCACGCTTAGAAGTTGGTGCTGACACCTTAACTAGGATAACTTCACGTTCCAAGTGTGGCTGATCCGTGATATCACGGATACGAACCACATCAATCTGACGATTAAGTTGTTTGATGATTTGTTCCACTTCATTTTGAGAATTCACATCAATAATAATCGTAATACGTGAAACGTTAGGATCCTCAGAAGCCCCTACAGAGATACTTTCAATATTAACTTGACGTCGTGAAAGAACACCTGTGAAGCGGTTAAGGACACCCGAACGGTTCTGAAGTTTAGCTGTTAACATTCTACGCATTGAACTTCACCCCCAACATTTCGTGATTACTCTTACCAGCCGGAACGATTGGCAAGACATGCTCTTTACGAGAGATATCCACCTCGATGAACATTGGTACGTCTTCCTTGATAACTTCCAAATCCTGATCAATTGTCTCTGGATTATCAAACTTGTAGGACTTAATGCCGTAAGCTTGAGCCATCAATTGGAAATCTGGGAGGGTATCAAAGACTGACTCTGATGTACGCCCTTCGTAGAAGGACTCTTGCCATTGACGTACCATACCAAGTGAGTGGTTGTTCAACATAACAACCTTGATTGGCACCTTGTAAATATTTAAGATAGCCAATTCTTGGTTCGTCATTTGGAAACCACCATCACCAACAAAGAGGATAACTTCTTTATCAGGATTAGCAATTTTGGCACCAATTGCTGCTGGGACACCAAATCCCATTGTTCCAAGACCACCTGAGGTCACCAGTTGACGCTCATTTTGGTATGGATAATACTGAGCTGTCCACATTTGATGTTGACCAACGTCAGTAACAACAACGGCATCACCCTTAGTCAATTCACCGATACGCTCGATAACTGCCTGAGGCTGTACCATACGTTCTTTCTTATCGTAAGAACGTACACGTTCTTTGTCTTTTGTGACTTTTTTCAATCCATTTTTCAGTGTTATTCTGAACCACTGGTTCTGCTAAGAGCATTTCAAGAGCTTGCTTGGCATCACCAACAACTGGAAGGTCCACTGCAATAATTTTACCAATCTCAGCTGGATCTACATCAATATGGACAACCTTAGCATTCTTAGCAAATGTTTTAGGATTACCTGTCAAACGGTCATCAAAACGACAACCAATGGCAATCATAAAGTCAGCATCGGTCATAGCAATGTTAGCCGCATATGAACCGTGCATACCACCCATACCCAAGAAAAGGGGATGACTAGTAGCAATTGTCCCTTGTCCTAGAAGACTTGTGACAACTGGGATTTGGTAGCGTTCTGCAAAAGCAACTAGCTCCTTAGCAGATTCAGAATAAGACACCCCACCTCCAGCTACAATAACCGGTTTCTTAGCTTTCCCCAACTGCTTCAAGATTTTCTTGATTTGCATTTCGTTTGGTCTTAGCGTCGGTTGGTAACTTGGAAGATTAATTTCAGGATCGTTGATGAAGGCTGTTTCCTTAGCTACGACATCTTTAGGGAGGTCGATAACAACCGGACCAGGACGACCAGTTGTTGCAATATGAACCGCTTCCCTAATAATACGAGGAATATCAGCTGTATCGCGAATCTGATAATTGTATTTTGTAATCGGCATGGTAATTCCGACAATGTCAGCCTCTTGGAAGGCATCCTTACCAATACCTGATGTTGCTACCTGACCAGTAAAGACTAGGAGAGGTACGCTATCACTCATAGCATCTGCAATCCCTGTAATAGCATTAGTGGCACCAGGACCACTCGTTACAAGAGCAACACCGAGTTTACCAGTTGATTTGGCATAACCTTCAGCTTCGTGCAGACTTCCTTGCTCATGACGAGATAAGATATGATTAATCTTGTCATTTTTGTAAATAGCATCATACAAAGGAAGAACCGCTCCGCCAGGATATCCAAAGATAGTTGAAATCCCAAGTTCAAGAAGTGTATCAAGAATCAAATCAGCACCAGAGCGTGCTTCTTCAAGTTCAATTTTCTTCACATGGACCTCCTTTAGTAGTTGTTTTTTTCGAATTGTCTAAAAATTCAAAACCTTGTATACTATGATAACATTTTTAACCAAATTTGCAAGGGTTTCAGAGAAAAATATCACAAACTCTTCGGAAAGAATGTTCTTAGTTTTTTTCTTGTGCTTGACGTTCTGCTTTACGTTCTTCGAATTCTTCGTCACTCATCAAAGTTCCGCCGACATTGGCTGATTTAGCAAAGGCTGTATAGCGACGCAACCAACCACTTGAAATTTTTGATTTGAAAGGTTTCAAATGTTTGCGACGTTCTTCAAGGGTTACATCATCGACAAGCAGATCAAGAGTACGGTTTGGAAGATCAATCACGATTTCATCGCCATCTTCGATTAGGGCGATATTACCACCTTCTGCTGCTTCTGGAGAAACGTGACCAATAGCAATACCACGAGTAGCTCCTGAGAAACGGCCATCCGTAATCAGTGCCACATCCTTACCAAGACCGCGTCCGACAATCTTAGAAGTTGGTGCCAACATTTCTGGCATACCAGGACCACCCTGAGGACCTTCGTATCGAATGACAACGACATGTCCCTTCTTAACTGTTCCATTGTCAATCAACTCAAGGGCTTGATCTTGTGAATCACAACAAATAGCTTTACCGCGGAAAGTTTTAACAGATGGATCTACACCACCAACCTTGATAACAGCTCCATCCTGAGCAATATTTCCGTAAAGAATAGACAAACCACCAACTGGTGAAATAGGATGCTCAATCGGATGGATAATTTCTTCATTTTTGATTTCAGCACCAGCTACATTTTCTTTCAAGGTTTTACCAGTAACTGTAATACGATCACCCTTAATGGCTCCCTTTTTAATCAACTGATTGATAATGGCTGGAACACCACCAGCTTCATGCACATCATGCATGGTGTAAACACTTGAAGGGGCAATTTTAGAGAGATAAGGTGTCTTCTTGGCAATTTCATTAATGTCCTCAAGGTCATAATCAATACCAGCCTCACGCGCAATAGCAAGGGTATGGAGAACAGTATTGGTTGAACCACCCATAGCCATATCAAGAGCAAACGCATCATCGATAGCTTCTTTGGTCACAATATCACGTGGGCGAACATTATTTTTGATGTTATCCATCAATTTTGTGGCTGCTTGACGAACCAATTCACGACGTTCATCTGAGACAGCTAGGATAGTACCGTTACCTGGAAGGGCAAGACCCAAAACTTCCATCAAACAGTTCATTGAGTTAGCGGTAAACATTCCTGAACATGAACCACAAGTTGGACAAGCATTTTTCTCCAAATAATCGAGCTCTTCCTTGCTCATATCTCCAGCCTGATAGGTACCTACAGCTTCAAACAAACTTGATAGCGTCGCTTGATGACCAGTCATGTCAACGCCACCCTTCATAGGCCACCAGAACAAAATACTGCTGGCACATTAGTACGCATGGCTGCCAAAATCATCCCTGGCGTAATCTTATCACAGTTAGGAATATAGAAAACCCCGTCAAACCAGTGGGCATTAATAACTGTTTCTGCTGAATCGGCAATCAATTCACGAGATGGAAGACTGTAACGCATCCCAATATGCCCCATGGCAATCCCATCGTCCACACCAATGGTATTAAACTCAAAAGGAATACCGCCAGCCTCACGGATGGCTTCCTTGGCAATATCTGCTAATTCACGCAAGTGAACATGCCCTGGAACAATATCAATATAAGAGTTACAAATAGCAATGAAAGGCTTTTGCATATCCTTGGCAGATTTAACTTGCCCAGTCGCATACAAAAGTCCGCGTGCTGGTGCCTTATCAACACCAACTTTAATCATATCACTTCTCATGATGTTACCTTCAATCTATAAAATTTCTTACAACATATGTTACCACTTTGGAAAGTAATGTCAAGGAATTTTCAGAATATTTCTGTAATTTCGAAAAGATGTCCCAGCCGTATCAAAACCGACAAAACAAAAAGGAAGCTCTAAGACTTCCTAAATGATTATTTCAATATTATTCAACACTAAAGAGGTATGGATAAACTGGTTGGTCTCCTTGGAAGATTTCAACTTCGATACCTTCGTGAGCCTCTTCCAATTTTTCCGCAAGTGCTTGAGCTTGTTCTTGATTACCTTCTTCGCCGACATAAATCATAACAATTTCACTGTCTTCGTCAATCATCTTGTCAAAAGTGTCAAGAAGGGCTTGATCCATATCTGGTGTAGACACAAGGATCTTACCATCAACCATACCAAGGATATCATTTTCATGAATCTCAAGTCCGTCAATAGTTGTGTCACGTACCGCCAAGGTCACGCTACCACTTGTTACATCTGAAAGACTAGCTGTCATAGCTTCAACATTCGCTTCGATACTTTGGCTAGGATCAAAAGCAAGCAAGCTTGTAAAGCCTTGTGGTACTGTACGCGTTTCAACAACTGCCGCATTGACATCTACTACCTCAGCAGCTGATTGTGCTGCCATAAAGATGTTTTTATTGTTTGGCAAGATGATAACATTCTTAGCATTAACCTGCTCAATAGCCTTAACAATATCTTCTGTTGATGGGTTCATTGTTTGACCACCTGAAATCACATAGTCAACACCTTGTGATTTGAAGATATCTGCAAGCCCATCTCCAGCAACAACTGCAATAAGAGCAAAGTCTTTAGGAGCAGAAGGTGCAGCTTGGATAGCTTCTTCTTTTTGAACTTGTGCATCGTGTTGGTTACGCATGTTGTCAACCTTAACTTTGACAAGAGCCCCATATTTAAGACCTTCTTGCATGACAAGACCTGGATCCTCAGTGTGGACGTGAACTTTGACAATTTCATCGTCATTAACAACAAGGAGAGAATCCCCAAGGTTGCTCAAGTAATTTTGGAACTCTTCATAGTCAAAGTCCTTCACATAAGTTGGACCTTGTTTGAGACCAATCATGATTTCCGTACAGTAACCAAAAGTAATGTCTTCTGTTGCAACATGACCAGCAACTGACTTATGATGTTCTGCATTGATCATCTCTGTCATCGTAGCTGGTGTCGCTTGGAAGTCCTCTGAAGCGATATACTCACCTGTGAGGGCTGACAAGAAACCTTCATAAATGAAGACCAAACCTTGACCACCTGAGTCTACCACACCAACTTCTTTCAAAACTGGAAGCATCTCTGGTGTCTTAGCCAAGGCAGCTTTAGCTCCGTCAAGAGCTGCACGCATAACCTCAACAGCATCATTTGTAGATTCAGCTTTCTTAATCGCTGCTGAAGCTGCACCACGAGATACTGTAAGGATTGTTCCTTCGACAGGTTTCATAACAGCTTTATAAGCAACTTCAACCCCTGCTTGGAAGGCATGAGCTAGATCTTGGCCGTCAAGTTCCGTTTTATCCTTGATACTTTGACCAAATCCACGGAACAATTGTGACGTGATAACACCTGAGTTACCACGGCACCCATCAAAAGACCTTTAGACAAAATCTGACCAACTTCACCAACTGTTGAAGCTGATTGATCTGCGACAGCTTTGGCTCCGTTATCCATAGTCATTCCCATGTTTGTTCCAGTATCTCCATCTGGTACTGGGAAGACATTGAGTGAATTCACATATTCTGCTTGCTTACCTAGACGTGTTGCTGCCGCTTGGACCATCTCCTGAAGCAAGCTTGTTGTAATTTTAGACACTAGTTTTCTCCTACGACTTTAATATTTTGAACGTAAACATTTACTGTTTCAGCCTTGATACCGAGTTGATTCTCAAGATTAAATTTCACACGTTCTTGAATATTTTTTGAAACCTCACTAATCTTAACACCGTAACTCATAACAGTGTAGACATCCACAGTGATACCTGCATCAGTAGATTTCACGACAACTCCTTTTGCGTAGTTTTCTTTTCCAAGAAGTGCTTGAAAATTATCTCGGATAGCACTCTTACTTGCCATACCGACAACGCCAAAAATTTCTGTTGCTGAACCGCCAACTACTGTTGCGATGACATCATCTGACAATTCGATTTGACCATCTTTTGTATTGATTTTTACAGTCATAATTACTACCTCAAAAAGTTTTTATCAGCTTATTTTACCATATTCGAGCCTACTTGTAAAAAATAAGAAGAAGATACCCTTTGAATAAGAGTATCTTCTCAGTATTTATCATTAAAACTTTCTCTTTACGAGATAACGACGGTACATCACGTAGAGGAAAATCGCACGCCATACATTATCAACAACGGTTGCAATCCAGACACCAGCAAGACCCATTCCCAGACTCACCCCAAGGAAGTATCCTGAGAAAATTCGAATAATCCACATCCCAATAGTTGTCGCATAGAAAGGCATCTTAGCCTTACCCAGACCTTGCCAAACTGCTGTGTAAACTAAAGTCCCCGAAGTCACAGGATTCCCAAGGAAAGAATAAAGAATAACTACCTGACTAGCCGCAATAGCTGCTTTATTATCTGTAAAGAGACCTGATAATCCTTGGCCAAAGAGCAAGATACTCCCTGAAACCAGAACCATCAAGAAGGTGGAAATCCAATAAGACTCTCGTATAATACGCTTCATCTGCGTCTTATCCCCTCGACCCAGACTATTGGCAACCAAGATAACCGTAGCCGTTGCGACTCCCATACCAGGCATATAGTTAAACTGGGTGAGGTTTTCACCAATGGCGTTACCACCGACAACGGCTGTACCAAAGGTAACAATAATAGCCACGATGACCACATCTCCAGCACGCATCATCAGTCGTTCACCTGCTGCTGGCAGGGCAATCCCCAACAACTCTCTATTAAAAGGTTTGGTAATTTCAAGCTGCTTCACATCTAGTTTCATCGCTTGCCAGAGTATCACTGTCCCAACCAGACGAGAGAAAACCGTAGCTGTAGCGACCCCAACAATCCCCCAATGTCCAACAAAGATAGCTAAAGAAGATAAAATAGCATTAAGAACATTGGTCAAAAGACTGACGACCATGGAAATACGAGGTCGTCCCTTGGCCCGTAGGATGTTACCAAAAGTGGTCATCAAGCTAGGAAAACCACTCCTCCACCGACAAGAGCAAGGTAGAGACTACCAGCCTGAGTCACAGATTGCTCAGTACCTAAAAGATTAAGAATGGCCCCACCACCAAAAATGGAAAGTAGACCAAGGATGAGACTAAGAGCAAGGGTAATAATAATAGCATCCCAAGTGTCTCGGTTAGTCGCTTTAACATCACCTTTTCCTAAACTCCTGGCAATGACACTGGCACTTGAGCTCCTAGAGCAATAAAGATAGCTTGGTAAATCGTAATGATATTATTGGCTACGGAAACCCCCGATATAGCGACAATACCCACCTGAGCCACTAGGTAAGAATCGACAACCCCCATCAACATTTGTAGAAGGTTTTCGGCCATAGCAGGCAAGGCTATGTTTAGAATTTTCTTTGTTTCTGTCATAATATTCTTTTCTATATTGATAAAAATAGGGCTGATTTCTCAGCTCCTATTTTTTATTCTTATACACCAAGATAGCTTTCAACTGCTTTTTGCATATCAGCTGCCGCAACAACTGTTTTATGGCGAACTTCTGCATGTTCAAGTCCATCTACAGCCGCTGGGATAGCTACACCTGAAAGTTGGTGCAAATCTTCTACTGCTTTGAAATCATCCCCACTGTCTTTACCAGTGACAGCTGAAACTGCCACACGTGGGAATTTGTATGGGCTAGCTGTTGAAGCGATAACTGTTGGTGTGTGGTCATCTGTCTTTTGAACATATGCTTCGTAAACAGCTGAGGCAACTGCTGTATGAGGATCTTCGATATACTTGTCTTCATCATAGACACGCTTGATTTCAGCAGCTGTTTCATCCTCAGTTGCAAAACCTGCTGCAAACAAATCAAGAATATCTTTATCTGCATCAGCCAAAGTATACTCACCCTTAGTCACAAGTGCATCCATAAGCTCTTTAGTCTTAGTAGCATCATTACCAAGAAGGTGGAAAATCAAACGTTCCAAGTTAGAAGATACCAAGATATCCATAGAAGGGCTTGTTGTTACCTTGAAGTCACGTTTCTTATCATAAGTACCCGTTGCGAAGAAGTCTGTAAGGACGTTATTTTCATTAGAAGCACAGATTAATTTGCCAACTGGAACACCAATCTGATGTGCATAATAAGCCGCCAAGATATTACCAAAGTTTCCTGTTGGTACTGTGAAGTTCACCTTATCTCCGTTTTGGATATGACCTGCCTTAACCAACTGTGCATAGGCATATACATAGTAAACCACTTGCGGTACCAAACGACCAACGTTCATTGAGTTAGCTGATGAGAATTGCGTATGATGAGCCAACAATTTCTCACGCAAATCAACATCATTAAACATACGTTTCACATCTGTTTGAGCATCATCAAAGTTACCATCAATGGCAATAACGTGCGTATTAGCTCCTGTTTGAGTGGTCATTTGCAATTCTTGGATTTTTGAAACACCGTCTTTTGGATAAAAGACAATGATTTCAGTTCCAGGAACATCTGCAAAACCAGCCATGGCAGCTTTACCAGTGTCACCTGATGTCGCTGTCAAGATGACAATCTTATTATCAACACCTTGCTTTTTAGCTGATGTTGTTAGCAAGTAAGGCAAGATTGAAAGGGCCATGTCTTTGAAAGCGATAGTAGAACCATGGAAAAGTTCAAGGTTGTAGTGGTTCTTAAGTTTAACTACTGGTGCAATGGCAGCTGTATCAAACTTGTCATCATAAGCATTTGTGATACAGTAATCCAATTCCTCTTCAGTAAAATCATCCAAGAAAGCTGACAAGACCAATTTAGCAACTTCTTGATAAGAAGCGTCTTTCAATTGATCAAAGTCCAAAGCAACCTCAGGCGTTGACAACGGTGTGAACAAGCACCATCTGTTGCCAAACCTTGAAGAATAGCTTGACTAGCTGTTACTTTATTATTTTCGTCACGTGTTGATTGGTATACAAGTGTCATGGTAAATCCTCTTTTTAGATAGTCTGTGGCTCTATTGTAGCATAATTGTCAGAATATTTCTACACGTATTGTGACTTGTGAGAAAATCATTCGGATATCACCCTATTTTCTCCTCTCAAAGACATGAAAAAATCCGGAATAGCTATTCCAGATGTCATCTTAAAATTTATCTTTGGTGTCATTCTTAGTTGAGAAAGTAATATCTTTTGATTTGCCATCACCACTAAGCGTTACTTTCTTATCTTTTTTAGTCACTTTTAGCTCTTGGCCTTTTTTCACATTGAGACCATCAATATCAACGTCTTTGTTGACAGAAGTAACAGTCATCTTATGTCCCAAACGGCTAACCTTCCCTTTGAAAAGGGTTGTCGTTGTTTCGCCTGTCTTCGAATCATACTTTTGACCGCTGTCTTTTGCAGCTTTTTCAAGAGCTTCATCAAGTTCTTTTTCTATAGTTTCCTCACTATAATAGTTTTCAAAGGAATCTCCATAGAAGGCTTTAAATAAATCTCCAAAGGCTGAGAAGGACTTCTGAACCCTCTCACGATAATCCTTGATATAGGTTTTCTTATCAAAAGTATAGCTAGCAGTCACCTTCGCATTGCTACCTTTTACTTTCATGGTTACAGCAGTATCTGTAAAGTACTTTTCAAGCTCCTACTATCCAAGTCTGTCAAACTTCAGACATGCTTGAACTATACTCTCTACCTAGAGAACTACTGTACCATTGCCATCAATATTACCTGTCACATAACGGTAAGTCATAAAGCCACCGATACATAAGAAGACGAGGACTACCGCTGACAAAACTGAGACTAGGATGCGTTTTTTCTTTTTGGGATCCATTGGTTTTTTAGGAGCCAAATTTGCCATAGCTACTTGTCCTTCTGGAAAAGCAACCATAGAAGGTGCTGTTGTTGTTACCGCTGGTGCCGTTTCTGTTGGTAGAGGACTAGTGCTTGTCTCGACGATTTCTGCCTCAACCTTAATAGGTTCAGTAGTAGCTGTATCTTCAGCTTTAGCTGGTGCTTCATTAACAAACTCTCCAGCTTTCAAAGCATCCGCCATTTCCTGAACACTCGGCTTACGTCCGTTTACCGTCTCAAAATAGTCCAACCATTCTGCTCTTGTCATTTATATTCCCCTTTAATTTCCTTTTTTATTTATTTTTTGTAAAACTAATGTCACCGAATTCACTGTGTGCCTTGATAGTAAAGCCTTCATTGTTAGGCGTATAATCTAAGACATCACCTTTTTTAAAAGCATCTGAATCTCCAGCCTTATCCACAGTGATTGTTTGCTCCCAACGGTTAATATCTCCCGTAAAAGCAGTTGTTGTGACACGACCGGTTTTGGCATCGTAGGTATAGCTCTTTGGAAGTTCTTTCTTCACTGTCTCATCAAACTGTTTATAGTAGTCTTTTTCTGACAATGAATAACTATCAAAAACCTCCGAGAACTCCTCACCGTACTGACCTTTCAATTCAGTAACTCTACTCTGGTAAGCCTGATAAAGAGCTTTACGATTGTAAACAAAGCTCACTTTTAAGTGAGCCTTATTGTCAGTAATACTCATTGCTGTATTGATATCGGTGATAAGATTTTGACCTTGTGGTAAAGCATTACTAACTTTATTCTTAGTATTAGCAGTATCTTTCAGAGTGGCTAACATTTTCTCACTAAAGGTTGGGCTTGTCCAATCGCCCTCAATGCTTGCGGCTCGATAACGGTATCCCATCACGAGACAAACGATCAAAAGTATGGTGAGTATCGCTGCAATCACACCTGATACCATCCCCACAATATTCTTTGAGGTTACTGGCTCCTTTGATTCTTTTACTTGTTGACTAGGATTGAATTGAACACTCACCATCCTATCAGCATTAAACTCTTTAAACTTATTAGTCGCTCTATTCCCTTCCATGAGAGCCCCCGATGGTCCCATTTTATGAGGCTTAAGAGGGTGTGCTGTTTCACCCAAGCTAAGCCCTTCTTCTTTTGTCATAGGAATCTCCTTATCTTGCTGTAAGGTTATTATAACAATTCTTAAAGCGTTTTTCTATCTTATTCAAGAAAGTCCTTTATTTTTAATTTGGATAAACACTCTAATATAGAAGATTCCTGGCAAAAAAAGTAGCCCTTATAGAGCTACTTTAGTCTATCACTTACCCTTTATAATCAAAGGCAATTTCGATAATTTCTTTCAATTCTGAAATAAGCGGTTCTTTCGGATTAGCTGTTGTACATTGGTCTTCATAAGCATGTTCGGCCAAAGTATAGGCAGTGTCTTGAAGAAGTTTCTTAGTGACACCTTGTCCCTTCCAGTTCATGTCAATACCAACGGCAATACCTAATTCGTATACTTTTTGTGCCAAAAGTTCAACCAATTCAGCATCTGATTGTTTGTCAGTACCCCATCCCATGAAACGAGCAATATCAGCATAATCCTTGTCTGCACGGAAGTAGTCATATTTAGGGAACATGGCGTGTTTTTGAGGATCACGACCATTGTAGCGGATAACGTGAGGTAGAAGAATTGCATTGGTACGTCCGTGTGGAATATTGTACATTGGACCAATCTTATGTGCTAATGAGTGACTAATACCAAGGAAGGCATTGGCAAAGGCCATACCAGCCATTGTTGACGCATTATGCATTTTTTTCACGTGATTCTTCATCACCAAAACGGTAAGAATGTTCAAGATTTTCAAAAACAAGTTTAATCGCTTGAAGTGAAAGTCCGCGTGTATAGTCGCTAGCCATGACTGATACATAAGATTCAATAGCGTGAGTCAAAACGTCCATACCTGTATCTGCCGTAACGCTGGCAGGTACACTCATAACCAAAGCAGGGTCGACGATAGCAATATCCGGAGTCAAAGCGTAATCTGCCAATGGATACTTGATATGAGTTTCACTATCAGTGATAACCGCAAATGACGTTACTTCTGAACCCGTACCTGAAGTTGTAGGGATACAGATAAATGTGGTCTTTTCAGCATATGGAATCTTATAGGTACGTTTACGAATATCTAAGAATTTTTGTTTAGCACCGAAAAAGCTTACATCTGGGTGTTCAAAGAACATCCACATAGCCTTAGCCGCATCCATTGCAGAACCACCACCAAGGGCAATAATGACATCTGGTTGGAAGTCTACAAAGCGTTCCAAGCCTTTATAAACCGTATTCGTAGATGGGTTAGGCTCAACATCTGAGAAAACTTCAATCATTGGATCGTGACGGTTGAGTTCCAATTGGCGTTTAACCAAGGCAGCGTAGCCAAACTGAACCATACCTGGATCACAGACCAACATTACACGCTTAGCTTTGATATGACGCAGATATGTTATTGAGTCTTTTTCAAAGAAGATTTTTGGTGGGACGCGAAACCATTGCATATTATTGCGACGCTTTGACAATGTTTTTACGTTAAGAAGGTCAAATGAACTAACATTGTGAGAGATTGAGTTGTGTCCGTATGAGCCACAACCAAGAGTCAATGATGGGATCATGTTATTGTAGATATTACCGATACCACCTTCAGCTGATGGGCTATTTACCAAGACACGGCAGGCTTTCATGCGAATACCATATTGGAGTTGGAGCTCTTCATTTTCAGTGTGGATAACAGCTGTGTGTCCGAGACCACCCAAATTGAGCATACCTTCTGCTTTTTTGAATCCATCTTCAACGCCATCAGATTTGATAAGGGCAAGTACTGGAGACAATTTTTCCAAGGCAAGTGGGTGTTCCATTGTTGCATCTGGAATTTCTGCCAAAAGTAATTTTGTACCTGCAGGAACTTTAAGACCAGCTTTTTCAGCGATTTCAATAGCTGAGTGACCTACAATGGCACCATTTACAGCTGTACGCGCTTCATTAAGAACGACTTTTTCCAATTTAGCAATGTCGGCTTTTTTAGAAATGATGACACATTGATGTGCTTCAAATTCAGCCTTAACTTCGTCATAAATAGCTGCATCAACGATAGCTGCTTGTTCAGAAGCACAAATCATACCATTGTCAAAACTCTTTGAAAGAATGATATCGTTGACAGCACGTTTAACTTTAGCATCTGCCGCAATATAGGCAGGTACATTCCCAGCTCCTACACCAAGTGCTGGTTTACCAGTTGAGTAAGCTGCTTTAACCATACCAGGTCCACCAGTCGCAAGTACTGTGGCAATCTTAGGATGGTTCATCAAGAGACCAGTCGCTTCGATAGATGGCTCTTCAATCCACTGAATACAGTTCTTAGGTGCACCAGCTTCAATAGCAGCATCACGAACAATGCGCGCAGCTTCTGCTGATGATTTTTGAGCTGATGGGTGGAAGGCAAATACAATTGAGTTACGTGTTTTCAACGCAATCAAAGCTTTGAAAATAGTAGTAGATGTTGGATTAGTTGTTGGAGTTACCCCACAGATAACACCTACCGGCTCAGCGATAGAGACCAAACCTTGCTCTTTATCTTCAGCAATAACACCGACTGTCTTGTCATTTTTGATGCTATTCCAAATATATTCAGAAGCATACATATTTTTTATAGCTTTGTCTTCATAAATACCACGACCTGTTTCGTCAACAGCCAATTTTGCAAGATACATGTGTTTATCAAGCGCTGCGATTGCTGCATGGTGAACAATGTGATCCACTTGCTCCTGTGTAAAGTCAGCCATTTCATTGAGGGCTTCAACCCCCTTTATTGCCAATTCATCAATTACTGTTTGAATATCTTTAGTTTGTTTAATTTCTTTAGTCATATAAAACTCCTTTTAAGCACTTGTTAAAAAAATCACAAGCTTTTGAACAATATTATTATAGCTCTTTATTCAATTTTTGTAAACCCTTACAACGACAAAAATAAAGAAATCCATCCATTTTAGGACAGATTTCATCATTATTACCAAATAATCACACGATCTTCTGGGGCACGCCACATGCCGTCGCCTTCTTTAACGTCAAATTCCTTGTGGAATTCGTCGAAGTTGCTCACGATAACATTGGTGCGCCATTTAGCCGGAGCATGCACATCCACGCTAGCTAACATTTGCATGTATTCTTCACGTGCTTTCATACGCCAGATTGTCGCAAAATTAACAAAGAACTCACGAACTGAAAAATCCTTATCTCGTTTAGCGGCCTCTAAGGCACAGGCTACACCACCGAGGTCAGCAACATTCTCAGAAACAGTCAATTTACCATTGACCTTGGCACCATAAGAATCCAAGCCCTCAAACTGATCCACAATCTTGTCAGTACGTTCCTTAAAGGCTGCATAGTCTTCCTCAGTCCACCAGTTCTTAAGACTACCATTCTCATCAAAGGAAGCTCCGTTTGTATCAAAGGCATGGGAAATCTCGTGAGCAATGACAGCACCAATACCACCATAGTTGGCTGATGAGCTTTGTGCAATATCATAGAAAGGTGCTTGAAGGATAGCTGCTGGGAAAACAATTTGGTTCTGCTGTGGATCATAGTAAGCATTAACCATGTGGGCAGCATATGCCACTCACTACGATCAACAGGTTGATTCCACTTGCTCCAACTATGTGCAACTGAAATTTCGACTAACTTCTGTGCATTCTCAACAAGTGACAAGTTCTCATCAATAATCTTCTTATCATATGTCTCAGGTAGTTTTTCTGGATAACCGATATGAGGTGTGATGACATTGAGTTTCGTAATAGCCTTTTCACGTGTCTCAGGAGCCAACCAATCTGCTGTTTGAAGGCGTGATTTATAAACATCAATCATAGTTGCCACCTTCGCTTCAAACATCTGCTTTTGCTTCTGGAGAGAATTTTTCACCTGCATACCAAAGTCCAAGAGCCTGATTGTAATGTCCTTGTGCC
>ENA-OQAN01000180-OQAN01000180.1-human-gut-metagenome-genome-assembly--contig:-NODE-180-length-34474-cov-1.774362_pt1 | contig 34474 bp, 35 predicted proteins | sample MGYA00242735_ERZ504527 | MGnify/ENA primary metagenome ERZ504527 (study PRJEB26092, sample SAMD00036230) | human gut metagenome | host: Homo sapiens | study: EMG produced TPA metagenomics assembly of... | reverse complement strand
GTATGTCGAAGTTACAGATTTAGCAGTCGGCATGCGATAAGGAGGAAGTTCCATAAACAAAAGGAAGCATCATCTCCCCTCACAATAAAGCGGCTGAAGATACGTGCCATCAACACCGCCAGCAAAATACCTGTTACATAAATCGACAAAAGTACCAGACTAGCCTTTGAAGGGAAGAATGCTCCGATCATCACCAGATAAATAGGCAGACGTGCGCTACACGAAATAAGCGGATTTATCAGAATTGTAAACCAGACGAGATTTACGACTTTCGATAATACGCGAAGCCATAATAGCAGGAACATTACATCCAAAACCCATAATCAGCGGAATGAACGATTTTCCATGCAGCCCCATTTTGTGCATAATCTTATCCATGATAAAAGCTGCACGCGCCATGTATCCGGAGTCTTCCATGAACGAAATAAAAATATAGAGAAACAAAATATTAGGCAAGAACACGATAACCCCTCCTACTCCTCCTATTATACCATCTACAATCAGATCTTTCAGCGGACCTGCCGGCATAAATGTTTCAGCCAACGATGCTATCTGCTCAACCAGCCACTCTATCCATCCTTTCGGATATTCTCCAAATACAAAAGTACATTCAAACATCAGATAAAGAAAGACAAAGAAAATAGGGAATCCCCATATTTTATGTGTCACAATACTGTCTACGATACGCGTAAACATTTCCGTATTCTGATTCTTCTCTGTATATGTTTCCTTTAAAGCCCCGGTTATAAATCCATATTTAGCATCAGTAATAGCCTGTTCGCTGTCTTCGTTCATCGATAAACGTATTCTCTCAGCTTCCTTATCGCGAACTCTTATCACCTCCTCACCATTGGGCAAAGTAGAAATGACACGCTGCTCAATATCTTTATCGTTTTCCAACAACTTAATGGCTAGAAAACGTGTAGAGTACTTGTAACGGATATTTTCGTTCTTACATATCACCTCCTTTACCACATCGATACTCCGCTCCAGTTCAGGCCCGTGATTAATGTGAATATGACGAATATAACTCTTTCCATCAAAATCATGAGTTTCCTCATCATGACTGCCATATTTATGATCGGGAACATACTTATCATGCCATTCACGATACTCGCGCATAGCCTCATCTTGTATTTCTTCCTTCTGGCCAATAAAATCAGCGCCTTCATAAAGACCGATAATTACATGAAACAAGTTATCAATACCCTTTCCTGTACGGCTTACTGTTGGAACAATAGGCACTCCAAACAACTGTCCCAGTTTTTTATGGTCAAGCGTATTTCCGCTATGAAGAAGCGCATCATACATATTCAGCGCCACAACCATACGGACGTTCATATCAATAAGCTGAGCAGTCAAGTATAAATTACGTTCCAGGTTTCCTGCGTCCACCACATTGATTATCACATCAGGAGTTTCGTCAATGATATGCTTGCGCACATAGAGTTCTTCAGGGCTGTAAGCCGAAGTGAGTAGGTACCCGGTAAATCAACCAGACGGAAATGATAACCTTGAAAATCGAAGTGTCCTTCCTTGGCATCAACTGTCACTCCACTGTAATTACCTACATGTTCATGCGAACCGGAAGCGACATTAAAAAGTGATGTCTTTCCACAGTTCGGATTTCCCACCAAGGCCACATTGATAGTACGCCGTTTCCCGCTGGCAATTTCCTTCAGTTTTGCTTCAGACACAGGAATATCTTCCGCTATCGGATCATGGAAGTGGGTTTCCTGCATGGATTCACGTGCTTCTTCTTCACTCATCACTTCTATCATGCAGCCTCCTGCCGGCGAAGTGATATTTCATATCCCATAATTTTTGTATTTGATAGGGTCTTTCAATGGAGCGTTTAAAAGGACCTCAACTGTCTTACCCTTTATAAAGCCCATTTCAATAATGCGCCGGCGAAATCCTCCATGACCCATTACCTTTATTATCACACCCTTCTCTCCTGTTTGTAGTTCCGATAATCTCATGTTTGTTTTTATTTTGCGGCAAAGATAAATCATTGAATCATGTTGTGCAAGTTATTTAGATTGTTTTTAAATAAAAGATAAAAAAGAGTTTTTCATGGTCATATAAATGCCCAAATATGAGATATGAAAAGAGCTCATAACTTTTCGTCTGCACACTCATCAAATAATACGAATGCTTTTCAAAAGTTATCGATTCTGCTTCAAGCAGTAACAATCCTTCACTTTTCCCTGGGAATGATATTCAACAATACAAGTTTTTTCATACTTTTGCTTTCAAACAGTTTTGACAAGTAAACTTAAAAATTCAAAATCATGCTACGGAAAATCAGAACGATACTGGCAACGATATGTATCCTGCTTATTACACTACTGTTCGTCGATTTCACGGGAATGTTGCACACCTGGCTGGGCTGGCTCGCCAAAATACAGTTTCTTCCCGCAGTGCTGGTCACTTAACGCCGGAGTTATCTTTATTTTAGTTGTGCTTACTCTTGTAAGCGGCCGTATCTATTGCTCGGTCATATGCCCTTTAGGTATATTTCAGGACATCGTGGCACGAATAGGCAGAAGAAAGAAAAAAAATGCCTTACTCCTATTCCAAACCTAAAAGCTGGTTACGGTATACCATGCTGATTTTGCTCGTCGTAGCTTTCGTCGCCGGCATACATGCATTTGTAGCACTGCTCGACCCTTATGGAATCTATGGACGCATGGCAAACAATCTATTCCAACCCGTATGGATGTGGGGGAATAATCTGCTGGCTAGTATTGCAGAACGGACAGACAGTTATGCATTCTACCAGACTGAAGTATGGCTCAAAAGCCTGCCAACCTTTATAGTTGCAATAGCAATGGCTGTATTGGTCGTCGTATTATCGTGGAGAAACGGCAGAACTTACTGTAATACAATATGTCCTGTAGGTACGATATTGGGCTTCTTATCACGTTACTCACTGTTCCGTATCTGCATTGACAAAGAAAAATGTAACCAGTGTACACTCTGTGCACGCAACTGTAAGGCTTCATGTATTGATACCACAAACTATCAGGTAGACAGCAGCCGCTGTGTTGTCTGCATGAATTGCATCGAGAAATGCAAGAAGAACGCTATTCATTATCGGTTTGCCTATGCCAAACAAGACAAAAAACAACCAGTCAGCCAGCCGAAGGGCGAAAACAGAAGAGAGTTTCTCGCTAGTTCTCTGCTTCTGGTAACCTCCTCCCTTCAGGCACAAGTAATAGAAAAAGCGGAAAAAATCAAGATGGATGGAGTTTGGCAGATATCATCGAAAAAAAAGCTCCTAAACGCCAAACACCGATAACTCCTCCGGGATCACAGAGCGCACGCAATATGCAGCAACACTGTACAGCTTGCCAGCTATGTGTTTCTGCATGTCCGAATGACGTTTTACGTCCTTCTCAGTCACTTGACACATTCATGCAGCCTACGCTATCATACGAACGTGGTTACTGCCGTCCGGAATGTACAAAATGCTCGGAAGTTTGTCCTGCCGGTGCAATCCTGAAGATAGACAAAGCAGAAAAATCATCCATACAAATCGGTCATGCTGTATGGGTTAAGGAAAACTGTATTCCACTTACAGACAAACAAGAATGCGGCAACTGCGCCCGTCACTGTCCGGCAGAAGCCATATCCATGATACCCTCTGAAGCCGGAAATCCTGAATCACTCAAGATTCCTGCTATCAATACAGAGAAATGTATCGGATGTGGAGCATGTGAAAATCTCTGTCCGGCACGTCCGTTCAGTGCCATTTATGTAGAAGGGCACGAACATCATCGTATGATTTAATCTTTCTTCAAACAACTCTTTTCAAAAATTACAGAAAATGGACAAGCAACATAATATAAACCGTAGAGATTTCCTAAAGATAGTAGGTATCAGCACGTTAGGAGCAACCGCCTCTCTCTACGGATGTTCCCCAAAAAAAGATTCGGAAAAAGAAGGAAATACCACTGTACCTGTAGGTAAAATGACTTACCGTAATTTCTCCATACGAAGACAAGGTATCATTGCTGGGATACGGATGTATGCGCCGGCCAACCCTTCCTGCTCCTGACGGAACAGGAAATGTCATCGACCAGGAAGAGGTGAACCGACTGGTAGATTACGCTATCGAACATGGCGTAAACTATTTCGACACTGCTCCGGTTTATGTACAAGGATGGTCGGAAACATCGACAGGTATTGCCCTGAAACGCCATCCACGGGAAAAGTTTTTTTGTAGCCACCAAGATGTCAAACTTTTCAAACTCCGATTATGATTTCGGAGTAAAGATGTACCATAACTCACTGAAGAAACTACAAGTAGATTACATCGATTACTATTTGCTTCACATGTTAGGCGCTCCGGGAAAGAAAGGACTGGAAGGACGTTTTCTCGACAATGGTTTGCTTGATTTCTTGTTAAAAGAGCGAGAAGCCGGAAGAATCCGTCATTTAGGATGGTCGTTCCACGGCATTAAGGAAGAATTCGACAAGGCACTTGCCCTGCACGACAAGTATCATTGGGATTTTATCCAAATACAGTTGAACTATTCGGACTGGAAGCATGCTTCTGGAAATAACATAAATGCTGATTATCTGTATAGTGAGATAGCTTAAAAAAGATATTCCGGTAGTAGTAATGGAACCTTTGCTGGGAGGAAGACTTTCGAATATACCGGAACATATTTTCACACGCCTGAAAGAACGGAATCCGGAAGGGAGTGTAGCTTCGTGGGCTTTCCGGTTCGCCGGTTCACCCGAAAAGGTTCTGACGGTATTGAGCGGAATGACTTACATGGAGCACTTGCAAGATAACATACGTACTTATTCTCCACTTGTACCACTGACTCAGGAAGAAAAAGACTTCCTTGAAGAAACAGCACAGCTGATGCTACGTTATCCGACCGTTCCGTGTAATGACTGTAAGTATTGTATGCCTTGCCCTTATGGGATTGATATACCGGGTATCCTTGTACACTACAACAAATGCGTAAACGAAGGATATATGCCTAAAAGCAGACAAGACGAGAATTACGCCAAAGCACGACGTGCTTTTCTGGTTGGTTACGACCGAAGCGTTCCCAAATTACGTCAGGCAAGCCATTGCATCGGATGCGGGCAATGCAACCCTCATTGTCCACAATCAATCGATATACCGAAGGAGTTGCACCGGATAGACCGATATGTAGAACAACTTAAACAGGAAACACTCTAAGTATAGTATGAAACGCCTCATTGAGTTATTACATTCGGAAGGTTGCTCATGTGTAATAGAAAGCCAAGGTGAAATCAGGGCATTCAGACAGCGTGGAGTTGCTGATTTATACGACTTGTACCAAAACGAAAGAGATTTTATGCAGAACGCTCAGTTGGCTGATAAGTTATAGGAAAAGGAGCTGCTGCACTCATCGTATTGGGAAAGATGAAAGAAGTATATGCTGATATCATCAGTACTCCAGCTCTCTCTTTGTTACGAGCAGCAGGAATCAAAACCTCGTTCGGAAAAGAAGTGCCATTTATCATCAATCGTGCCCAGACAGGAAGATGTCCGCTGGAATCACTTTGTGCAGAAGCAGACACGGCAGAAGAAATCTATCCGATAATAGAAAAATTTGTAGCACAAATAAGAACTACCAACAATCTAGAAAAATAAAAACATAATTATGGAATCGACTGTAAAACTTTACTCATTAAACTATAGCGAAACACGGACATATCTTACTGCATTGATTTTTGTAGCAGGAAATGTAGTTCTGCCTCAACTGTTCCACCTTTTTCCATCAGGAGGAAGACATGGTTCCTATTTACTTCTTTACTCTCATCGGAGCCTACAAATACGGATGGAAAGCCGGACTGCTCACAGCTATAGCCTCTCCCCTCGTCAACTCCTGGCTGTTCGGGATGCCTGCTCCTGCCGTTCTTCCTGCCATTTTAATGAAATCTCTCCTTCTTGCTGCTGGAGCCGGATATGTGGCACACCGCAGTAAACATGTTTCTATACTTCTCTTGCTGGCAGTAGTTGCCTTTTATCAGCTGGCAGGAACATTGGGAGAATGGACTTTAAGTGGAAGTCTGCATACAGCACTTCAGGATTTCCGAATCGGATTACCTGGTATGGCACTCCAGGTCTTCGGAGGATATTTCTTTATCAAATATCTGATATATAAATAAACAAGCGTATAGCGGATTTTTTAAGAGAACATCAACTATACAACATCCATTTAATTATATAAGGCCGTTTCAAACAAGCAGTTCAGTTGTTTGAAACGGCTTTCTTTATGTTACATCCATATTACACATTTGTTTCATTTATCCCCGATTGAACAATCTTACTATAACATAAGCATAACTATGTACAGAAAGCCTCTATTTTTGCACGCTGAACAAAAACGAAAAGACAAATGAAACAAACAGTTATTTCTATGCTACTTGCTGGAATCGTATCTCTGCCAGCAATTGCCCAAAGTGCATTCGAGGAAATAAATGCCAATCCGGCACTTTCCGCAGGCAAGTATTATGCCTACCAGGCACCAGAGGCAAAACTTACCCCAGTTCCTGAGGGATATACTCCATTCTATATTTCCACATTTGCACGTCACGGTTCACGATATCTCACAAAGAAAAAGAAATACGATAGCCCGTTGAGTATATTAAAGGAAGCAGCACGCCAACATAAACTCACCACCGACGGACAGCGTGCCTTGAACATAATCGAAAAGCTGGCTGAAGAAGCAGCAGGCAGATATGGCGAACTGACCCCTAAAGGGGCACAGCAACATAAAGATTTAATCCGCCGTATGTATACAACTACCCGCAAGTATTCACTGACGGAACACATGTCGATGCACGTTCTACTTACAAAACCCGTGCCTTCCTGTCGATGGCAGCTGCTTGTGTCGAATTAAAAGGATTAATCCCCGGTTAGTAATCACAACCGATGTCAGCGAACATGATGCCTATTACATAAAATATAAAAATCCGACATACGAAGAAGCACATCTAGCTAATGCCGACAGTGTATATCAGGCTGCCGACAGTGTATACATTCACCCGGAACGCCTGATGAAACAATTGTTCATCAATGCAGATATCGTAAAAGACTCCAGACAGCTCATGACCGACTTATTTGAGCTTCACGGTATCAGCCAGAGCAGTTACCATCAGGAAGACTTATCTTTCCTGTTTACCTCACAAGAACGTTACGACCTCTGGCAGAGAAACAACTTCGAATGGTATTATGAGAAAGGAGCTTCTCCACTAAGTGGCTCATGCATGTATAAGCTGGAACGTAACCTGTTGCGCAACTTTATAGAAACAGCTGATACAGTTATCAGTTCGAAGAAAAACTGTGTGACCTTGCGTTACGGACATGATACTAACCTGGCTCCGCTTGCAGCTCTGATGGGGATTGACAAACTGTCTTTCGCAACTGCCGACTGGCAGAAAATAGCCGATACCTACCGAACCTACCGTATCATTCCGATGTGCGGAAACATCCAGCTCATCTTCTTTCATAAGCTTGACAACGATGATATTCTGGTTAAACTACTACTCAACGAAACATGAAGTCACACTTCCACTACCTACCGATACAGCTCCCTATTATCACTGGAAGGATGTCAGAAATTACTGGCAAAAAATAGTTGATGCAATAGAGCTTCCTGCTGTTGACAGTAATACAACCGACTAGTCAGCAACATTATACTGAAGCTTTTAAACGACATACTTGGATCGTAAAAAAAGAAGCTCTTCTTTTTTTTATTTTTTGTACAATATTTCAATAAAAGATGCTGAAGTTTTCAATAAAACATGCTGAAGTTTTTCTGAAGACTTCAGCATCTTTTTATTTCGATCAGCTCATATCGTATCCTATAAGATAAGTAACATACATTTCCGGCCTTTGTATTACATTTGAAACATCTTCGAAACTACCATGAAAAACACAAAGAATACATTTGCAGCGTCAAAATAAAAAAAACATAATGAAATCAAGTTTGGTATTAAGTCTGCTACTTCTTGCAACTGCAAATATAAATGCAAGAGATATAAAAGGTAAAGTAAAGGATGCACAAACCGGAGAAGAGATAATAGGAGCTTCTATTCTTATAAAGGAAGAACCGGGAAAAGGTGCTGTTTCAGGTATGGATGGAAGTTTTAACCTGTCGGTTGCGCGTCCTAAATATACACTAGTCTGCTCTTACGTCGGCTACAAGAAATGCGAGGTAGAGATTGGGAATAAGGATACAGAAATAGTCATTCCGCTAAAAAGTGATGATGTAGTGCTAGAAGGTGTCACGGTTATAGCCAATAATCCGGGACGGACAGAAGCTGGTGCCCGTGGCATCGAACGCGCTGCGATGAATGTGGTAAACGTAATGAGTGCTAAAGCTATAGAACTTTCTCCGGATATCACAGTGGCAAATGTTATTCAGCGAATGTCTGGAGTAACAATCGAACGAAACAGCAGCGGCGAAGGTCAGTATGCCATTTTACGAGGAATGGACAAGCGTTATAATTATACATTGATAAACGGGGTAAAAATTCCTAGCCCAGATAATAAAAACCGTTTTGTCCCGTTAGACATCTTCCCGTCAGAAATGCTGGACCGTCTGGAAGTTACCAAATCACTGACCGCCAACATGGAAGGCGACGGTATCGGAGGTGCAGTCAACCTGATTATGAAGGATGCTCCTTCAGAAAGACAATTTACAGTAAACTTGTCTACAGGTTACAACGCCATGTATTTCGACCGCGATTTTCAATCGTTCAATCACGGAGCAATCGTAAAACAATCACCTTACGAACAAATGGGCAAGCCCGAAGACAACCGGGTAACAATGGATAATTTCACCACCGATAATTTACGGATGACATGGAAAAAGCCATTGCCCGACTTGACAGCCGGATTGTCTTACGGCGACCGCTTCTTCGATGATAAATTGGGTGTTATGCTTGCCGGCAGTTTTCTGAATACTTACCGAGGAAAAGAAAGCGAACTATATTATCAGCCGGGAACAACCCACGACGGTATTGAATATCGTAATTATTCTTCACAGCAAACACGCATCGGAGCACACGCTAAACTGGACTACCACATCAATGCCAACCATAAGTTGACATGGTACAATGGATACATGGACATGCGTGAAGCAGAAGTACGCGACGGGCATGATGACAAAGAAGGTTCTGTACGAATGAAATGGAACCGTCAGTATATCGTCAACTCTACCCTGAAAGGTGAACATGCTTTTCTGGATGACGGAGCTCTGCGTCTGAACTGGTCGGCTGTTATTTCAAAAGCATACAGCGAAACTCCAGACAATGCAGAAATATTCATGCAAGGTAGCCACGTACAAACATCAGAAGCGGCCAGACGCCGGTGGGAACATAACTCCGACAATGATAAGTCTGGATATGTTGACTTGATGTATAAACTGAAACTGGACGGAGGTTCTATATTCGACTTCTCTGTAGGAGGTATGTACCGCGATAAAAAACGTGACAGTTTCTTCAATGAATATAAATTCAATTCGGCTACAGGAGTGGAAGATCCTCAATATCAAGGTGAGGAGTGGAATAACTATGATGAAATTCTGTTTACTGCACAAAATATGGCAACATCAGTGACCCGTTAAACTACGACGCTTCCGAAAAAATAGGTGCTGCCTACGGAATGGCTAAATATACCTATCTCAACTGGGAGTTTATCGCTGGAGTACGTGTTGAACATACAAATCAGGGATATGTTTTGGAATTTCCAACAGAAAACGCAGATCCAGAAGGAAATCAGAAATATACAGATGTACTTCCCAGCTTTCATGTAAAATATGGAGTACATAAAAACGCCAACCTCCGCTTCTCGTATGCACGTTCTATAAACCGCCCAAGCTTCTTTGAGATTGTACCTTACAGCATTATCAATGAAGACTACAAGGAAAAAGGTAATCCGGATTTGAAACATACAGTGGCCGACAACATCGACCTGCGATATGAATTCTTCCCTAAATCATCCGAGCAGTTCATGGTAGGTATGTTCTACAAAAGATTGCAGAACCCGATAGAATACGGTTTGCTGAATGAAGGTCAAGATACATACTACAAACCGATGAACTTCGGTAATGCTACCAACTTGGGAGTTGAAGTAGATATAATGAAGTACTTCAACTGGTTCGGAATCAAAGCCAACTATACCTATACTCACTCTTCTATTACTACCGACAAGCGTATCATGGAAGGCAATGATGTGAAGAGTGTATCACAGACACGTCCGCTATTCGGACAGGCAGCTCATGTAGCCAATTTATCATTACTCTTCAAGAGTACCAAATATGGCTGGGAAAGCCAGCTCGCCGGAAGCTATACCGGAAAACGTCTAAGCGATATTTCCAACTGGTATAATGATGATATCTGGGAAGACGGCTACATACAACTGGATGCTTCTGTTGAAAAAAGCTTTAAAAACGGTATCAGTATTTTTGCTAAAGCATCCAATCTGCTGGATACTCCGTTGCTGAGATTTATACAGAATGGTCCTCATACGGAAAGTGTAAATTCTGAACGCAAAGACGGAAATGTAATTGAACGCAAGGAATGGCACGGACAGTCATTCATGCTGGGAATCAGATACAAACTATAATCAATTATAAATTAGACACTAATAACAATTTTTTTTACAAGATGAAACTGAAAAATTATTTGCTGGCTGGTACAGCCTTAGTAGCATTATCTTTTATGGCTGCTTGCTCTGAAGATGAAACTATTCAAAACGAGAACAATACTGAAAATCCTGGAGGCAACGATGGTGGTGATGAAACAAACGAAGACGTCATCATATGGCCTGGTGATACAATAGCTAATCTGACTAACCATTACACTGTTCCTGAAGGGAAAACTCTGATTATTAAAGCTGGTGCAAAGGTTATTGTAAGCACTGCTGGTGTAGGAGCCAACCATGCCCCCAATCGAATTTACAGTAAAAGGAAATTTGTATTGTGAAGGTACAGCCGAAAAACCTGTTTTATTCTCTGTTCCTGAAGATGAACGTACTGAAGAAAATGCTTTGGCAGGTCTGTGGGGAGGTATTGTTGCAACTTCTACCTGTGGAGAAATGCTGATCGATCATACTATCATCGAATATACAGGTGGTCAGGTTATTGAAGGTTCTCCTGCTGCTAGTGCTGGTATCTATACTGCCGGTGATGATGCTTATCCACAAATTACAACCAATAACATCAACGGCCGCTATGTTATCACAAACTCTGTTTTGCGTAACGGATGGTCAGACGGTATCTACCTGATGGGAGGAAATGCCATTATTGCCAACAACATTTTTGCTGCCAACGGATATGACGGAGCTGAAGCAGTAAATGTAAAAGCAGGCTGTGTAGTCGATGTAGCAGGCAATGTAATGTTCAGCCCGAATACCAACGGTTTGAAATTATCTAGCTCAGGCCAGAGTGAAGATCGTGGAATGGCAAAAATACAGGCATACAACAATACAATCATCAATGCCGGATGGCGTCGTGACGGAGCAAAAGGCGGATGTGTTTATGTAGAAAAAAATGCTTTTGCAAACGTATTCAACAACCTGATGGTAAACTGTAAGTTCAGAGCCATGACTCCTAGCTACGATCTTCCAAACAATCCGGATGAAGGATATTGCAGCGAATCTGTTATTGATTACAACTATTATGCTTCTGGTACTCAGAAAAGTAATGTTGTCTTTGAAGATGAATCAGGCGTAGCATATTCATGGGAAGGATATGCTTATGCACACAAAAACTATTACGAAGGCGTAGTAGACGCAAACAGTATCATCACAAAACAGCATCAGACTGTGCTGCCAACGATCCGAAAATTTGTCAACTTCCCAATCAACGACGTAGCTTTGACAGATTACATCTATCAGGACGCATGGGATTTCCACGTACAGGCAGGATCTCCGGTTCTGGCAGGTGCTTATGACGGAACAGATACCAAAATGGCTCCTTACTTCGATACCGAAGGATTGCAAGTAAACGGACAAACCTATACTTCTCCAAAAGTAGAAGCTCGTTTCGGTGCCTATGGAACTAAATAAACATTTCTAATTTCTAGAAACTTTGTCAAAGAAAGGTTCGGACTGCACATCGGTTTCGAACCTTTTCTTTTTCAAAAAAAATAATTTATCTCATTAGAAAATTCATATTTTTTTTTCAGATTCAGTATCGAACTTTGCACTGAACAAAAAACAAACCATTATGATTTCAATTAAAAAAACATTTATCACACTATGTGTTGCATTGGCCGCAATAAGCGGATTTGCCCAGAACACAAACCGAATGGACAAAACTAGAAAAACCTATCAATTTTATCTTAGCAAATGACCTGGGACGAAATGGCTATTATGACCAGAAGCCAATCGCTGAACTGATGGGTAAAATGGCTGAGAATGTAGACATCGAATTTGTAGTAGCTGCTGGAGATGTTCACCATTTCGAAGGTGTACGCAGCACAACTGATCCTTTGTGGATGACCAATTATGAGCTGATCTATAGTCACCCCGATTTGATGATTCCCTGGTATCCTGTTTTGGGAAACCACGAATATCGTGGCAATACACAGGCGGTTATCGACTATAGCAATGTAAGTGCACGCTGGAGAATGCCCGACCGCTACTATACACGTGTAGAAGAAAATGACGGAGTAACAGTTCGCATGGTCATGATTGATACAGCGCCACTGCTCGACAAATACAGAAAGGATACAGAAAAATATCCTGACGCATGCAAACAAAACATGGATAAACAACTGGCATGGCTCGACTCTGTACTCACTACAGCAAAAGAAGACTGGGTACTGGTAATCGGACATCATCCCATCTATGCAGATACAGACAAGAGTGAATCAGAACGTACCGACTTGCAAAAACGTCTGGATACAATTCTGCGCAAACATAAAAATGTAGACATGTATTTATGTGGACACATTCATAATTTCCAGCACGTACGCAAGGCCGGCAGCAACATCGACTATGTAGTAAATACCTCCGGTTCACTCAGCCGCGACGTAAAGCCTGTCGACGGAACAAAATTCTGTAGCAGTGAAACTGGATTTTCTCTGATAACAGCCGACAAAAAGGTACTTAACCTGCATATGATCAATAAAGACGGTAAAGTGATTTATACAGTTACACGAAACAAATAATAACGCGTAAGCACTTTATAAAAAAAGACTATAGCAGCATTATACAGTGTCCTGCTATAGTCTTTTCTGTTTATAATCTGATCTGATTACCAATATTTACGTATATCTTCCACAATCTGCACATCTGTCAGTCTGTTTGCCTTCAATAATTCTTCTGTGATATAACGGTCGGCAAATTCTTTACGTACTCCGTAATTCAAGACCTTCACATCCGAACTTCCATAAAAACGGGCAATCTTTTCACCAAAACCTCCATCCAGCTCACCGTCTTCCAATGTCACGACTAATGAATGTGAGCGTTTCAATTCTTCCAGCATCTCAACATCCAGTCCTGTAATATAGCGAGGGTTTATCAAGGTAGCTTCTACTCCACATTCCTCTTTCAAAAGCTTTGCAACCGACTCTCCTAATCCATAAAAGGCTCCTAAACCAAGGATTGCTACCTTTTCTCCTTTTTGTACTAACTTATAGCGATTCAAGTCGCTATAATCTGTATCGAAATCCAGATTGCCAGATACAACAGAAGCACCCGGAACACGAATAGCAACTGGATGCTCATGCTGATGAATAGACCATTTCAACATAGCGAAGTACTCCTCTTTACAAGTAGGAGCCAGATAAACCATATTAGGAATATTGCATATCAACGGGATGTCGAAGAAACCGAGATGAGTTTCATCGTTCATACCAGCTATTGTTCCCATAAAGACAACAATCGTAGCCGGATTGTTATTGATACACAGGTCTTGAGACAACTGATCGTAAGAACGTTGTATAAATGAGCTATAAACTCCATATACAGGCTTTCCACCACCTGCAGCAATTCCTGACGCCAATGCTACGGCATGTTCTTCGGCAATAGACATCTCGTTGTCATTGACTACAATAATCATATTGGTTCCATTCTCACCGGCATTACTCAAACCTTCATAGGCCTCTCCTCCACTCAAAGAGCCATCGCCAATCACTGCAATAATATTTTCATTACCTCCCTTCAAGTCGCGTGCCTTTACCAGTCCGCAAGCCAGACTGACAGAAGTCGAAGTATGTCCGATAGTAAAAAAAGTCGTGTTCACTTTCCTGTGGATTGGTATAACCGGATACCTTATCGTAATCTGCTGCATTCAAAAAGGCACCTTTTCTACCTGTCAGAATTTTATGGGTATAACTTTGGTGCGACACATCATAAACAATCTTATCGTGTGGTGAACTAAATACATAATGCAGGGCAATAGTAGCCTCTACCATTCCTAAATTGGGTCCGATATGTCCACCATGCTCACTTAATTTATGCAGTAAAGCCTGACGTATCTCGCCGACCAATATTTCCATTTGTTCAACCGACAATATCTTTACATCGGCAGGAGAATCAATTTTTTCAATATACATAATTCAAACATTTTTATTACGATGCAAAAATAAAAGTTCTCCCCCAATTAGTTCATAACCTATTTACTGGAAATATAACCTCAATTACAGATAAAGAAACTTTCTTTTTCTACCCGATAAATTATCACTTTATAGGTGACACCCGAAAAAATAAAAGAAAAACAAAGTGAAAATTATCAAGATATACAGCAAAAAGTGTATCTTTGCCCACAAGTAAAAACAAAGGGGTGCCCTCCGGACGGGCTGAGATCATACCCTAAGCACCTGATGCGGTTAGTACCGCCGAAGGGATTGTTATTCGTATCCATCATATATCTTCTCCGATTCTCGGGACAGCTCTTTGTTATTACTTTCACTAAAAATATCATTATCATGAAAGTACAAGTCAACAACAAAGAGGTAGAACTTACCACAGGAAATACCATCTCTGCTTTAGCGGCACAACTGGATTTACCTCCACAAGGAGTAGCCATAGCATTGAACAACCGTATGATTCCCCGTAGTCAATGGGCAGAACAAGAAATACAAAACGGAGATAGTCTGGTTATCATAAAAGCTGCATGCGGAGGATAAAGAAATGGAACTGCAATTCATCACACATTTTACAGACCAATATTCTTATTATGATTCGGCACGTATGGCACTTGAAGGAGGTTGCCGTTTGGATTCAGCTGCGCATGAAAGACGCAACTCCCGATGAAATCCGTCCGGAAGCTGTCCGTATACAGGCTTTATGCCGGGAATATGGTGCGACTTCATCATCGACGATCATGTAGAATTAGTAAAAGAACTGCATGCCAACGGAGTTCATTTAGGGAAAAAAAGATATGCCCATAGCTGAAGCACGTCAGATTTAGGTAAAGATTTTATTATCGGAGGAACGGCCAACACCTTCGAGGATGTACAGATGCATTATCAGGCAGGAGCAGATTATATCGGCTGCGGTCCGTTCCGCTTTACTACGACCAAGAAGAATTTAAGTCCGATTCTTGGACTGGAAGGGTATAAAGCAATCGTATCGCAGATGAAGACAGCCGGAATCAATTTGCCCATTGTAGCCATTGGAGGAATTACCTACGATGATATTCCCTCAATCATGCAAACTGGAGTTACAGGTATTGCGCTGAGCGGAACAATTCTTCGGGCAGAGAATCCGGTAGTCGAAACGCACCGCATATTAGAAGCTATTCAGAACTCCAAACAGCTTTAATCAAAGAAAAGGATTACAAAAAACTCAAAAACAAAATATACAATGGAAAAACTTATCATTGCCGGAAAAGAATTTAACTCCAGACTGTTTCTGGGAACCGGCAAATTCAATTCAAACCAGCTCATGGAAGATGCTATCCTGCATCAGATACTGAAATGGTAACCGTAGCCATGAAACGTATCGAACTTGACAATAAGGAAGACGACATGTTACGTCATATTATTCATCCGCACATCCAGCTATTACCTAATACATCAGGAGTACGCACTGCCGAAGAAGCCGTATTTGCTGCACAAATGGCACGTGAGGCTTTTGGAACTAACTGGCTGAAACTGGAAATACACCCAGATCCACGTTATCTGTTGCCAGATTCAACTGAAACCCTGAAAGCTACAGAAGAATTGGTTAAACTGGGATTCGTTGTATTGCCTTATTGCCAAGCTGATCCGACTCTATGTAAACGCCTGGAAGAGGCCGGTGCGGCAACTGTCATGCCACTCGCTGCTCCTATCGGAACAAACAAGGGATTGCAGACACGCGACTTCCTGCGTATCATTATCGAACAAAGTAATGTACCTGTTGTTGTCGATGCTGGAATCGGCGCTCCAAGTCATGCTGCTGAAGCTATGGAAATGGGTGCTGCTGCTTGTCTGGTAAATACAGCTATCGCCGTAGCAGGAAATCCTGTAGAAATGGCTAAAGCCTTCAAGGAGCTGTCATCGCCGGAAGACGTGCTTACGAAGCAGGTCTGGGTATTCAAGCTGAAAACTTAGTTGCATCAGCTTCTTCTCCGTTAACTGCATTTTTAAACGAATAACTACACGTTCATGGATAAAGAAAAAGATAAAAGCATATGCACATGCCGAAAAAGCTTATATGCAAGGAACACTTTTTCCTTTCATAAAAGTAGGGATGCAAAAAGTGAATCTTACTCCAACTGTCACTATTGTCAATGGAGAAAAGGTCATGACTCCTAATGCCCCTGTTTATGTTTACGATACAAGTGGACCTTTCAGTGATCCCAATATTAAAATCGATCTTAAGAAGGGACTTCCCCGTATGCGCGAAAACTGGATTGTAGAACGTGGCGATGTAGAACAGCTGCTTCTATCACTTCAGAATACGGTAAGATGCGACGCGACGATCATTCGCTCGACCATCTGCGTTTCGAACATATTGCTTTGCCTTATCGTGCCAAAGCCGGAAAATGCTGTACACAGATGTATTATGCCAAACAAGGTATTGTTACTCCGGAAATGGAATATGTAGCTATCCGAGAGAACATGAACTGTAAAGAGTTGGGTATTGATACGTATATCACTCCTGAATTCGTTCGTGATGAGATTGCGGCCGGACGTGCTGTATTGCCGGCAAACATCAATCATCCGGAATCGGAGCCAATGATCATCGGACGTAACTTCCTGGTAAAAATCAATACCAACATCGGCAACTCAGCTACAACTTCCAGCATTGATGAAGAAGTAGACAAAGCTGTATGGAGCTGCAAATGGGGAGGTGATACACTGATGGACCTCTCTACCGGTGACAACATACATGAAACTCGTGAATGGATTGTACGCAACTGTCCGGTTCCGGTAGGTACAGTGCCTATCTATCAGGCTTTGGAAAAGGTTAACGGTAAAGTAGAAGACTTGACTTGGGAAATTTACCGTGACACACTAATTGAACAATGTGAACAAGGAGTAGACTATTTCACTATCCATGCCGGAATACGCCGTCACAATGTTCATCTTGCCGACAAACGTTTGTGTGGTATTGTATCACGCGGAGGTAGTATCATGAGCAAATGGTGTCTGGTACACGACCAGGAGTCATTCCTTTACGAACATTTTGACGATATTTGTGATATACTTGCTCAATACGACGTAGCTGTATCATTGGGCGACGGTCTGCGTCCGGGATGTATTGCCGACGCAAACGATGAAGCACAGTTTGCAGAACTCGACACAATGGGCGAACTGGTTGTACGCGCATGGGCTAAGAATGTACAGGCATTTATTGAAGGTCCGGGACACGTACCTTTGCACAAAATCAAGGAAAACATGGAACGCCAGATCAGTCATTGTCACAATGCACCGTTCTACACTCTTGGTCCTTTGGTTACTGATATTGCTCCGGGATACGATCATATCACCTCTGCTATCGGAGCCGCTCAAATCGGCTGGCTGGGTACAGCCATGTTGTGCTACGTTACTCCAAAAGAACATCTGGGATTGCCTAACCGTGAAGATGTACGTACAGGAGTTATCACTTACAAGATAGCAGCACATGCAGCCGACCTTGCCAAAGGTCATCCAGGTGCACAAATACGAGATAATGCCTTAAGCAAAGCCCGCTACGAATTCCGCTGGCGCGACCAGTTCCACCTGAGTCTCGATCCGGACCGTGCACTGGAATACTTTAACGAAGGTCGCCATACTGACGGCGAATACTGTACAATGTGCGGACCGAACTTCTGTGCAATGAAGTTATCACGCGATCTTTCAAACTTGAAATAATAACCTATCAATCATGTATTTCCGTCGTTTATCCAGAATGGCGGAAATACATAAAAGAATTTGAAAACTATCCATAAATATCATGTTTAGTGACGAATTAGAAAAAATAAATTGGGAAGAAACAACCAAAGCCATCTACTCAAAGAACTGAAGCCGATGTGTTGCGCGCATTAGGAAAATCACATTGTGACGTAGACGACTTTATGGCACTGATTTCACCCGCCGCCAGAATTTCTCGAACCAATGGCACGCCTGAGTCGCAAATACACAGAAGAACGATTCGGCAAAACTATTTCAATGTTTATTCCTCTGTATATTACCAATTCATGTACGAACTCATGCGTGTACTGCGGATTTCATATCAGTAATCCATGGCACGTACCATTCTTACTCCGGAAGAAATAGAAAACGAATACCGGGCAATCAAAAAACTTGGTCCATTCGAAAATCTGTTGATTGTAACAGGAGAAAATCCTGCCAAGGCCGGAGTTCCTTATATAGCTAAAGCACTTGATTTGGCAAAACCATATTTCTCGAATCTGAAGATAGAGGTTATGCCACTTAAGACAGAAGAGTATGCCGAATTGGTAAACCACGGTCTGAACGGAGTGATCTGTTTCCAGGAAACATATAATAAGGCACGCTATAATATTTATCATCCGCGTGGCATGAAATCGAAATTCGAATGGCGTGTAAATGGTTTCGACCGTATGGGACAGGCTGGCGTTCATTCTATCGGTATGGGAGTTCTGATCGGCTTGGAAGACTGGCGTACAGATGTAACAATGATGGCTTATCACCTGCGCTACCTGCAAAAACATTATTGGAAAACCAAATACAGCGTAAACTTCCCACGCATGCGCCCGGCTGAAAACGAAGGTTTCCAACCGAACGTAATCATGAGCGACAAAGAGCTGGCTCAGGTGACATTTGCCATGCGTATATTCGATCATGACGTAGATATATCTTACTCTACCCGTGAGCCGGCTAATATCCGTGATCACATGGCTACACTTGGAGTAACAACGATGAGTGCTGAGAGTAAGACAGAACCGGAGGTTACTATACTTATCCACAAGCGCTGGAACAGTTCCATGTAAGCGATGAGCGTACAGCGGTAGAAGTAGAAAAAGCATTAAAAGCCATCGGACGTGAACCCGTATGGAAAGATTGGGATGCTTCATTCGACACATGTCAAAACAGCTTCACACCTCTGCCGTACAGAAGTAAAAACAAAAAATAACATATTCCGGAGAATATCAATACCTTTTCAGAAACACATCTGATTTTCCGAAAAAGTAATGATATCCTTCCGGAAAACTTTATTTATACATACAAAATTCCCCAAATACATTTCATCTTTTCAGACAATTTCTTTTCATAATATCCCCATGCAACTGACAGAAAAAGAAAAAGAGAGATATAATCGCCAGATTCAACTCGACGAGATTGGAGAAAAAGGACAGACATTGCTCCGACAAGCGAAAGTCCTGATAGTAGGTGTAGGTGGTCTGGGCTCACCTATTGCTATATACCTTTGCGGTGCAGGAGTAGGAACCATCGGACTAGTAGATGATGATAAGGTAAGTGAAACAAACTTACAGCGCCAAATTCTCTACAGTGAAACCGAGGTAGGAAAGCCCAAAGCACTTTGCGCAAAAGAGCGCTTGCAGAAACTGAACAGCAATATTTGCATTGAGGCCTATCCTACTCGTCTTACTAAAGAAAATGCTCAAGAAATAATCAGCAGATACGATATTGTAGTTGACGGATGCGACAATTTCCAAACGCGTTACCTTATAAACGACACATGCTTATTATTAAATAAGGTATATGTATATGGTGCTATCCGTGCCTTCGACGGTCAAGTATCCGTTTTTAACTACCAAGGAGGAAAAAACTACCGCGACCTCTTCCCCGACGAGGAAGAAATGCTGTCCATGCCTGCTCCTCCTAAAGGGGTATTAGGAGTCACTCCCGGCTTAGTCGGCTGCACACAAGCCAACGAGGTTTTAAAGATAATTTCAGGATATGGCGAAGTTTTAAGTGACAAATTGTGGCACATCGACCTCAAAACAATGGTTACGCACACGATTTTGCTCTAAACAATTAGGAATATTACAAACATGTTACTACCTTTGTGCCACAATTACGTTGTCACATGAAACTTATATTGATAACCAGACCCACATATTTCGTAGAAGAAGATAAAATTATAACTACACTCTTCGACGAAGGATTAGATTATCTTCATCTGCGCAAACCCGACACAGCTCCGGTTTATGCAGAACGTCTGCTTACTCTTATCCCAGAAAAATACCGGAAGCGTATCGTAGTACATGGACATTTCTATTTGAAAGAAGAATATAATCTCAAAGGTATTCACCTGAATCATCGCAACCCTATTGCTCCCGATAATTACACTGGGCAAATAAGTACCTCCTGCCATTCATTGGAAGAAGTAAAAGAAAAGAAAAACAACTTCGATTATGTCTTTCTCAGCCCTGTATTCGACAGCATTTCAAAACAGGGATATGCAGCAGAATATACGCCGGAACAAATCCGTCAGGCAGCTAAAGACGGTATAATCGACAAACGTGTCATAGCACTTGGAGGCATTGATGAAGACAATATCCTGCAAGTAAAAGATTATGGCTTTGGAGGAGCTGCTATTTTAGGTGGACTTTGGAATAAATTCGACCTTGACCACGATTATAATTATCAGAATCTTATTGAGCATTTCAGAAAAATTGAAACGACTTGCTGATTAAAGTTTTTTCATTTCAATTTGCCATGCTTGGAGAAATGCCGTAACTTTGCACCAAAAATATTAGGCAATATATCAAAATATTACAATGAGCGAAACATCATCATTCAAAGTGTTCTCGGGTACAAACTCGAGATACCTTGCAGAAAAAATCTGTAACAGTTTAGGATGCCCACTGGGTAACATGAACATTACTCATTTCGCCGACGGCGAATTTGCAGTATCTTACGAAGAATCTATTCGCGGACAGCACGTATTCCTCGTACAGTCAACTTTCCCGAATTCAGACAACTTAATGGAGCTTTTGCTGATGATTGATGCAGCAAAACGTGCTTCAGCTAAAAGTATCATTGCCGTAATTCCGTATTTCGGATGGGCACGTCAGGACCGCAAAGACAAACCACGTGTATCTATCGGTGCAAAACTGGTAGCTAATTTGTTGAGCGTTGCCGGTATTGACCGTCTGATAACAATGGATTTGCACGCAGATCAGATTCAGGGATTCTTTGACATTCCGGTAGACCACCTTTATGGTTCTACTATTTTTGCTCCTTACATCCAGTCTTTGAATCTGGAAAACCTTGTCATTGCAACTCCTGACGTTGGTGGCTCTAAACGTGCCAGCACATATGCTAAATATTTGGATGTACCTTTGGTGTTGTGCCATAAGACACGTGAAAAAGCAAACGTAGTTGCTTCTATGCAAATCATCGGTGACGTTAAAGATAAAAACGTTATCCTGATTGACGATATGGTAGATACTGCCGGTACTATTACTAAAGCAGCTGATATCATGAAAGAAGCCGGTGCAACTTCAGTTCGTGCTATTGCTTCTCACTGCGTAATGTCAGGTCCAGCTTCTGAACGTGTTCAGAATTCACAACTGGAAGAAATTGTATTTACTGATAGTATTCCTTATTCAAACCGTTGTGCTAAGGTTAAACAGCTTTCTATCGCTGATATGTTTGCTGAAACAATCCGCCGCGTGATGACTAACGAATCTATTAGCTCACAGTACCTGCTGTAATCAATATTTTATTACTATAATTAATGTCATCCTGAGCGTTTCTGTCTATATAGAAGACGTTTAGGATGACATTTCTTTTATACATTCATATTCTATGAAGATAGTCTGGCTCGACTTAAACAGTTCCTATGCACATTCTTCTCTGGCATTACCTGCGCTACAGGCACAGATTGCTGATAATAAATCGATAGAATGGGACATTGTATCTGCAACCATCAACGAGAATCCGGGAATGATTGCCGGAGAAATATATCGCCGTAAACCAGATATTATTGCTGCTACCTGCTGGCTTTTCAACCATGAAATACTGCTCCATGTGCTCTCACGCGCCAAAGCATTATTGCCCGACTGTTGCATTGCTTTGGGAGGTCCGGAATTTCTAGGAGAAAACCAAACTTCTTAAGACGTAATACATTCGTCGATTGTGTTTTCAGAGGAGAAGGAGAAGAAGTGGTAAGCCAGTGGCTGACATGCTGGAACCAGCCTGATGCCTGGAAGGACATCACCGGATTATGCTACATAGACGCTAAAGGTGATACATACCATGACAACGGTATAGCCCGCGTACTCAATTTCGATCAGCTGGTTCCTCCCGAAACCAGTCCTTTTTTCAACTGGAGCAAACCCTTCGTACAACTAGAAACGACACGCGGATGTTTCAATACCTGTGCGTTTTGCGTAAGTGGAGGAGAAAAGCCGGTCCGCACCCTTCCGTTGGAAACAATCCGGGAACGCATCATTCTCATCCACCAGCATGGCATTCGCAACATACGTGTACTAGACCGTACTTTCAACTACAACAACCGACATGCAAAGGCATTGCTCAGTCTGTTCCAAGAATTTCCAGATATCCGCTTCCATTTGGAAATACATCCGGCTCTACTGTCCGACGAGTTGAAAGAAGAACTGACGCATATGCCCGACAACTTGCTTCATCTGGAAGCCGGCATACAGAGTCTTCGTGAAGAAGTTCTGACAACCAGCCGACGTATGGGCAAATTGTCCGATGCTCTAGAAGGATTGAAATTCCTCTGTTCATTGAGCAATATGGAAACACATGCCGATCTGATAGCCGGACTTCCTCTTTACCGTCTGGAAGAAATATTCGAAGATGTACGTACGTTAGCTTCTTACCGTGCAGGAGAAATACAGCTCGAATCATTAAAGTTACTGCCAGGCACAGAAATGAGATGCAGAGCTGCCGAACTAGGCATCAAATATTCTCCATTTCCTCCTTATGAGGTATTGGAAACCAGAGAGATCAGTCCGGAAGAGTTACAGACGGCACACTTGTTGTCACGCTTGCTTGACGGATTCTACAATACCCCCGTATGGCAGCACATCACACGACGACTAATTGTAGAACAGCCAGACTTTCTGCATCGCTTTCTCGAACATCTGATTGCACTTGGAGTAGCCGACCAGCCCATGAGTCAGGAACGTAGGGGAATCATTCTGTATGAGTTTTGCAAGCAATCCTACCCTTCTTATGAAACGGCAGCAACTTTGGCATGGATAGAAGCAGGAATGTCACTCAAGAAACAGCCGGCAGCCCGTATCCGTACCAAGCATGTCACACCTCCTGACAGCTGGAATATCGTATATGGAGAATATCACGATCATCTGAAGCTATGTCTGCTTCCCGCCAGTGAGAACGAACCGCTCAACTACTGGTTCGGATTCGAAACAGAAACTCAGCAACCTCGTCCGGTATTTAAGGCTACAAGCCAGAAGAAGGAACTTTGAGAAAAGCTCAGAAAATCATTATCTTTGCAAAAAGCAGAACAGACTATGAACAGAATATGTCATCTTTTCGGAATAAAATATCCCATCATTCAAGGTGGAATGGTATGGTGCAGCGGCTGGCGACTGGCATCGGCAGTAAGTAATGCAGGAGGACTGGGACTGTTAGGAGCAGGCTCTATGCATCCTGAAACCTTACACGAGCATATACGCAAATGTAAAGCAGCCACCGACAAACCGTTCGGAGTAAACGTTCCATTGATGTATCCGGAAATAGAAACCCTGATGCAAATTATAGCCGAAGAAGAAGTGAAGATTGTCTTCACCTCCGCCGGAAATCCGAAGATATGGACCGAATGGCTGCACAACAAAGGATTATCGTAGCTCATGTAGTATCTTCCACACGCTTCGCAGCAAAATGTGAAGAGGCTGGAGTAGACGCTATGTAGCCGAAGGTTCGAAGCAGGAGGACATAACGGAAAAGAAGAAACTACAACCCTGTGTCTTATCCCGGCAGTCAGGAAAAGTTGTACACTCCCACTAATTGCAGCTGGGGGAATAGCTACCGGTGAAGGTATTCTGGCCGCAAGAAGTCTAGGAGCCGATGGAGTACAGATAGGCACACGTTTTGCGTTGACTGAAGAAAGTTCTGCCAGTTTCGCGTTCAAAGACCGCTGTCTGCGACTGAATGAGGGAGATACAATACTTACGTTAAAACAGCTTTCTCCTACCCGACTAGTGAAAAATGATTTCTACAAACACATTGAAGAAGCTGAAAAACGCGGAGCTTCCGTCGATGAACTGCGTGATCTGTTAGGACGCGGACGTGCCAAACTAGGTATTTTCGAAGGAGATTTATTCGAGGGAGAACTGGAAATTGGTCAGGCGGCATCAATGATTAAGCATCTGCAACCAGTCAGTGAAGTTATGAAAGAACTGGTAGAGGATTACAACACTGCACTCCGCCGGATACAAGATGAATTAAATTGGAATTAAATAAACTGATAATCACATTTCATTATGGCAGATAATTATCTGGAACGGCAGCGAGAACAATATGAAGCTCGAAAAGCCGCATGGGAAAAAGCTAAAAAATTAGGAAAGAAAAAAATAAAACCAGCCGTTAAATCTCAAAGTCATCTACTAATAAACCCTGATTACAACTGAAAGTTTTCTTCTGTTTCATTCGAACGGGTATAGCAGCTTATTAATAAAAAAAATAACTACCTTTGCGCGATTTTTAAAAGAAGGCAAAGATGGGAAATGCATATGAAGAAAGATTAGGAACCGACCGTATGTTACCTCTTATATTTAAGATGTCACTTCCGGCGGTTGCAGCTCAGCTGGTAAACCTGTTATACAATATTGTCGATCGTATTTATATCGGTCACATACCCGGCATCGGAACCGATGCTTTAGCTGGAATCGGAGTAACAAGTGCTGTCATAGTACTGATATCTTCCTTCTCTGCTATTGTCGGAGCAGGAGGAAGTCCACTTGCTGCCATTGCCCTGGGACGAGGAAACCGGGAGCGTGCCGGACAGATTTTAGGCAACGGATTCATCCTGCTGCTCATATTTACCATACTGACTTCCGCTACCACTTACTTGTTTATGGAGCCGATATTGCTCTTTACCGGAGCATCGGAAAATACAATAGGATATGCTACTGATTATCTTTCGATATATTTGCTGGGTACTCTGTTCGTGGAACTGTCAGTAGGGCTCAATACATTCATCAATACACAAGGACGTCCCACCATAGCCATGTATTCTGTCCTTATCGGAGCAATATTGAATATCGGATTAGATCCTCTGTTCATTTTTACATTCGGTATGGGAGTAAAGGGAGCAGCCTTAGCCACTATCCTGTCACAAGCCTGTAGTGCCATATGGGTAATTTCCTTTCTCACGTCGAAAAAAGCCTCATTAAGACTTGAATACCGCTACATGAAACTGCACAAAGGCATCATACTCTCCATTCTGGCGTTAGGAGTTTCACCATTTATCATGGCAAGTACAGAAAGCCTGGTGGGCTTTGTCTTGAACAGCAGCCTGGAAAAATTTGGAGATATCTATGTCAGTGCACTAGCCATCATGCAAAGTGCCATGCTCATTGTAAGTGTTCCACTGACAGGTTTTGCGCAAGGATTTGTTCCCATTGTCAGCTACAATTACGGACATCATAACCGGGAACGAGTAAAGGAATGCTTCAAAATAGTAGTCATCATCATGTTTTCATTCAATTTTCTATTGATTTCATTCATGATTCTATTCCCCTCACTAGTAGCTTCCGCCTTTACGAACGATGAAACATTAATAGAAACAGTACGCCAGGTAATGCCGATTTTCCTTGGAGGAATGACAATATTCGGATTACAACGTGCGTGTCAGAACATGTTCGTTGCTTTAGGTCAAGCTAAAGTTTCGGTATTCATCGCTCTATTGCGCAAAGTTATATTACTCATACCGCTGGCACTTATCCTGCCCCGTTTCATGGGGATGCCCGGAGTATATGCCGCTGAAGGAATTTCTGATGCAACGGCAGCCATCTGCTGTACACTTATCTTTGCCATACAGTTTCCACGCATTCTCCGCAAGATGGTATAAGAAGAGAAACCTTATTCAGGTTTTCTCTTCATAACCTGGCGGAAATCATTTACGATTTGCCGTCCCATATTGATACGTGTACTGTCTACTTTTCGTATTTCTACCGAAGTTACCGCATCCTTGTATTTAGCCTTGCTCAGTTTAAACTTCATCTTATCCAGATTTCCCGTAATATTCACTCCCATCTTAAAAGGCAGAGGCGACTTTAAAATAGAAATATGGTAATCGAAGTTCATGTCAAGTCCCTGAGTTCCTCCCACAGCCGCCTTATATCGGTCTATCTGCACAATAAAAGGATATACTGTCACATTGCCGTCCTTTATTGTCATATTCACCGAAATACTGTCGAACATGTTCCGCTCTTTGTTCTTAAACATCAGCATCTTCGATATTTCAGCAAAAGTTTCTCCATCCATCAGTACCAGACTGTCGCCCTTGATATGTACAGCCGAACGTAAAGACGGAATCTTGATATTCAGATTCGAATCAAGTACCGCCTCGGCAGCAGCTTCAAAATCAACAACTCCCTGGAACGAACGAAGCATCGGGACAATTGTATCCAGTGAAGGAGCAAATTCAACCAGCTTGGCTATATTGATTTTATGCAGCCTGAAGTCGAATCCGGCATATCCCTGCTTCTTCTCCTGAGCACGATAAACCAAAGTTGCATTCATCTGAGCATCCATCCCCTTCATGCTTAATCCTTTCAGATGAACAGCCTGATTCCGGATATCCACAGCTCCACGCACATCTTCGAATATCATCTTGTCATACTTCACCCTTTTCAAGTTAGTCTGGAGTTCAAAATCCAGACTCTTTGGAATTACAAATAACTCCAACGATGAAGCAGTAGTATCAACTTCAGCCTGAAGTGTATCTTCCGGGAAACTCAATGAATTGATAAGTTGATTACAGTCGAGGTTACGGGAAGAAACCTCCAGCTTCCCCCTCAACGGACGATGATGCTTCATCATTCCATACAAATCGTATATGGCTCCAGTTGCCGTCAAATCGGAATGTCCCACCCGACAAGTTGCATTTTTCAGCGTTATCATCCGGTTACCTACCGTCACCGATGTTTTTTTCATACGTATAGGTAATGCAAATTCAGGAGTCGACATTCTCATACGACGGAAACCAATGATGCCTTTCGGAATCCAGAGTGAATCATGCAATTTTTCTGCGGTCACAGCAAAGCCTGCCCGATCCACCCCCATCTTTGTTTTCCAGGCACGGCAGAACATGGTATCAGCACTCAGCGAAAGAGAAACCTGAGGCATCGAAGGGTTCTTTTTCCCAGGCTGCAAGCGCACTGTAGCATCAGCTTTCTGACAGAATAACGCCAACGAATCGCCCATATTCCCTTTCAGACGATTCAAAGTAAATTTACATTCAACGTCTGTATACGGTAGTATCCTGGGGGTTAGTAGATTTAACCGACATAGTCAGTTTTTCTACATTCGAATTAGCCAGCTTTGACTGCAAGACCAGTTTATTGATTTCCGCACGTGCAGCCAGATTATCATTCCCGATGAAATTGAGCGAAGCATCACTCGCAAATTCAAATCCTTTATTAACATCCCGCAACTGCAAATTCGTCATCTTCAATTTTCCACCTAAACGAATACGTCCCAAATCCTGCTTCTTAATGGAAAACAGCCGACATTTCAACCGCAAATCAGCCTCCAGATCGCCACCAATAGTTACCCCCTCCTGCAAAGGAAAAGCCTGTGCCAAGCAGTCAGATCTACTTTCGATTTTGTATTAAACGTTATATCTGGATCTTCCAACAGATTCACAATCTTTGCATCGGCCAGTATATCTGTATGAGCCCCTGAAAATGAAAAATCTTCAAGTCTGCATACGAAGGCTGTTTACGCATTAAATCTACAAACGCATAAAAATCGGCCGTAAAATTGTCAATTCCATAAGGAAGTTTATCATATTTAGCCGATGCTTTATCTATCTGTACCTTCAACGTAACGGCAGGCATCTGCTGCTTTCCATACCATCCTTTTACATCACCCTCCATTTTCACACTGCCTCTTGCCTCCATACTTTCACGCTTCAAAACACTCTCAGGAATCATATTGAATACCGTTTCCAAGGAAGGAGCATGCAGAGCATATGCAATATCCACGTTAAGTGCACGGCGAACTGTATCTCGCTTCAAGGTTCCCTTCACATCAAAGGTTATACCGTTTAATGAAATGTTGGCATCATTTAGTGTAAGTGTACGCGTAGAACGGTCCAGATCAAGAGAAGTCTTCAGGTCTGTCGCAACCTTATTGACCAGCAATTGTCCGTCCTGCCAGAAAAGTACATTATCATTGCTGAAACGCATAGCTAACTTTGAGTGTTCTTTCTGCAAAGAAGCTGTCAGATTAAGTGCAGCATTGGTCAGGCGGGCATAAACTCTTGTATCCCGGTCATCAAAAATAACATTTGCCCGCTTCAGCGATACCCGACGAATATCAATACCTCCCGACAAATCTGTCTTGCCAGAAGAAGCAGTATCAGCTACAGCAGTTGTATCAGAAGCTACAATATCCCAGTTGGCAATGCCTCCCTACTCTTATAGCGTAAACCGAAGCATCTTCCAATCCCAGATAGTTAAGAGTTATTTTTTTATTTATCAAATAATCTATCGGATTTACCACAACCACGCATTTGCCAAATGACAGCAACGAATCTGTTTTCTGCCATGCTGTATCACAGAACACTTTCGAGACAAGACTTCCATCGACCAACTTCAATCCGAAACGTGGAAACGTAGAGAAAAAAGTCAGTTCCACACTCTTCATCTCCAACTTGGCATTCAGTGCCTGATTAGCAGTTTTCAAGACTACCGGAGTTAACCTGGAAGGAGTAAACACAAAATTTATAGCAACTGTTATTGCTATCAGAATTAAAACAATCAATGAGCCGAAAGATATACCGGCTATTTTCAATATCCCTTTTGTACGCTTCTTCATAATCTTTTTCATACCTAATTTCCGACAAAGATACAAACTTAACTTTTTCACTGTACCTTGTTTTTCTTTAATTAAGAACCCTGTTTTGGTTACTAAAAAGCCACTAAAACAACAAAAGCCGGAATTATGTCTAAAACTTGGCTAATCTTTCCAAAAACATCGAGATATTTTTTTAAAATTTGTACAACTTCCCCAATTTTTTTGAGCAATATTTCAAAAGTATTTGTACAAAAATTGAGAGTTTTTGCTGAATTATCTGAAAAGACTTCAACCAAGTAAAATATGCTCTTCAACAAGTTTTTGGAAACATATTGCCTTTTTTCTTCCTTATACACATTTTTTTCTTACGAAATTTCACTTTTATGAAAACATTTGCTACATTTAGTTGTTTATTATTTAAGAACAAAGTATGAAAAAAAATCACTTTAGGAGCACTTACACTCTTACTCATCACGACAGCTTGTAGAGATGACAGTTATACTCTCTCTACTGAATCAACCCCCAATCTTGTTACTCCCGCTCTACATACGTGTGAGCGATTCTCAAAGTCCTCTCACGGGTATAGTAGAAGCTTATCCTTGCCTCCAGGGAAGCTCTATTTATTTCGGGAACTATGTAAACAATACGCTAAGCGTGTTCTATGGTTTTTACAATGTTCAGGATGGAAACATTGTAGGAGATAACAACCGAGAAGTATCGCTGCCTGTCGGCAAATATAACATTGTATATTGGGGAACTCCCAAATATGAAGAACCTATTCATACAACCCCAGCCATTGATGAACCCGGGCTATCTATTGGTTCAGACTTATCTAAATTGTATTTCGGATTGAGACAATACAATAAAGATACTACATATATTCCTGTATACGATCTGGTACACACCAACAAGGAAGTAAATATTGGACAAGAGGATCTGGAAGCCAATATGGAACGGGTTGTAGCAGGACTCAAGGTGATTGTCAAAACAAAAAACAATGCCGTCATCAACTCTAACATTACAGATATGCAGGTTCTTATCGGTGGAATAGCTGAAAAAATCAATCTGTATACAGCCGAACCCGAAAATAAGACAAAGACTGTCAAGTTTGATCTAGTACGTTCTGTCGATAATACCGAAATGAGTAATGCAATGGTAATGGTATTTCCTTCTGCCCCCAACCCCTTGCTTACACTCCTGATTACGTTGAAAGATGGTAGCGTACACACGCTGTCGAAAAATCTGGAATCGACATTGGTTGCCAATACACGTCTGACAGTAAACATTGTTATCGGAGATATTTTTGCAGGGGGGAGTTCCGGAAACTTCACTATCGACAACTGGAATGAATCCAGCGAAACGATTGAATTTCCAGTGGTGGATTGAAGAAGAACAAGCTCCTTTCGGGGCTCCCCTGCTCTAGAAGAAAGATAAAGGAATAAGACAAAACATAAAAAATTAGGAAAAATCCTCGCCAAGCTATAACTTTGCGAAGATTTTTTATAATATTATGTACATATTCCGTTCTATACACGAAATCATAAACACCGTCGCCGCAGCAAGAGGGCTGCTGACGGAAATGTTCGAGAAAAGAAAAATACTAAGCTTCAGATACTCCGATGCACTGGCTTTGCTGAAAGATGATGAAAACCGTCTGAAACTACTTATAGAAAAAGAAGTAATTCATCAGAACGGCAACTTTGTTGAGCTGGATGCACGGTTTATGGATTTTTTCGAACTGTTACTTGAGGCTAATGAAGAAATCAATACAGCCGTGATAGATGAAAATATCGAGTATCTTCACGAACTGATGGATTATTATCTCAAAGAACGTATCGCAACGCGTAAGGCTAGTTACGTAAGAAATATCAAAATTACTTTTCAGAAAATAGCTCGTACTACGATACGTAATATCATGAATTTGCAGACCAGCATCGACAATGCTTTCAAACATGAGCCTACCTATCAGATAAAGATTGCCAAGCTGGAAAACCTCGATAAAAAACGAATCAATATCCAGCAGCTGATTGATACGACGGAAAATCTGATATTGCACGAAGAACGACAATTCTTCCAACAAGCAACTGATGATGAGCTGAACCGGATTTTGCTGGAACTTCGCCGGGAATTACAGCTTTCAGCGCATAGTCTTATCCGGGCACAGCAGGATATCATCAATTACCTGAATCAGATTAAGAGTCAAGTGATACTGGTAGAAAAAATACGCCGGGTAAAATATTTGCAAGATCAGTTTGAACTGCGTGCCAAAAGTAATCTCGCCGAAGTACTGGAACGTGAGCACTCCATTCTTTTGGAAGGAACAGCACCGTCATCATTCAAGCTTTCCATAAATTACTTGAATACCGATGAGGCACGTCCGATCATTCTGAAAGTAATGAAAAACCTCCAGCATCGGCGAAACCATACGAAGCAACGAAGCTGGTGCGTTTAGCGATGAAGATCTGGCATCTCAGTCAATGTATCAGGAAACAATAAGTCTGGAAGAAACGGTCGGCAACTATATTCAGGCACAAACTGAAGCAATGTGGAAAGATGCCACTGCACAGCCAGAAGATCTGTTCTCTTTCCTGATGCGCTATCCATTCCGTCAAGAAGTCAGTGAGGAAGAACGGACTACCCTCTTTTGCCAGATTGTATCACTATACGAATCGCAGTTCCGTATCAGTGAAGAATTTGGTATTTACAAAAACTATGAATATGCTCGCATCTATCCGATATAAAGGAGGATCGCATAATAAAAAATATTCACTTTAGTTCATTCCGGTAAACATTCGGAATACATGCTAAAGTCAATCAGAAAAAATCAATAGATTATATGGAACTAACAATAAGAATACCCGATCATACAGCGGCTATTTTCGACTATTTGCAAAAAGGTCTGTTTATCAGTTCAAACAGTACAAATGAAGACGTACGCGATTTATATGATATTATAGACGATGACTTCGAAGCTCTGTCGATTTATTTTGCACAGATAGGCTATACATTGGAGCGGGGAAACGAATATTTTTATTTTTCTCGTACAGAACCTCGTGTTACACTGGAACAAAAGATTCTGCGTGCCTATTACTGGATTGATGTTCTCGACTTATTTAAAACATACGATGAAACTTTCGGACCGGGCTATCGTTTTCAGCCGGAACAGATATTGGTGGAAGCCAACATCAACGTCATGTTGCAGAACAAGCTGGACGGGATACGTAAACATTTCTCCGATAAAGATGTACGCAAAGAGGTGCTCGATAATATGATACGGCAGCTTACCCGTGACTCTTTTCTGGAACTGGAAAACGAGAAGAACAATACATATAAAGTAATGAGTTCCTGGAATTACCTGGAACGCTGATTGAAAGTATTAACATTTACGATGACAGCCAAGACGATGAGAAACCTGAATAGAATTATATTTATAAATAGTGCAAATATTCCTTATGCCGATGATATCTATTTGGATGGGAATGTACACTTTATCGGTACACAGGGAGTAGGAAAAAGTACCGTACTTCGCTCTATCCTCTTTTTTTACAATGCAGATACACAAAAGTTGGGAATCCCAGTTGAAAAACAGAGCTATACGGAATATTATTTCCCCTACGCCAATTCGTATATCATCTATGAAGTAGCTACTGAGAACGGAGCTTTCTGTATCCTCAGTTTCAAGTCGATGAACCGAGTAAGCTACCGTTTTATTGACTCTCCTTACCGGAAAGAGTTTTTTATCGATCCGGAAACCCGTATTGCCTATACCGGAGCCGACCGGGTACGTATGCAGCTCGATTTGCAGAACGTAGACTACTCACGTATTATTTACACTTTCGATGAATACCGGAATATTCTTTATGGCAATGGCGTTTCATCTGATATGAAGAAATATTCGCTTATGGAAAGTAAGCAATATCAGAATATTCCTCGTACAATCCAGAATGTCTTGCTTAACTCTAAGCTGGATGCTGAATTCATCAAAAAGACAATTATTTCATCCATCAACGAAGATGAAACTGCAGTCGATCTGAATAACTACAAGGAGCATCTGAAAAATTTTGAAGTCCGTCTACGTGACATCGAAGAATTCCAAAAACGCGAAACACAAAAGCAGGCTAAAGAAATAACATTATTGTCGGCACAGGTTTCGAAACAGCAGACAGCACTGGCCCAAGGTTGCCGCGAACTGGTTTCTGCCTTTATCAAGGCTAAGGAAGCACTTCCACAATGGCAAGAAAAAAAACAACATGCGGAAAGTGAGCGCAACAAGTTGATTACTCGCCGACAAGAACTGCAAGAGCAGTCACGCCATCGCTGTGACAAATTGCAGGAAACACTTGCTGTACTAAACAATGAGCTGCAAAAGGCACAAAAGAAGGAAAAAGATTATGCTCGCCAACAAATTGAGCAGGTAATGGAGCGTTCTTCACGAAAAGAAGAATGGAAAAACCGCCGCGACGGATTACTGGAAGAACAGCGTATTCTCACTTCCCAATATACAGAGATCTCAACAAAATATAAGTCGCTTATACAGAGCCTTGATGAACAATGGAATAAAATTCATGAAGCAAAACTCAAGCAACTGGATGAGTTAAACAGCACATATAATGCACGCATTGAGGAAGGACGTCTTCGCCACGAAGCTTCTACCGAAGCATTATATCAGGAATACGAACAACTCTCACAGCAACTTCACCCTGAGAAGAGTGAAAAACAGAGTGTGCTGACAGCTATTGATTATCAGATGCAGCTTTGCCGGAAAGAGATGTTCTTCGAAACAGAACAAGAAGAACTGAAGCATCGCATACAGTCGTATACCGGCATGCATATGAGTAAAAAGAACCGCATCAACAACGCACAACTCATCATCAAGGAGATTACGCTGAAGTGGGAAGAAGAATTGCAGCACGGAACAAAAGAAAAAGATGATGCACTAACCAGACTGCAACTGGAACAGCAGCAGCTGAAGCCACGTGTTGACGAACTGGAAACGTTTTTACAAAACAGCCGCAATACATTACAGGGATGGCTCAAGGATAACAAACCAGGATGGGAGGAAAACATCGGTAAGCTTTGC
>ENA-OQAN01000179-OQAN01000179.1-human-gut-metagenome-genome-assembly--contig:-NODE-179-length-34498-cov-4.257921_pt1 | contig 34498 bp, 38 predicted proteins | sample MGYA00242735_ERZ504527 | MGnify/ENA primary metagenome ERZ504527 (study PRJEB26092, sample SAMD00036230) | human gut metagenome | host: Homo sapiens | study: EMG produced TPA metagenomics assembly of... | reverse complement strand
TTTGAAGGCGTACCGGGGTACGACGAAAATCTGTGACGCAGTAATTCACGCTCTGCGGTGCTGAATTTTTTGCATTATTTTCGGGTCTTGCTATAAAAACAGGGAGAAAAAAGCTCTGTCCATTTGGGCAGAGCCTTCTTGTTTTCCTTCTATTCTTCTATCTTCCCTCTCCAACATTTCCGCACCAGTGCAAACACCAGATACCCGATGGCTGCTCCAAGCGTATTCGTCACAACATCATCTAACTGGCAGAAGCCGCACTCTGTTAAAAGCTGCACAGTTTCCAACATCATGCTCGTGGCAAATGCGGCATACACACAGTACCACCATCTCCGAAGAAACGGCACCGCCGCCGGCAGTAATACACCGAACGGCAGAAACAGCAGAATATTTTCCACAAAATACCGGTCCGGCAGACACTGGTTTCCCCAGGTTTCAAATAGCTTCAAATCCACACCGGTTCTCGAACCCGGTTCTCTCGAAAGCAGTGTAATCGAAATCAGCATGGCAAAATAGACGGCTACCAGAAACCACGCCAGAAGCTGCCCGCCGTGCAGCGCACGGTACTGCTCCAGCCGTTTCCGTTTCTTCTGGATCTGCTGATTTTTCCACGCCGCCGCAACCGTCACAAAGCCGACACCGACTGCAACCGCATGCGGCAGATACCGGAATGTATCAAAAATATCCTGTTCAATCGTTGTCAGATAAAGAGGAATTGCCATTTACATCACCTTCCGTATTTTCGCGGCTGATCGGAAACACCCGCGAGATAATCGAGACTGCAGTCATACAGCTTTGCCAGCGTAATCAGACAGTCCAACGGAATCTCACGGATGCCTTTTTCATACCGGTTGTAGGTGTCCGGGTGACTGAAAATCTTCCGCGCTGCCTGTGTCATCGAGTAACCGCGTTCCAGACGGAGCTCTTTCAGCCGGATCAGCATTTTCTCCCGCTCCGGCGTTTCTTCTATTTTTCTGTGCATTACTTTCCTTCTTTTTCCTGCTCCGTTTCCGCCGCTGCTTTTTCTGCCTCCGGCACATAACCCGGATTGTCGTCGTATCCTTCCAGGAAATTGTGGCGGATGCCGTGCTGCTTGTAGCCGACCACGGTGTCAATGTTGACATTTTCGACACTGCGGAAAATATTGCTCTCCACGAACGGATTCACCTTTTTCAGGTTTTTGATCAGTTCCTTGATCTCCACGCGTTTCGAACGATTCTCCTCGTTATTGCAGGTCGTGCAGGTATCGGTAAACTTGCAGGCACACTGGATGAAATGCAGACCGTTATAATCTCTCCACGCCTTGATATCATCCTCGCGCACCAGATACAGCGGGCGGATCAGCTCCATGCCCTCGAAGTGGATGCTGTGAAGCTTCGGCATCATCGTCTGCACCTGCGCACCGTAGAGCATTCCCATGAGGATCGTCTCGATGACATCATCGTAATGATGGCCGAGTGCAATCTTGTTGCAGCCGAGCTGCTGTGCAAAATGATACAGATGGCCGCGGCGCATTCTCGCGCAGAGGTAACACGGCGAATTTTCGACATGGTAAACCGAATCGAAAATATCGGTCTCGAAAATCGTGATCGGAATATGGAGGCTCTTTGCGTTATCCTCGATCACCTTGCGGTTCTCCGGGCTGTATCCCGGGTCCATGACAACGAATTTTACTTCGAAATCAAATTTATTGTGAAGCTTTAACTCCTGAAAGCATTTCGCCATCAACATCGAATCTTTCCGCCGGAAATACAGACAGCAATTTTATCGCCCGGTTTTACCAGCTCGTATGTGTTGATCGCTTTCGTAAATTTGGACCAGATCGACTTTTTTGAATTTTTTGCGGAGACTCTTCTCCACGTCTGCCGCCTTGTCCTGCTCCTCCGGCGCGCTCATCACATCCATCAGCCAGGCGATGTAACCGCCCTCCAGGCTCACAGCGTCCCAGCCCTTTTCCTGTAATTCTTCCGCCGCTGCGACACTGAACCGGCCGCGGCTGCAGCAGATAATCGTCTTTTTGCTCCGGTCAATCGCATCACTTGTCTCGATTTCTTCTGTCTTCATACAAGCGCTCCCGGAATCGCGCCGTGGGAGATCTCTACCGCATCGCGGATATCGACGATCTGATAGCTTGACGGATCGAGCTCTTTTAGTTCTTTTATTGAAATACTGGTACTCATGTAATTTTTCCTTTTCTAATTTAAAATGCCTTACTTTTCTTCATTCTTTCATTGTATCGTTTTTTCTGTGACTGTCAAGAAAACGCACAAAAACGGGGAGTCTCTGAACATTCGTTTCAAATCCTCCCCACTTTTTTATTTTTTCCGGATATCCGCCATCGTCTTCAGCAGAAGTTCTTTCTTCCAGAAGACCAGCCCTGCACTTGCGAGCAGAATCGCGTAACGCAGGATCCTGTACGGGAAAATCAGATTGCAGATGATACTTGCTCCAATCAGAAAAACGGAGCACGCCAGAAGAAATCCTGGATTCATCAGATTTTCCTGGATTCCTTCGTTCACCAGAATCCGTTTGCTCACAATATAATGGCCAACCGAATACAGCATATAGCATGCCAGCGTCGTGTAACCGGCCGCGATGTAACCGAACAGGCGGATAAAAATAAAGTTCAGCACCACATTCGCTCCAGCCGCCGCCATGGATGCAGCCATCAGAAACTGTGTTTTTTCATAATAAAACTGCGGCATCGAGAGAATATTATAAATGAAGATAAAGAACACACTCGCTGCCACCGGCGGAATGACGTACACCGCCTCGCGGTACTTCGGTGATCCGAAAATCAGCACCAGCTCCGGGCTGATCAGCATCAGCGCCACGGCTATGCCGACCACTACAATGCTCAGTAGCTGCAGCACCTTCCGCATCGAGCGGATGTCGCCCTTTTTGATCTTGCTGTACATCCACGGTGTCAATGCACTGTTCATACCGCTGATGAAAAGCTGCACCAGCATACCAATGCTGTACGCCAGTCCGTACAGCGCAACCTCCGTCTTTCCGACCATCTTGTCGATCATGATGCGGTCGCCCTGGTTCAGGATAATGCCGGACAGATAATGCGGCACAATCGGAATCCCGATCCGCAGCGCATAGCCCCAGTATTCTTTCGAAAAAAACTCTTTTCCTTTGCAGAACTGGAACACAATAATCGGCACACAGATGCAGACCTGCACCCCGACGATACCTAAGATCCGCATCATGGCCGTACCGCCGTTGATACGGATCAGCACCAGGCTCGCGATCGGGTTCATCAGCGCCTGCAGAATCGTCACGCAGACCAGAATCCGGTACCGATACTCAAACCGCTGCCGCCCCGACCAGTAGGAAAGCGCCGGACTCAGCAGCGCTTCCAAAAACATCAGCAAAATCATGATTTCGGCAGATTCAGAATCTTCTCCCAGAAACCCGATGTAAAACAATACAATGCAAAAACCGCACCCGTAATCACAAGCGTCAGTCCCTGCATTGCAGATGTATATTCATCCCGCTGCTTCTCGTACTTTGCCATCGCATTGTCATAAACACCATTAAATAAATACAGCGATGTCATAATCGTCAAAATCTGCAGCCAGGACAGATAAACCGTATAGGTCCGTACTCCTCGGTGCTCATCAGACGCGTGAAAATCGGAACTGTGATGAACGAAATGCCCTTCTGTAAGAAACTGCAGATCGTAAACCAAAGCGCCGCCTTCGCCTGGACGGAGAGAGAACGGTATTTTGAGGTAATGTTCATGTAAAATAGAACTCCTTGCTGTTGGTTATTTGCGTGTTTTATGTTAACACAAAATGGGGGGGACTGCAAGAGGAACATCCATTAAAATCCCCCATGTTGAACGCTTCCATTCAACCATGGGGGATTCTCACTGCTTTATGTGTTTCGATTCCCAAATGTCATAGGTATCCCTTCTTATTTTTAAATCTTTAATGGATACCCATTCATTTCCAGCCAGCATCGCTTCTTTCACACGATTCTCCAGAACCGTATACAATTCATACTCCGTTCCGCTGAACTCATCGCCTTCATCGGCCCCGTATGTATCAATCCCGGACTCATCCTGCTGTGGTTCCATGGGTTTAATATCGCCCGTCGGCAATGTAACATCCTCATTTTCGTCCGCAAACGCCTTTTGCGGCATCACAAAAATGGATGCCGCAAGCAGAAACAAAAATGCTGTCAGTTTAACGATTCTCTTTTTTCTCCTCTCCATGCGCTTTTCCTCCCTGCAATTCTTCTAAATACAGTTTTGCATCTTTTAAGAAGCTGACCGCAATCATCACGATCACAATGCCGATCGGAAATGCCGCTACGATACTGACAGACTGCAGACTGTTCATGGAACTCTCTGCAAAAAAGAAGTGCAATCGGAAGCAGGATCAGCAGGATACACCACATCAGCTGAATTCCTTTTGCCGGCTCTTCGCCGTCTTCCAGTTTCCGGTAGCTGTAGCACGATGCCGTCAATGCGATCGAGTCGAACGATGTCGCATAAAATGCAACCATCGTAACTAATACAACAATCATAATCAGCGGTGCACACGGCATGGTTTGATCATCGACACGATCAGATGATATAAATCTCCACTTTCATTATACTGCGAAATGAAATCAATTGCACCTGAAATCTGCTTTCCCATCGAATAATTTCCAAGAATAATAAAGCTGACAAGCGTGGAACCCACACCAAAACCGTATCCGCCGAGAATCGTCTGGCGCACGGTTCTTCCGCGGGAAATGCTGCCAATGAAGAACGGTGCTGCCACACACCATACCATCCAGTATGCCCAGTAATAAATGGTCCAGTTCTGTGGGAAGTTTGTCGTACGCATCGGGTCCGTATACGTTGATAAGCCGATAAAGTTCTGAATCATTTTTCCAAGAGAAGAAAATCCAGTTTCAATAATATACCGCGTCTCTCCCCCAAACAGCAGGACGAAGGCAAGGAGTCCAAAAAACAGATAAATGCACACCTTGGCCAGAATGCTGATTCCTTTGAATCCATGCAGAAGAGAATAGGTATAAACAACAGCAGGTGATCAGAAGAATGATAATATTAATCACAGTTCTGCTGACTTCCATATGGAACAGCTCGCCGATGATTTCCGCCATCAGAGGAGTTGCCACACTAAAAGTGGTAGCAGTTCCGGCCAGCAATGCAAAGACAGCCAGAAGGTCAATCAGACGGCCGCCAATTCCATCTGTCTGTTTTCCCAGAATCGGACGGCACGCCTCGCTGTATTTCTGACGGTTTCGTTTTCTTACATGAAGCATAAAGCCAAACGCAACAGCCAGTACCAGATAGAATCCCCACGGGATAAAGCTCCAGTGAAACAGTGGAAATACGCCTGCCCAGTCCTGAATGCTGCCAAGTTCTGCGATGTGAGGATCTGTTGCGTACAAAATCCACTCAGAGAACGAATAAAACAGAATATCTGCTGCCAGACCACAGGTAAACATCATGCATCCCCATGCAAAAAAGGAATATTTTGGCTTCTCATCCGGCTTTCCAAGCACAATATTTCCGTATTTGGAGCCTGCCAGAAACAGAGACAGAAAGAAAATGCCAAGTCCGATGACCAGGTAATACGTTCCAAAGGTGTCTCCAAACAGAAATCGAATCTGGCCAAGTACCTGATTCGACTGCTCCGGTGCAAAGAAAAATACGATACATAGAGCAACGATCAGCGCCAGAGGCACCAGCGTAATCATCCAGTCGATTTCTTTTTTCTTCTGTTGGTTCTTACTGTTCATTTTCTTCCCTTTCTGCGTAATCCGCATACGATGCATCGAGTGCAACAAGCTCGCTGAAATTGTCTACTTCTATGATATCCTCTGCCTTCATTGGCGGATGCCAAGCTGATACTCTTTCGGGTAGCAGAACATTGCCACATCGTCCCAGTAAATCTGACGGTTTTTCTTTACTTCAAACTCCTGCTCCAGATGGCCTTTTAACCGCTTTCCATCTTCTGCTGTCCATCGGGAAATGCTGTAGAGCTGCCAGCCGCCCTTTCCGCCGGTTCTGCTGCAGCCTGTCACAATGCCGTTTTCCACGGTCTGCAGCCACTCGTCGGTCTCATCATCCGTCCACACGCTGTTGTAACCGGATCGCTCAAACTCCGGTGCCAGAATTTCCGGATGATAGATGATCTGGTCACCGTCAAGAATAAACGCATTTTCCAGATGTTCCCGCGCCACATACAGCGATGCGATGTTGTTGCAGGTATCGTACCACGATTGTCGATCAGCTTCAGACCCGGGTACTCCTCTTCCAGTGTCTGGAACTGTTCCTTGAGGTAACCGACTACCACGTAAATTTCTGTGATTCCGTTTTTGTGCAGTCCATCGATGACGGTATCAATCATCCGCACACCGTTTACCCGGACCAGCGGTTTTGGTGTTTTTAACGTTACCGGCTTCATCCGGTTTCCGAGGCCTGCCGCCATAATAATGGCGCGCTCTACTTTGTACATATTTCTTTTCCTTCCTCTCCCAGTTGCTGCTGGACAATTTTGTAATAATCTTTTGCGTAACGGTACTGCCGCAGGAATATTCTCCGAATTCCACGCCTAATTTCCGTTATATTCGCACCAGTTGCTCCAGAGCAGACCGCAGACTGCGATGTAGCAGTAGATTTTTATGCGTGTTCTGTCGTCACAGTTTCCTTCAAAATAAAGATCAATCAGATGGTCCACCTGCTCTTTTTTGTAAAGAGAATAGATACAGAACATCGCAATATCCACATGCGGATCCTGCATTCCGGCGTATTCCCAGTCGATCAGGCGGATCTCCTCTTTTCCGTTTTCTTCCACAAACAGAAAATTGTCCGGCACAGCATCAATGTGAGTGAGCACCCACTCTCCGGCATTTGCTTCGATGTAATCCTTTAACTGAAGCACATGCGCTTTCGTCTTTTCGTAATCTTTATATGCTGACGGAGTTCCTTCCCAGAGGCTTTCATAGTATTCCATCTGTCCGAACAGGTCGAAGTAATGGTCTACTCTTAATTTCTGCCCGTGAAACTCCCGCAGTTTCTTCATGCATTTCTGAAGATCTTCTTCCTTTTCTGCATCGCAGACCCGCGCACCTTCGAGATATTCTGTGATTTTGTAGCCGTTCTCCGGGTTAATATAGGCAATCTCATCACAGATCCTGCGGCCGGCGATCGTCTGATATACAGCGGCTTCCTGCCTGCGGTTGATCAACTGATCGGTTCCCTCTCCCGGAATTCGCATAATGTATTTTTTATCTTTACAGGAGAATAAAAAAGGATCGGTTTGTCATTCCTTTTTTCAGAACTGTAATGTTTGTCACTTCGTTCTGCTGTGCTCCAAGTGCTTCACAGATTACCTGAATCGCATCCGTCTGCAGCTGGCTGGAATCGCTGTCAATCTCACGCAGCTGCTCATAGGTATTGATTTCTACGGCATCGGCAGCATGTACAACACGGGCCGTCACAATCATTCTGTCTTTCCGGTATAAGGTTTCCTCCCAGAACGCTCCGTCGTATCGGGAATCTCTTCCCAGTTCTTCCAGACGCTCCCGCACGATCTCCGCTTCTGTTTCCAGCAGATAACAGATGCCGATCATCGCGTTTCCGCCTGCCTGTTCTTTCTGTACGACCAGCTCCTGCTTCCGGTTTACGCGGACGGTACTGTCATCATCCACCAGATCGCTGACCATGTACCAGGAATATAATTCGTTTCTGCTGTATGGATTCTTTTCACACCAGATATCACAGGGAATGATGTAGCTGTTTGATAAATGGGCTGCCGCCGTTTTCAGGGAATGCAGATTGTTTTTCGACACATAGTCCGGAGCGACGATCAATTCTACGCCGTATTCATCGATCAGATATTCATACTGCTCTTTCATAAATCCGACAACGACGTAAATCTCTGTAATGCCGACTTCATGAAGCTGACGGATTGTGCGCTCTATCAGCCGCTCTCCCTTGATTTCCAGAAGTCCTTTCGGTGTCTCTGTATTAATCGGAACCATCCGCATACCAAATCCGGCGGCAAGGATAATGGCGTTTTTCGGCGCTTTCTCTTTTGCCTCACGCAGTGTCTTTTCCGTCGGACGGATCTCTTCATCCAGGTAACCTTCTGAAATCAGTTCCTTGATCGAACGATTGACGATTCCAAGCGAATGGCCGGTCTGTGCGGCAAGGATACGCTGATTGATGAAGGGTTCTTTTATCAGGTTGTTCAATATATCTTGTTTTGAGTTGTTCATATACTTCCTTCTTTCATTTTTCATGAACTTTTGTTTTCGATTATACCATAACTTTATGACTTTTTCAATCCCCTGTGTGTTAGGATAGTTGTCAGTGAAAGATAATTACTTTTGTGGTAGTATATATGTGAACTTCCTATAAAATTAACTCTCATAAAATTCCTTTTAAAGTATGCTACAACTGGCTTAAAGCAAGAACATGTCGAAACGAGAGTTAATATTTCAGGAAGTTCACATAAAAAGGTCCAAATAATTAACATTATTTGGACCACCTGTCAAAGGAAGCCTTTTTCCTTTTCGCCGTCATCAGGACTTCTTTGCGCTTCCATTCATAAATTTTTCTTAAAATTTACCTTTATTTTACCACACTACTCCCAAAACTACAATATATCTCCATTTTTCATTTTTTTTACATAGAACCTTTCTGGCCTAATACAATCAGTACAGTTTTAAACAAAATCTTAATATCCAGCATAAAGGACCATTCTGAAATGTACTTCGTATCCAGTTTTACAACCTCTTCAAAATCTGTAATCTCGCTTCGTCCGCTTACCTGCACATACCAGTCAGTCCCGGCTTGATTGCCAGTCTTGCTCTGTGATGGAGCTCATATTTCTCCCACTCATCCACTGTCGGCGGACGGTTCCTACAAGGCTCATGTCGCCTTTTAACACATTGAAGAACTGCGGGAATTCATCCAGCGAGGTTTTGCGGATAAAGTTTCCGATTCCTTTGCCTGGTCCTTTTTCGCTTCCGATGACACGCGGGTCATTCTCCATTTTGAACATCAGACCATCGCTGACGCGGTTCTGTTTCATCAGTTCTTTTTTCCGCTCTTCCGCATCCATGTACATGCTACGGAACTTGTAAATTTTGAATTTTCTTCCGTTCTTTCCGACACGGTACTGTGAGAAGAAGATCGGGCCCGGAGACTTGATATAAATCGCAGGGGCAACGAACAGGAAGATGATTCCGGTCAGAATACATCCGGCAAGACCGCCGCAGATGTCCATGATTCGTTTCAGCACAAGCTGTCCTGCGCTTGCCATATTGATGCAGGTGGTGACCACGGTATAGTTGCCCATGCGCTCTACAGTCTGATTTTTTCCCTGCATTTCGTTCACGTCCGCAATTTTTACGTGGATCGTAATGCCCATCTCGGCGAATGCGTCGAATACTTTCTGCGGGATTTCTCTGCCTTCCGGCAGAACGATCAGCACTTCGTCGAACCACTCACGGCAGACATACTCAGCTGCATCTGCAAGGTTCGATACCACCGGTACGCCGTGGATTTTGTGTCCGGTTCTGTCCTGGTCTACGAGAACAACGCCAGTCGGACGAACGCCGATGTAATCGAAATCCAGCATGCTCTTTACAACGGACTGTGACTGTTTTTCGGTCGTGATGATCAGAAGCGAACGGCCGCTGTGTTCCCCGCTGCTGCGTTTCTTTACCACAGCCTTCCATCCGATGCGCATCAGATAGGAAAGCATTCCGTACAGAGCACCGGTCAGCATAATGGTTGCTCTGGAGAACTGATCTCCCTCCTGAATCAGGAACAGGTAGAATACACCAAGAACGATGATGTATACCATATTTTTTACAGTCATTCCGATTTCCACGAGGTATCCGCGCTTCATGACGTTTTTGAAGGAATCGTCAAAAAACATGATCATCAGCTGGATCAGAGCGAATACGATAGCCTCATTTCGGTAAATTGGGCTTCCATATGGCTTAAAACTGTGATGTCTTAAGAAATAACCCATGACGAAAGCCAGCTGAAGACAGATAATATCAAGAACCATAAAATCCAGATGCTTCAGCCATCCTGTGGATGATTTTTTGTACATACCTTTCTCCCCTGTCGTATTTTTTTCGCCGTACTCGTAACATTCTCTTGTTTCGCATAGTTTTTCTAGCTTTTATATTACCATTTTCACTAAAACCTTCTCATTTTTTCTGGTACTATGCATTTGCAATATCTTCTGTGACGAATACAGAACCATTTTTTTTCTTTATTCCAAATATTCTATCCCATTTCTACTTATTTGTAAAGGTGTGGACACACTTTTGGACATAATTATTTCACATTTTTGCAAATTATTACATTTTATATTATTTCATCACATCCAGAATCTGTAATGTTTTCATCTTCTTTTCGACATAGCGATGGAGATATGCACGCAGCAATCGTTCCAGTTCGTCCAGGATCTCTTCATTTACGGTAAAACCATACAGCTTCGCGAGCGGTGCCGCAATGATATAGCGGCATGCCAGCACGGTGCCCGGCTGCAGCGGCCATGGATCTCTGATGGTTTTTCCACAGTTTGGGCAGTAGATGGCGCTGTCGCGCAGGGAGAAAACGGTCAGATTCTCTTTCGTGCCGCACTCCATGCAGGAGAACATCTGCGGTGCTTCTCCGCTGATTGTGATCGTCCGCAGTTCGAAGATGCACCGGATCAGGCGGAGGTCCTGTTTTCCGCGGCGGATGGCGTTCATCGTCACGTACAGAAGGTTCAGCATCTGGGTTTCATCGTTTCCTTCCTGGCCGAAATATTCGGCCAGTTCCAGAAAATAAAAGCCGTAATAAACGCCGGGCTGCATCTGCGCCAGGTCGAGGAAGTATTCTTTAATGTTTGCGCCGGAGAGGGTGTAGCTGTCACGGCCCTCGTAAACCTGAAACTCGCCGAAGACGAACGGATTGGAGACGGCCATCAGCGGGCTTTTCATGCGGCGGGCGCCGCGCGCGAAGGCGGTGATTTTGCCGAGCTCCCGGGTCAGGATCACGACGCGCTTGTCATACTCTCCGACCGGGGAGGCGGATAATACCATTCCGCTTACATTGATTGGTTCTCGCATGTTTCTTCCTTATTATAATGCAATATTATAAATCGAGTTTCTTTTTATCATATCCGAAGTTCTTCACGAGGAAATCGCTGTCGCGCCAGTCTTTTTTGACTTTGACCCAGAGCTTCAGGTTGACTTTCTGCTCCAGCATCTGCTCCAGCTCATACCGCGCGTTGCTTCCGATCTTCTTGAGCATCGCGCCCTGTTTTCCGATGATGATGCCCTTGTGGGAATCGCGCTCGCAGATGATGGTCGCATCAATATCAACGATTTTTCCGTTCGGGCGGTCTTTCATCTGGTCGATCACAACGGCGATGCCGTGCGGGATCTCTTCGTTTAAGGCGTACAGTGCTTTCTCGCGGATGATCTCAGCCACGATCTGGCGCATCGGCTGATCGGTGATGGTGTCCTCATCGTAGAACTGCGGGCCGTACGGCAGATATTTGAAGATGCTCGGAATGATGTCATCGGTGTTCTGATGGCGGAGTGCCGAGCACGGAATGATCTCGGCAAACTGGAACAGCTTGCGGTACGTATCGATGAATTCCAGGATTTTGTCTTTCTCCACGGTATCGGTCTTGTTGATAATGAGGAGGACCGGCGCATTGACTTTCTCCAGGATCTCTGCGATATGGCGCTCTCCTGCTCCGATGAAGTTGCTCGGCTCTACCAGCCAGAGAATCACATCGACTTCTTTTAACGTTTTCTCGGCTACATCGACCATGTACTCGCCGAGCTTATTTTTCGCCTTGTGGATACCCGGTGTGTCGAGGAACACGATCTGTCCCTCGTCACACGTATAAACGGTCTGGATGCGGTTGCGGGTGGTCTGCGGTTTCTTGGATGTAATCGCAATCTTCTGTCCGATCAGGTGGTTCATCAGCGTGGATTTTCCCACGTTCGGACGGCCGATCAGGGCTACAAAGCCGGATTTATAATTTGCATTGTTTTCCATTGCTGTCTCTTCTCCTCATTTATAAGTTCTCTACGTTCTTAAACAGTTCTTTCTCTTTCTGAATGGCTGCTTCGCTTCCGACAACGCAGATGTTGTTCTGTTTTAAGGCTGCATCTACAAGGTCTGCCAGTGCATGAATGTCATCCAGGGTTGCATCGAGGATCTGATCTCTCTCCTGCTGGAAGTCTGCTTCGGTGATGCCGTTGAACCATGCGCTCTCGGAGGTCTGGCCTTTTGCGGACGGGTTCATCGGGACGTCGAGTTCGCTGATCGTTCCGATGATGTATTTGGTCATCTGGCGCTCGTCTGCTTCGAAATTGCGCACGTAATCGCCGATACCGCGGTATACTTCAAGGGTTCTTCCGACGTTCGGGTCACGGTAGGAAGAAATGCACGCGTTTCCGCCTCTTCCGAAAGCTCCGCCGCAGCCGTAAGCGCCGCCTTTGACACGGATGTTGATCCACAGATAGTCATAGCTCAGCATGACACGCAGGATGCGCAGGGCTCCTGTGTAGTCGTAGCCTTCGCGCTCGAAGTTTCCACAGAGTGCCACGTACTGTACCTGGCCGGAGGTCTGGAAGGCTTCGTTTTTCTGTTCAAAGTCATACACAATGCTGCCCGGCTCCACTTCGTCGGTGTACAGATTCTCTTTGAATGCTGCGATTTTTTCTTCCAGCGGTGCGTAGCCTGTCTCGTCTGCGGTATAGGAGACGGTCAGATTCTCTTTGCGGAAGATGTATTTCATCAGGATCTGCAGATTTTTAATCAGTTCTGCTTTTTTCTCATCGAAGTTCTCGTCCAGATCTTTTAAGAGCTGGCAGAAGCCGATGCCTGCGATGCGGTCCTGGAAATTGCTCATCGGGGAGTAATAGGAAGCTGCACGCATCACAGCCGTTGCATTTCCGGCGGAAGACAGGCGGTTCTGCAGGCCGGATTTCATGCTGGAGATGATCTCGTGAAGACGTTTCTCGTCATCCAGGCGGGAGGTATTCAGGATTTCCTCGATCATTTTCATGACGAAATCCAGTTTGTCGTACAGGAATTTCGCGCGGATGCCGAACATTCTGCGGCAGTCGTCATCATTTTCCGGAATGCGGAATACCTGCAGTCCGCAGTTGATGCCGCCGGTCTGTGCATTGATCTCGTTGAACAGTTCGCCGTAGGTGTAGTGTTCGGTGTCCACATAGCCGAGAACGGATTTTAATACGCCCATGTACGGGATCAGATCGTTCGGCACATTTTTCGTATCAAACAGCAAGCTTAAGTAACCGATGCCGTTCGTGAATACGTTGTGATGAAGAACCGTCGTTCCATCGACTTCATGCTCGTCATTGTAAAGTTTGACAGACTCACGTTTGATATCGCTTCGTTTCAGGAGCGGAATCGTCTCGAGTGCTTCCTCGCTCTCCTCTTCTTCCTGATATGCTGCCAGCTCTTTGGTGTCAGCAATGATTTTCTCGATCTCTTCTTTTGACAGGCTCTCTTTGTATTTCTGCAGTTTTTCTGCGGTCTTTGCATCATTTTCTGCGGCAAGACCGGTCTTTGGAATGAGGGTCACGATGGAGGCATGGGTGTTGTCCAGCAGATACGTCTGGATCAGGTTTTCGAAATAGCCTTCTTTTGCCAGTTTTTTCAGCTCATCGTAGATCGCAAGCTGCTGCAGGTAGGCGAACGGTTTGTTCTCGTCATACAGCCAGCTGTCGAAGACGTCAATGCCGTACATCAGGCCCTTCGGGAAGCTGGAGAAGTCCGCCTCACGGAAACGGAATTCGAAATAGTTGATGCCTGCCTCGATGGCTTTCCGATCCATGCCGTTTTTCACGATATCCTTGAGGGTGCCGCGGATGATGGACAGGAATTTTTCTTTCTCATTTTCATCGGCGTTCTTGGCTACGATGGAGAAGAATGGCTGCAGGATGCCGTCCTCGTAGGAGCCGTAAACATCTTTTCCGATGTGTGCGTCAAGGAGTGCCTGTTTGACCGGGGCTCCCGGTGCGTCAAGGAGTGCATACTCCAGAACAGAAAATGCCACGTTTAATTTTACATCCAGACCTCTGCCGATGACCATGTTGTAGGACAGGTACGCATTGTTTTCAAGCGGATCGCCGTCGAGTACCGGGTACTCGTGTACAATGTCGAGGGTCTCTGCAAATGGTTTCTGATACGGAATTTCGGATTTTACTTCTTTTGCATCAAAATGGGACAGGTATTTTTCATCCATCCATGCCAGTTTTTCTTCCATATCCATGTTTCCGTACAGGTAGATATAGCTGTTGGACGGATGGTAATAGGTCTGATGGAATTTCAGGAAGTTTTCGTAGGTCAGGTTCGGGATGCAGGACGGATCTCCGCCGGATTCTACGCCGTACGGAGTGTCCGGGAACAGGGTGTTGAATGTTTCACGCTCCAGGACATCGTCTGCGGAGGAGAAGGCTCCTTTCATCTCGTTGTATACAACACCGTTGTAGGTCAGCGGGCCGTCTTCGCTTTCCAGATGATAGCTCCAGCCTTCCTGCCGGAAGATTTCGTCGTGTTTGTAAATGTTCGGGTAGAATACGGCGTCCATGTAGACATGCATCAGGTTCTGGAAGTCGGCATCGTTGGTGCTGGCTACCGGGTACATGGTTTTATCCGGGTAGGTCATAGCATTTAAGAAGGTGTTCAGGGATCCTTTGACGAGTTCTACGAAGGGATCCTTTAACGGGAATTCGCGGGAGCCGCAGAGGACGCTGTGCTCGAGGATGTGGGCTACGCCGGTGCTGTCGGCCGGCGGGGTACGGAAGGCAATGTTGAATACTTTGTTGTCATCCTCCGTCTCGAGAAGCAGCACGCGGCTCCGCTTTTGTTGTGGCGAAGGAGGTAGCCATGTGCGTGGATATCATCAATCTGCTGTTCCTGCAGCAGGGTGTAGGCTTTGCAATGTTCTGCGTTCATGTTAAAAGTGTCCTTTCTTGTTGTTTTTCTCGGTTATTTCCGGTTTTATGCAGTCAAAAACGGACCGCAGTGCCCGTTTACTGGGATTTTCTGCGGCCCTGTCGGTTTTTATTCTTCGTGGTCTGTTTCTGCGTCGGTAGTTTCCGCCTCATCCACATGATCTTTTACTTCGTCATTTGCAGCATTGTTCTGCGCATTTCTCTGCGCCTGAGCTGCGGCAGCCTGTGCCATCATCGCCTCGAGATTCGGGCGGACGCTCTGCGCCTGGCTCCCATGATTCTCTGGAGCTGTTCTCTGGTCAACAGAAGGTTGAAGCCGGACGGGTTGATGACGAAGCCTTTGGCCTGTTTCATCAGGTACGGCAGAAGGTGCTGGAACGGGATGGCTGCCAGCCGGAGTTTTGCCTGCGGATCCGGACGGAATTTCTGGAATTCACCAATATCGGAAAACAGCGGCTGGAAGATTTCTTCGTTCTGGTTTTTGATGTACGGGATGCGCACATCCGGTCCCGGGTTGGCCGGATCGAATTCGCCCTGTACCTGGGAGATGTCGATGGCAAGGATGAATTTGCTTCGCATCAGGTTGACAAGCATTTCTTCTTCGAGTTCACGCAGGTGCTGCATGCGCTCGGCATCGTCTCTTCTCTGGTTTGGTTTGCGGAGCTCCTGCAGGAAATAGACTACAGTGAGCTGTACGCCAGGGTTGAGGACTGGAAGATGCTGTTTGTTCATTTTTTCCATGTCCGGTTTCGGGAAGATCTGCTCCAGCTCGATGCGGCGGGTCTGATCGCCTTCGTGGAAGATGACCATGTTGACACCTTCTGCGTAGAGGCCCATATAGAAGTTCGGCATCTGCTTGCGCAGTACTTTTACGGTAAGCAGCGGGGTATTCTTCTCTACATAGGATTTTGCAAATTCTTTAGCTGCTTCTTCTTCGGTAAACATATATACCTGATCGTCAAAGGTTTCCGGATCGCACTCTACGTATGGGAGTTTCGTGATCTGGGAAAATGTGACATAGATGATTTCCATGCTTTGAAATTTCTTCATTGTGAAGCTGTTGTCTACTGTCATTTGTGGTTGAGTCCTTTCTTCGCTCTTAGAGGATATGGTATCCCTAAAATATCTATGTGACATTATATCATACTTTTGGTGGGTTGCCAAAGGTTTTCTTTTGGGGTGACGGACCGCGCAGACCAAAGCTGTCGAAACGGGGCCTGACTTTGCATGACGGCGGGAGAGGGCTTTTTGTAGTCTGTAATTGGGGCGTGCAGACTACGGAAATGTTTTTTAACACATTCTAGTTAATCGCTTTGGCATTGGGGTAGATTTTTTCCATTCGGGCGTCCGGGAAATGGGCATCTATGGTCTGCTCGATGGCATTAGCTGCGGGCTTTTGGTGGGCGCGTTCGTCGTATCGGGCGAGAGCAAGGGTAGATACGAGCATGTTGGCCACCATGAACACGATCAGGATCCAAGTGATGATTTCTCCGAATTTCATCGGGATTTTTTCAATCCAGCGCGAAATGACAGGATAGAATTTTTTGAGCCAGACGACGGCGGCTATTCCCCAGAAGAAACAATACAGGAGGTTGATACGGCCTCCGAGGTTGAAGGGAATGTCGCTGTAGTCCCAGAAGACTTTTCCGAATACGATTTCGGTGAACACACTGCAGATGTATTCGTAGGCTCCGCCGAGGAAGGTACCAAAGGCAAACAGGAATCCATCGGAGCGGTCGCGGTAGTTGTAGAGGAACCAGGTAGCGAGGGCGATGGCCAAGCCCCAGACGATGCTGAACGGGCCCCAGACAAGGCTGCTGCGGCTCATCCAGACACCGGCGGTGATGCGGCAGAATATGGTTTCTGTAATATCGCCCAAAAATGCGCCGATGATGAAGAGAAGAACGATTTTGTAAAAGCTGCATCCTTCGGCAAATACGCCGGTTTCTGTTTTCTCTTTTTTCTCCGGAACTGGCTGTACGGCCGGATAGGCACGTTCCACACGACGCTCCAGATAGCGGTAAACACGGACAGAAAGGCGTCTGGTGAAGGCGTCGATCTGATCGTTCATAGCGCTGATCCGCGGCATTTTTTTTCGTGATGTGGTGCAGAACAGCATAGGAACCGACGGCATCTACTACCAATATACCAAAGAGAATCCAGGATGTGATATGCAGGAAACCGGCCGGAATTAAATGAAGAACTGTAAAGCAGAGGCGATTGCCGATTTTCATGGCAAGCAGTCCTAAAATTCCCCAGAGTACAGAATACTGGAGGCAGATATAGCCGTCCATGTTCCATTTTTTATTGGAATAGTCCCACCATTTGCCATGGCCAATGCGTTCCAGCGCGTGACCGGCCAGCCACTCGGCTGCGGTAGCGATAATCATACAGCCAAGGAACAAAAAGACGGGGCTTGACTGCAGTTCATACAGATAACGTGTCATAAAGACAGCTGTGATTCCATAGATGGCGCAGAGCGGACCATTTAAGAATCCTCTGTTTACCATATGTTTTTTCCGGATCGCGGCCACAGAAGTTTCCAGAAGCCATCCAAGGAAGGCGTAAAAGAAAAACAGGCGAGATAGTCATAAATTGTATAGTTCATGTTCTTCTCTCTATTCTTTCATTATTTTTGCTATTTTAAGGATTTTATTTTCCACTGAATCCCTTGTATACTCTCCAGTATTTTGTTTTTATTTTTATCCTGCAAATAAGATGGATTTAATTTTGCTTTTTTATACTGCAAATATGTTCCTTCTGTTTTCTGAATCAGCAATTTTGTAAAATATTGTTCCCAGCTAAAAAACTCTGTGCTGTCGATATAATCTTCTGGATTTTCCAGAATTTTACGAACCTCTTTGTCCTGTAAAAGATCTGAATTTAAAATCAGCCATTCAAAAGACTCCGGTAAATATAAATGTACGTTCTGTTTTTCCTCTATTTTATTGCTGAGAAGATTCATTTCTGCTCCAATTGCAGCACCGTCCGCAATAATACAGGTTTCTTCTGTTCCTGCCTTGCCGATCATTTCCGGTATTTTTGTTTTTCCACCAGCGCTTTCACATGTAATATTCCTTTCTGCACATACATTTTCAAAAAATTGATACCCAGAATTGGAATCTTCCGTAATTATTTTTTGTACTCTAACAGGAAGCCGTGCTGTTTTGGGATAGATCTGATACATTTTCTGATATATTTTTCTGGTATCTCTGTATTTTCCGGAAACATGCAATCCATAAATCTCTTCTACACTATACGGCAAATTATATAAGTTTTCTCTCGTAATCAATACAAAATAGTTTTCTGAACCCCGTATGGCAGAAGCAAATTCTTCTGTTTTTATAAAATAATTCTCCTCGTCTATGAAAAAGATGCTTTCCCGGCTGTTTTCCAAAATAATTTTCCAATTAACACCTTCCAGCACTCTGCACGGTACTTCACAGGAAACGTTGATTCCGCTGGACTCCCCTAAATTTTCTGCCTGCCGGATCATATTTACCAGTGTTGTTTTTCCTGATGCACTATCCCCCTGGATGATTGTAATATTACGCTTTATCACAAATTCATAATGAACTCTGTTATTTTGAATAATAACTCTTTTCTTTCCCTTCATACATCCACCTATACATAAGCCTCGGCAACATCTACAAATTCGGACATATTCCGCACAATAGTCCCTGTATTTAAAATCAGGATTTCAAAAGGATCTTTGCCAAACCGCATCACATGACGCAGATTAATCGTCAGATCCTTTTGCTCTCCTAATTTTAAAATCCATTTTGCACAATTATCTCCACATACGGAGGCATTAAAGATCTTTCCGTCTGTATCGTATGCCATCAGCAGCAACGTTTTGATTCCTCCGGATAAATCTTTCGGTGGAATCGGACCAAGCACCGGCTGTCAATCAGATGCGCACTGATTACCTCCGAGCGATCCACATCGCGGATCATTTCTTTTGCCAGTGGCGTGGTCAGCCATTCATCTTCATAACAATTATCAAAATAGGTTGGCGGATGATAGATTGCACCTTTCATTTCTCCAAGATATATTTTCAACATAATAAAATTCCTCTCGCTAACGCTCATTATATCGTGATACGCACATTATACCATATCTCAAAGCCTTCTTGCGCAAAAATGTATCGTTTGTCAACATTTTCCGGGATAAAAATGTTGACAAACGATACAAAACTATTGCCAAATGTCGCTAATTCATTTTTTCTCCCAAAAAGAAAGAAGCCATACTCTCTCAAGTATGACTTCTCTCCTTTTTCAAATTCTTTTTAAGGAAAAAGAATTACTCTTCTTCTGCGCCGTACAGTTTTACGAGTTTGTTCAGGTAAGTGTAACGGTCTTTTGCTTCCTGCTCGTTCTTGCCGAACAGTCTTTCTGCTTTCGCCGGGTTTGCACGTTTCAGAGAGTTGTAACGTACCTCGCCGTTCAGGAATTCCTGATAATCTCCTGACGGAGCCTTGGAATCCAGTGTGAATGCGCTCTTGCCTTCTGCAGCGAGTGCCGGGTTGAAGCGGAAGCAATGCCAGTATCCGGTCTGAACAGCGAGCTGCTCCTCGGTCTGTGCTTTGCTCATACCTTTCTTGATACCATGGTTGATACATGGAGCGTAAGCGATAATGAGGGACGGTCCCGGATATGCCTCTGCCTCTGCGATTGCTTTGACTGCCTGATTGTAATCAGCGCCCATAGCGATCTGTGCTACGTATACATAGCCATAGCTCATTGCGATGCTTGCCATATCTTTCTTCTTGGTTTCTTTACCGCCTGCTGCGAACTGTGCAACTGCACCGGTCGGAGTAGCTTTGGAGGACTGTCCGCCTGTGTTGGAGTAAACCTCGGTATCGAATACCATTACGTTGATATCTTTTCCGCTGGCAAGTACGTGGTCTACGCCGCCGAATCCGATATCGTAAGCCCATCCGTCACCACCGAAGATCCACTGGGATTTCTTAGCGAGGAAGTCTTTGTTCTTAACGATGTCTCTGCAAACGTCGCAGTCAGCGTCTTTGATTGCTTCTACAAGTTTCTCGGTTGCAGTTCCGTTGGTAGCGCCGCAGTCAAAGGTATCCAGATACTCTTTGCATGCTGCTTTTACTTCTTCCGGAGCTTTCTCAGAGTTCATAACAGCTTCAACTTTGGCTTTCAGACCGCCGCGGATTGCCCTCTGGGCAAGAAGCATACCATAACCGAACTCTGCGTTGTCCTCGAACAGGGAGTTGGACCATGCCGGGCCCTGTCCTTTCTCGTTTACAGTGTAAGGAGTGGACGGTGAGGAGTTGCCCCAGATAGAGGAGCATCCTGTTGCGTTTGCGATGTACATTCTGTCACCAAACAGCTGGGTGATCAGTTTTGCGTAAGGAGTCTCGCCGCAGCCTGCGCATGCGCCGGAGAACTCAAGCAGCGGTTTCTTGAACTGGCTGCCCTTTACGGTATTCTCTTTGAATTTTGCTACAACGTCTGTCTTCTCTGGAAGAGCTGCTGCATAATCGAAGTATTTCTGCTCTGCTTCGTGTGCTGCAAGGCTTTCCATAGCCAGTGCTTTCACACCCTTCTTGCCCGGACATACGTTTGCACAGGAACCACATCCGGTACAGTCAAGCTGGGAAATAGCCATTGTGAAGGTGTAGTCCGGCATACCGGTCATCGGCATGGTCTGGATGCCTTCCGGAGCTGCTGCTGCTTCTTCTGCGGTCATGGCAACCGGACGGATAACAGCGTGCGGGCAGACGAAGGAACATCTGTTACACTGGATACAGTTTTCCGGATTCCATACAGGTACGTTTACGGCGATACCACGTTTCTCGTATGCGGATGTGCCGGACGGAGTTGTTCCGTCTACGTAGTCTGCAAATGCGGATACAGGCAGGTTGTTTCCTTCCTGGGAAGTTACTTTTGCCTGGATGGTATTTACGAATTTAACAGCGTCAGCGCGGCCGCTCTCTGCATGAGTTGTGGTCAGACCTTCGTCTGCTGCATTTTTCCAGCTTTCCGGAACTGCAACTTCTTTGATCTGTTTTGCACCCTCATCGATTGCTGCCCAGTTCTTTGCTACGACATCATCACCTTTACGGCCATAGGTAGCTTTTGCTGCTGCTTTCATGAGTTCGATGGCTTTTTCTTCCGGAATGATCTTCGCAAGCTTGAAGAATGCAGACTGAAGAATGGTGTTGATACGGGTCGGTCCCATGCCGGTCTCGATACCGATCTTAACGCCGTCGATCACATAGAATTTAATGTTGTGGTTTGCGATGAATGCTTTTACCTGTCCCGGCAGATGCTCTTCCAGGCCTGCTTCATCCCATGGGCAGTTCAGAAGGAAGGTTCCTCCGTCTACCAGCTCTTCTACCATGTGATATTTGTTCACATAGGAAGGATTGTGGCATGCAACAAAGTTTGCTTTGTGGATCAGGTATGTAGATTTGATCGGTTTCTTTCCGAAACGCAGGTGAGACATGGTTACACCGCCGGACTTTTTGGAGTCATAGTCGAAGTAAGCCTGTGCGTACATGTCTGTGTTGTCACCGATGATCTTGATGGAGTTCTTGTTTGCACCTACGGTACCGTCTGCGCCAAGTCCCCAGAATTTGCAGTTGATGGTTCCTTCCGGAGTTGTTACCAGAGGAGCGCCAACCGGCAGAGACAGATTGGTAACATCGTCTACGATACCAATGGTAAATCTCTGTTTCTCTGTATTTTCATATACAGCAACGATCTGAGCCGGTGTGGTGTCCTTGGAACCAAGTCCGTAACGACCTGTGAATACCGGTGTGCTCTCGAATCTGCTGCCTTTTAATGCTGCTACTACGTCCAGGTACAGAGGCTCGCCAAGAGATCCCGGCTCTTTTGTTCTGTCCAGAACGGAAATCTGTTTTACAGTCTCCGGAATTGCATTGATGAGTGCTTCTGCGGAGAACGGACGGTACAGACGTACCTTTACAACGCCGACTTTCTTGCCTGCTGCTACGAGGTAATCGATGGTCTCCTCGATGGTATCGCAGACAGAACCCATAGCGATGATTACGTGCTCAGCGTCTGCTGCTCCATAATAGTTGAACAGTTTGTAATCGGTTCCGATTTTCTCGTTTACTTTGTCCATGTACTCCTGTACGATTGCCGGAAGAGCATCGTAGTACGGGTTACATGCTTCTCTTGCCTGGAAGAAGATATCCGGGTTCTGTGCGGATCCTCTCTGGCACGGATGGTTCGGGTTCAGGGCATGTTTACGGAATGCATCTACTGCATCCATATCTACCATGTCTTTCAGATCTTCGTAATCCCATGTCTCGATTTTCTGAATCTCGTGGGAGGTACGGAATCCGTCGAAGAAGTTGATAAATGGAACTTTGCCTTTCAGTGCTGCACAGTGTGCAACCGGTGTCAGGTCCATAACCTCCTGTACGCTGGATTCGCAGAGCATTGCGACTCCGTCTGACGACAGGCGTAAACGTCTGAATGATCTCCGAAGATGGAAAGTGCGTGGCTTGCAAGGGCACGAGCGGATACGTTGAATACGCCCGGGAGCTGCTCGCCGGCAATTTTATAAAGGTTCGGGATCATCAGAAGAAGTCCCTGGGATGCGGTGTAGGTTGTGGTAAGAGCTCCGGCTGCCAGTGATCCGTGTACTGCACCTGCTGCTCCTGCCTCAGACTGCATCTCAGTTACCTGACTTCCTGTCCGAAAATGTTCTTTCTTCCCTGGGTTGCCCACTCATCGGTATGCTCCGCCATAACGGATGAAGGGGTAATTGGGTAAATAGCTGCTACGTCGGTATACGCATAAGACGCATGTGCTGCAGCCTGGTTACCATCCATGGTTTTCATCTTTCTAGCCATTTGATTTTATCCTCCTTAAAAAATGATGACCAAAAATTACTTTGGCTTTTCTCAGGTTGGTGTTCTGCCGGGTTTCGGTTGCCTCCGCGCTTCGAAAAACCCGGATAAGGCATGGCAATGCCACTATGTCCAGTGTCTGAATTATAACACCGATTGGGCATTCTGTCCAGATTTTCTGTGGGTGTTCAGGGAAAAATACAAGTTTTTTACAACTTCTGGTAATTCCGCGTCGAATTTCTCGATAAAAAAAGGAGGAACGGCCCGCATATTTTTTTCTCTTCTGCGGACAGTTCCTTTGCTTCTTTTATTTCTGATTCTGCGCCTCAATCTGTTCTGCGAGGTCGGTGAGATAAATCCATCTCTCGGTTTTTCTTCCAGAGCAGCTTCGGTCTTCTCTTTTTCCGCCATCAGTTCGGCGAGCTTTGCAGAGTTGGTGGCGTTTTTGAGCATCTGATCGTCAAGCGATGCAATCTTTTCCTCGAGTACAGCGATATCGTCATCGATGGTCTCGTACTCGCGCTGTTCTTTGAACGTAAATTTCAGGCGGGTCGGACGGTTCTGCTTCCAGTCATTGTTCTTTGACTTTGCAGGTTCGTCGCGGACGTTTTGGACGGCGCTGCTTTTGCCGTTTCTTCCGCACTTCCGCCGAAACGGCGTTCTTTTGCTTCGAGGTAATCGGTGTAGCCGCCCTCGTACTGCAGAAGATTTCCGTTTCCGTCGAATTCGAAGATGCGGTCCACGACGTTATCCAGGAAATAGCGGTCGTGGGAAACGGTGATGACGATGCCGACGAACGTGTTCAGGAAATCCTCAAGCACGGTCAGGGTCGGGATATCAACGTTGTTGGACGGCTCGTCGAGGATCAGAACATTGGCGCCGCTCACTAAGACGGATAAGAGATACAGTCTCCGTTTTTCGCCTCCGGAGAGTTTGGAAATCGGGGTGTACTGCATATCCGGTGTGAACAGGAAGCGTTCGAGCATCTGCGATGCGCTGATGCGGCCGTCACGGGTCTGGACATACTCAGCGATATCTTTCACGTAGTCGATCACGCGCTGATTCGTATCCATGTCCGGCTCTTCCTGTGCCAGATAGCCGATGCGGATCGTGTCGCCGATTTCGATGGTTCCCGCATCCGGCAGGACTTCTCCGGTGATCATCCGCAGCATTGTGGATTTTCCGCAGCCGTTCGGGCCAATGATGCCGACACTCTGGTTCCGCAGGAAGATGTATTCGAAATCTTTCATCAGCGTTTTATCGCCGAAGGCTTTGCTGACGTTATGGAATTCAATCGTTTTCTTTCCCATGCGGGTCTCGACAGCATCCATCTCCACGACAGCGTCTGCGGTCGGTGCCGTGCCATTTTTGAGTACTTCGAGACGTTCGAGTCTTGCGCGCTGTTTTGTGCTTCTTGCGCGGCAGCCGCGTTTCGCCCATTCGAGTTCCATGCGCAGGATGCTCTGGCGTTTCCGTTCAGAGGCGAGTTCCATCTCCTCGCGCTCAGCTTTCAGTTCCAGAAAACGGGAATAGTTGGAATCGTAGCTGTACATTTTTCCGTGGCTGATTTCGAGGATGCGGTTCGACACTTTATCCAGGAAATAACGGTCATGGGTGACCATAAAGACGGTTCCGCGGTAATTTTTCAGGTAATCCTCGAGCCAGGAGAGCATCGCATTGTCGAGATGGTTTGTCGGCTCGTCGAGGATCAGACGTCAAAATCGGACGCAAGCACTTTTGCCAGGGCAACCTTGCGGCGCTGGCCGCCCGAGAGGGTGTCGATTTTTGCGTCGTATTCGGTGATACCGAGCTGTACAAGGTTGCTCTGCACCTGCCAGTCCTCCTCATCGCCGGAAAGGGCGTAGGACAGCACGGTGGCATCCTTTGGAAATTCCGGTGTCTGCGGAAGATAGGCCATTTTGAGGTTGTTCTGGCGGATAATCTGGCCGGAATCCGGGGTCTCATCTCCTGCTACTATGCGCAGCAGCGTGGATTTTCCGGTTCCGTTGATTCCGACGATGCCGACCTTGTCGCCCTCCTGCAGGCCGAAGGAAGCATCGTCAAAAATCAGTTTATCGCCGAACAGTTTGCTGATGTGTTCGATGTTGATGATATTCATTTGCACAGTTCTGCAACGGTCTGGTTGATGACTTTTCCGTCTGCTTTACCTTTCATATCTGCCATAACGGCCTTCATGATGGCACCTTTGCTCTTGGTTGCCAGAACGTCTGCGAATTTCTCCTTGATGTAGGCTTTGACTTCGTCTGCACTCATCTGTTTCGGTGCATACTCGCTGATGACGTCATAGCGGAACTGATACTCTGCTTTTAAGTCCTCACGGGATGCCGGGCAGGTATCGATCTGCTCTTTTACGGTCTTCAGCTCTTTTAAGATGACGCGGTCTACCAGCTCCGGTTTGATGTCATCGCGGCAGCCCTCGTCGATGGCTACTTTCTTTGCTGCGGAGATCAGGGAAGAGATGGCCTCTTTTCTCGCTTTGTCTTTGGCTTTCATTGCTGCTATCATATCACTTCTTAAAGTTTCTAATTCCATGGTGTTGTTCCTCCTGTACTAAATTTTGTCCGGTTTCAAGTATAACACTTCTCTTTTTGCTTTTCCAGTCACTTTGTAGGATAGCTCCCTTATTTTTCCCACGGCAGACGGTGTTTCTTTACCTGGATTGCCTGATGCGGGCACATTTCCTGACAGCAGAAACAGCGGATGCACTTTTTATAATCGTAGACCGGCGGATTTCTGCGGCCGTTATCAAAGCGGACGGCTTTCCCTTCCACCGGGCAGCTCTCGACGCAGACGCCGCATTTTTTACATTTTTCTTCTATGATATAGGGGCGGCTCTGGAAGACCCCGAGGATCTCGAGCAGGTCGAGGGCTCCTTTTTTGCGGGCTTTGCGGCGGTCGACGTTGAAGTTTGGATTTCCGTACTTTCTTTTCAGTTCTTTCTCGGATATGGTGCCATCCGCTGTCACGATTTCGATGCGGTCGTCGTGCCACGTTCCAAGGCCGAGCGTTTCCCCGTAGAGATTTGTCGGCACATACGACGGATCGAGGTTCACCAGATGGCAGAACACGGTATCCAGTGCAATCGGATCGGTGGACATAAGAAGAACTCCCATCGAAACCGGGTCGCCGGAAGTCGGACCATTGCCTTCCATTGCTACGATGCCGTCGCAGATATAGAGGCGCGGGGCGACTTTCTGGTTCAGCTCGATCAGCATGTGCGCGAAGCTCTCAGCGTTCGGATACTGCGTGTGGCCGAGTTTTTTGTAGACGCCGCTGATGCAGCCGTACTGGTTCTTGACAGCTCCGGTGATGCGTTCCAGCGCGTGGGTTTTCATTTTGCTGACGCTGATGAGGGCGTCGCAGTCGAGTGCATCTTTCGCAATCATCAGAAATTTACCATCGGCGGTTTCTACGCGCTCGCTCGTAAGGAAATCTTTCAGCGGAACGTTGTGTTTTTCCAGCACCTCTTTCAGCCCGGCTTCCTTTGCAATGCCCTCCGGGGTGCCAAGGCGCAGGAATCGCCGCAGGAAATATTCTCATAGCCATTTTCCTGCAAAATCGTGATCAGGGCATCCATAACTTCCGGGTCGGTCACGACGGCGCGTTCTCGTTTTGCGGAGCGGACGAGGTTTGGTTTTAATAAGATATTCTCTTCTTTTCCGATCAGAGATTCCAGGCCGCCAATTGCTTCCAATCCCTTTTGCAGGCTTTCCTTTACGTGCGCCGGCTCATAGTCGGGACAGGCAACCACTGCCACTTTGCTTTTTTTCATATTCACCTCATGTTTTTCTATATTTCAAAAGAAGCTGCGATCCCCTTACCGGTTCTCACAGCTTCTTCGTATATTCACACAGAATATGTTTTTACTTATGCTACTTTGCTTTTTGCAAGCTCAGCCAGTGTTGCAAATCCTTCTGCATCGTTAACTGCCATGTCAGCCAGAACTTTACGGTTCAGCTCAACGCCTGCCAGTTTCAGACCATACATAAATTTGCTGTAGGACAGACCGTTCATTCTTGCTGCTGCGTTGATACGAGCGATCCACAGCTGACGGAACTGACGTTTTTTTCTGTTTTCTTCCTGCGTAGGAGCTGGTCAGTGCGCGCATTACGGACTGTTTTGCTACTCTATACTGTTTGCTTCTGGCTCCTCTGTAACCTTTAGCCAGTTTTAATACTCTGTTATGTTTTTTCTTAGCGTTCATGCCGCCTTTAATTCTTGCCATTTCTTATTTTCCTCCTTGATCTGTTGGGCGTAACTCTACCTTGCAAAAATTACATGTAAGGTAAGATTTTCTTCATGTTCTTTACGTTTGTTGCATCAACAGTAGTCTGTTTTCTCAGGTTTCTTTTTCTCTTCTGAGATTTCTTGGTTAAGATATGGCTCTTGTAAGCTTTATTTCTTACTAATTTTCCTGTTCCTGTTGTTTTAAAACGCTTTGCAGCTGCTCTGCTTGTTTTTACCTTTGGCATTTTAATTTCCTCCTTGATATTGATTCAAATGTATTTTAACGTTTAGCCGTCAAAAACATGGTCATGCTTCTGCCTTCCACCTTCGGCGCTTTGTCAACCGTTGCAATATCGGACAGACTCTCTGCAAATTCATCGAGGATGTATTTGCTACTGTTCATATGTGCCATCTCACGGCCGCGGAAACGAAGTGTTACTTTTACTTTGTCTCCCTTTGTAATGAACTTGCGGGCTGCACCTACTTTGGTATTAAGATCATTGGTGTCAATGTTTGGAGAAAGGCGAACTTCCTTGATTTCAATTGTTTTCTGTTTTTTCTTTGCTTCTTTTTCCTTGCGGGCCAGTTCATATCTGTACTTTCCGTAGTCGATAATTTTGCAAACCGGCGGTTTCGCTGTCGGAGCAATTTTCACAAGATCCAGACCTGCTTCCTGTGCTTTCAGGTACGCATCTCTGGCAGACATAATTCCAAGCTGTTCTCCGTTCTGACCGATCAGACGAATTTCTCTGTCTCTGATCTGCTCATTAATCATTAATTCGCTAATTGTAGTGCACCTCCATCATTATAAAAGACTGTGTTCCCGCTTTTGCGGTGTAACGAAATCAAACTCGGCTCACCGGACCGGATTTGACTGATAACGCAAGAAAAGTGGATAGACAGACTATCCACTTAACATTGTACATAAATCTCTACACAAAGAGAACTTAAGATCAATATTGGACCGTAGTCGCGTGTTTGCGCTAGGGTGAGAGTGGATACTCTACTTCTTTTTCTCAGACTATTGCAGTATAGCACTCTCCCATCCTGTTGTCAATACTGATTTTCGCATTTTTTCGTATTTATCTCCCGCAGCCACAGCGGAAGGAGCTGCACTCGGTTTCCTGGCAGCTGCATGCGCTGTCTCCGGCGATATGGATGTCTCCGGCTTCGCATTTACAGTTGTCGTTAAAGGTACAGTTCTGCGCCTTGCAGTCGACACCGATTTTCGTACAGCCGCAGCCGGTAGAGTTGAACATCGTGCCCTCACCGCGCTCCTTGAAGCTCTCGCAGCACGTTTCCATGGAGCTTTTGGCTTCGCTTCCGCCTACGCGGATATCTCCTTTGGAACAGAGCTCGTTCTGGTTGTAAACACAGGTCATAGCGGAACAACTTAATGCTGGCATAATAAATTACCTCCTGAAATTTAGTTTTCTGCGGTTTCGCCCGCATAGAAACCATTATTTCCAAGAGGTAATTTTTTATGCCTTATTTATTTGATAATACCAGTGTCCAAAGTTTGGAAATCCGACGCAAGCAAAGCTTGCACGAGGATTTTTAAATTTTGGACACGCCAAAACATGAGTAAGTAGCCATTTTTTCGAAGAAAAATGAGCGGAGTACGAATGTTTTGAAGATTGCGGGAGTACGAAGTACGGAGCAATCTGGTATCATAGGTGTCAATTTTTTTGACACCTACCTTATTTATTTTCTTTTGTTTCAACAGTAACCGGGCGGTTAACGCGGCCTGCGATTTCTTCTTTGATATCTGCGATAAACTGCTCCAGGCTTCTCTGGCCTTCATCACCTGCAAAACGGCTTCTGACAGATACAAGACCTGCCTCTTCCTCTTTTGCTCCGGCGATCAGCATGTATGGAATCTTCTGTCCCTGTGCCTCACGGATCTTATATCCAATCTTCTCGGAACGGGTATCCATCTCTGCGCGGATGCCTGCCTCGTGAAGGGCGTCCAGAACCTTCTTACCGTAATCTGCGTATTTGTCGGAGATTGGCAGAACCTTTACCTGTACCGGTGCAAGCCAGGTTGGGAATGCACCTGCAAAATGCTCGATCAGGATACCGATGAAACGCTCAACAGAACCGTAAACAACACGGTGGATCATAATCGGACGATGCTTCTCGCCGTCTGCTCCTGTGTATTCCAGCTCGAATCTCTGCGGCAGCTGGAAGTCAAGCTGGATGGTACCGCACTGCCACGTTCTTCCGATGGAGTCTTCCAGATGGAAGTCGATCTTCGGGCCATAGAATGCGCCGTCGCCTTCGTTGACTACATAGTCAAGGCCAAGATCATCGAGTGCGCCGCGGAGACCTTCGGTTGCTACCTCCCAGTCCTCATCGCTTCCCATGCTGTCTTCCGGACGGGTGGACAGCTCTACGTGATATTTGAATCCGAACAGTTTGTAAACCTGGTCAATCAGGTTTGCAACGCCTTTGATTTCGTCTTTGATCTGCTCCGGTGTCATGAAGATATGGGCATCGTCCTGGTTGAAGCAGCGTACACGCATCAGGCCGTGCAGCTGGCCGGATTTCTCATGACGATGTACCAGACCAACCTCTGCCAGACGCAGCGGCAGATCACGGTAGGAACGAGGCTCGGATTTGTAAACGAGAACGCCGCCCGGGCAGTTCATCGGTTTGATTGCATAATCTTCATCGTCGATGACGGTGGTATACATGTTTTCTTTGTAGTGATCCCAATGACCGGAGGTCTCCCACAGGCGACGGTTCAGGATGATCGGTGTGGAGATTTCTACGTATCCTGCTTTTCTGTGGATTTCACGCCAGTATCCATCAGTGCATTTTTTCAGATCCATTCCTTTTGGAAGGAAGAACGGGAATCCCGGGCCGTCCTCACTCATCATAAACAGGCCGAGCTCTTTTCCGAGTTTTCTGTGGTCACGCTTCTTTGCTTCCTCGATCATGTGGAGGTACTCTTCAAGCTCTGCTTTCTTTGTGAATGCAGTTCCGTAGATTCTCTGCAGCATCTTGTTTTTCTCGCTGCCTCTCCAGTATGCGCCTGCAAGGCTGGTCAGTTTGAAGGCTTTGACCGGCTTTGTGCTCATCAGATGAGGGCCTGCGCACAGGTCCGTGAATTCACCCTGGCGATAGAAGCTGATGACTGCGTCTTCCGGCAGATCTTCGATCAGTTCTACTTTATATGGCTCTTCTTTTTCTTTCATGAAAGCGATGGCTTCTGCTCTCGGCAGCTCAAAACGCTCCAGTTTCAGATCCTCTTTTACAATTTTCTTCATTTCTGCTTCGATTTTTTCAAGGTCTTCGCTGGTGAGTGGAGTATCTCTGTCTACATCGTAGTAGATCCGTCTGCGATGGAGTCCGATTGCAAGCTTGGTATCCGGGTACAGTCTCTTGATTGCCTGTGCCATGATATGGGATGTGGTGTGACGGAATGCTGCTTTTCCGCCTTCATCGTTGAAGTCAGAATGGAAAGATTGCAGTCCTTGTCGATGACGGTACGAAGATCTTCTACTTCACCGTTTACTTCACCTGCACAGGCCATTCTTGCAAGGCCTTCGCTGATGTCTGCTGCGATCTCAATGATGGATTTCGGTTCGGAGTACTCTTTGGTACTTCCATCTTTCAGTGTGATGATCATTTGCTTTACCTCTTTCTTTGTATATTTTTCGCAAGCGTGTTTCAGAATTTTTATACTTTTTACAGCAACAAAAAAAGTCCCTTCTGACACGCTTATGCTGTCAAAAGGGACGATGTATTTTCATTCACCGCGGTTCCACCCATTTTGTTTTTTCAAACCACTTCATTTGACGATAACGGAATCACCGGGCCGGATTGGGGCCGCTCAGAGCTGGTCTTCGATCACGTTCCTGTTAAAACCCTTGCACCACAAAACGGGGTTTCTCTCTGTCACATTCGCTGTGATTTACTCGTCTCTTCTACGCTTTGCTGTTTTCCTGTTCGGTGCTTTTGGCTCCCGATAGTTTTAGATTATATCACCCAATAACTGATTGTCAAGCCCTGCATTGGGTGAAAATTTATTTTTCCTGTGATTTTTTTGCTTCTGTCTGCATCAAAAATTTTTCTTTTGCTTTCTCCGGCATTTCAAGCAGTGCAAACTCGTAAAAAATCCCATAAATGTACGTAATTCCGCGGATATCTCCCAGTGCTTTCGGGCGGGCAACGACCGGCCTTTCGCTTTCCTGCTGCAATTCCAGCACTTTCTGATACGCCGTCCGCACAGAACTCCAGACAAGGCTTTTGCTTTTCTCCCGGCGGTCGATCCAGAGTTCTTTTGTATAAGTGCCGCTTCTGCCGTATTTCATATGGTAGGAATACGGCAGGCCGGAATAGGTATGAAATTCAAAATCCTGGAATGTGAGTAAGCACTCCCACAGAGCTTCTTCTGTCCGTTCCCGATGAAGCCGCTGCAGGGCCTGCACTCTTTGCATTTGTAAGTTTTCCTGTGTTTCTTTCATCTTTTCCTTTGTTTCCTGATCCTATCTTTCCTCCTGCAATGCCGCCAGATAACCTAAGATTCTTTCTTTTTGTCTGCCCGGCAGATTGCGGAAGCCTTCCAGAATTATTTTTTCTTCTTCGTTTGCGGCACTCAGTTCAGGATCCATCGGCTTTTGTTCTGTTCCACTCTCCCCTAAAAGTTCGTATGGCGTAACCTTCAGCACTTCGCAGATCTTCAGAATTTTGTCCGCCGATGGATTGGTTCCCTTTCGTTTCCAGTCGCTGATGGTGCTCTGGGAAATTCCGGTTTTTTCTGAAAACTCCTTCTGCGTTATGCTATTTCGAAGAATCAGTTCAAAAATTTTTTCACTAATCACGTTATCCTGTGTCCTTTCGTTTTTCTGTCCCTGTATCACAGAATTTCTTCGCCTCCCGTGCCGCCTCAAGTTCATGCTTCATACGGCACATAATCTGTGCAATTTTTTCATCCGGATTTTCCATATTCCGAACGAATGCAGCAAATTCATCTCCGCCCAGCCGGAATACAACATCCTCTTTTTCAAAACTGTTTTTCAGCACCTGTGCCAGCTGCTTTAACGTTTCGTCTCCCACCATATGACCCATGGTGTCATTCACAGACTTAAAATTATCCACATCCATCAGGAACATCGCATTCCCGTTTATTTCCTCTTCTTTTTGCCCGGCCAGTATTTTCTGTATATGCTCTTTTCCGCCGCCGACATTCCACAACCCGGTCAGCGCATCCGTCTGCGCCGCTCTTCTAAGTTCTCCCATACAGCATCTCGCAAAACAGTCCTGCAGGATCTCTTCGTCTTTTTTCTTGATCAGTCCGCGTGTCAGCAAAGCTTCTCCAAGAGACTGTTCCGTGTAAACCACGTTTTCTTTTTTTCCGTTAAAATTCTGAATGATAATCTTATGTTTTTCTGCTTCAAACTGAAACGTCAGCTCCATCGTTGATTTCAGAATCCGCTGCATCTCTTCCCTGCTCCGCTTCTACTTCCCGGTTGATCTCGTCCTCGCTGTCTGCCATGGCTGAAGTGTCATGGTCAGCAGTTTTTCCAGCGGCCAGCCGAGCTGGTCAGCTCCGCGCTCGATAACTTCTCTGGAACATCCTGCTGCAAAGCCTTTGCTCTTATATTTTTTCTTCAGAGATTTCAGTTCCATATCCTTTGTGCTTTTGGAAGGCCGCATCAGTGCAGCCGCCCAGATCAGGCCGGTAAGTTCATCCGCAGCAAACAGCACTTTTTCCATTTCATGCACCGGTTCTACATCCAGCGTCACGCCGCACTCGATGGTAATGCCGTAGCCGTGCGAAACGACACCGTGAATGATGTCTTCCGATACGCCGTCCTCCCGTAAAAGCTCCGGTGCTTTCAGGCAGTGCTCTGCCGGATAAAGTTCAAAATCAATATCATGCAGCAGACCGACAATCCCCCAGTGTTCCTCTTCCGCTCCATAGCCAAGCTCTCTTGCATACCATTTCATAACTGCTTCTACGGTAAGCGCATGCTGAATATGAAAGGGATCCTTGTTGTATTTTTTCAGTAAGGCAAATGCCTCATCTCTTGTAATTTCGCTCATGCCTTTCTCCTTCCCATTTCCAATTTTATTCATCATATTCCTGTATTCCTATCATGTCAATAGGTTTATCACGTTTTTTCTAACACACCTGGCTATCTTTTTCTGTGGACTCGATCTGTCGTTGATTGGACCTTCATTCTAAATTCATTACAGCTTTTTCACCGCGTCCATACACAGCCTGAGTGCATACGCATAAGAATCTCCGCCCCAGTTCCGCTCATCATACCGTTCTACATCCGCAAGCGTATCTGCGGTGTAAAGAATCATTCCCCATGTCACATTTCGAAAAGCGGCGCAGGCAGCAAGCGCAGAACATTCCATTTCGACAACCGAGCAGCCCTCACTCTTGCGATATTCTACTTTTTCCTTTGTTTCCCGATAAAATCCATCCGTTGACCAGGTAACCACTTCCTGGTACTTCATATGATGTTCTAATACTGTTTCTTCTATTGCTTTTCTTGCCGTCTGACTGACTTCCATAAAACGCGAAGGTGCTGCATAATGGTAGGAAGTCCCTTCATCACGCAGGGCTTTGTACGGAACAAGAAACGTGCTTTCCGGAAATGGTACAAGCGCGCCGCAGGATCCTGTGGAAATAATTTTCTTTACTCCGTAGCCAATCAGCCAGTCAAGGAGCTGTACTGCAGGTGCCGCCCCTACCGGCGCCTGACACAGAACCATTTCTTCCCCTGCATCTTCTAAAACATAGACCGGATATTCTTTTGTTGCGCTGACAAATTCGGCCACTTTTTGCGCATGATGCTCCTGCGCGTACACATCAATATATCCTCCACAAATGCAAATACACATTTGGGCGGCAATGAAATATTCTGATTTTCATGTGTCGGATTGATGACAGCCATCGGATTGTCATCAAATTCCAGAATGGGAATTTCGTTTTTTCTGATACTCATGTAAATGGTTCCTTTCTTTGTTTTTCTTTATTTTTCTCTGTGGCTTTGTCGCAAAATGATACCTTACCCATCTATGTAAATGCAGATGTCTGAAAGCAGATGGTTACGACAAAATCTGGATGGAAAATATCTTCACTCTATCAGATCAAGAAAACAATTTCAAGACTTATTCACTTTCTTTTACGTTCTTTTTGCCATAGTCTCCTTTTTCTGAAACAGCGAAGTAACAGCAATTTTTATATTCTAATATGATGATGTTGGGGTCAAAACCATAAATAACTTTGTCCTCTATTTCTATAGCACCTTGAAAAATTCATATTTTGTAGTGTAATACCGGATTTCTTCGGATATACGCTGGTATTCCCTTCCTTGATTTTATACAAGTACCGGATTTTGAGCGTAATGTCCTAAACCCTTCACATAGTTGAAGAGTTTTCTGAAATTCAAT
>ENA-OQAN01000178-OQAN01000178.1-human-gut-metagenome-genome-assembly--contig:-NODE-178-length-34576-cov-2.808935_pt1 | contig 34576 bp, 54 predicted proteins | sample MGYA00242735_ERZ504527 | MGnify/ENA primary metagenome ERZ504527 (study PRJEB26092, sample SAMD00036230) | human gut metagenome | host: Homo sapiens | study: EMG produced TPA metagenomics assembly of... | reverse complement strand
GGCTCCATATAACGGTTTGTGCGCAGATAGTCTTCATATATCACATCTTCCTCCACCCCAGCAGACTGAGCAGAAAAGCAGTCCCGATCCTGTACGGTCCTTTCCAGTTCCGCAATGCCACAAAACAGCACCTTTTTCCTGCCTGAAAAGAATATCGATAAACTTCGCATACTGTTTCAACACCAACTGATCCATGCATAAATTCCTGTACTGTCTGATCATATATTCTTCCATATCATCCGGGAGTCCTGCAAGCATTTTCACAAACTGTTCTCTGTTGCTGATAACCTGCACATCCTCATCCACAACCGGTACATGGTAGTATTCTACTTCTGCTATAATAGTATCCGGTTTACATTTTCTCTCTTCTGCCGAACGCAGGTCGATCACCGTCTTCAGATTGTATTCTTCTCTAAGTCTGTTCTTATCGCTCTCTGAAATGTGATAAAGTTCCCCGCTTCTCAGAAGCCTCCTCGGCAGGATGTGTCTGTCATCAGCTGTAACGATCGCACCCAGATCTCTGGTATTCGGCAGACTATGAAGAGATATCCTGCCGCCCTTCGGGAAACCTGTTGCCATATCCGGGTTTAATATCTTAAGAATGCGGATACACTCATGAATCTCTTTTTCTGTCATATCGAACTTGTATCTCTTCTTACGTCTGGTAACAATTACAAGATAATTTACACTCAGCTGTCTGTCATCACCTTCATCTGCTCCCTCTTTTCGCATATATGCCCATACAATGTCTTTACATGGAAGATTGTTTATCATCATATGTCTGGTAAAAACCAGAAATCCATCTTCTATCCTTATCTTTCCATACTTCATGATCCACCACTCCACTGTCTGCAATTTTATTACTGTTCACTCTGCTCTTAGAGCGTGTCTGAAAAATCATTCCCACAATCTGCAAGGCATACTGAACAGCAACCATTTTTTTCAGAATAACACAGAAATCGGAATTTGACAATTCCTGTCAAACGTTTATAATCATGGTGTTATTGTGATATAGCAATCACCTTATGAACCGTACTTTTTGTACAGAAATTATTTTTTGAAAGGATTTATGAAAATGGAGAATCTTATTTTCTGTCTTAATGCTACAATCCCGATTTTTCTCACCCTGATGCTCGGGCTCTTTTTTCGGAAGATCGGACTCTTTGATGACACCTTTGTCAGCCGTCTGAATAAGTTCGTATTTAATGCAGCTCTGCCTGCGCTTTTGTTTCTGGATATTGCAAAGTCAGATTTCTACAGTGTATGGAATACGAAATTTGTATTGTTCTGCTTCTTTGTCACACTGATCAGTATCGGAATTTCCACAGGACTTTCCTATCTGCTGAAACCGCGAAATATCCAGGGCGAATTTATCCAGGCTTCTTACCGGAGCAGCGCTGCGATCCTTGGAATTGCAATTATCCAGAATCTTTACGGAAACGCAGGAATGGCACCACTTATGATCATCGGAAGTGTGCCGCTTTATAATGTGATGGCAGTTATAACACTGTCACTGTTCGCTCCCGGCGGCGGTAAACTTGATACCGCAAAACTTATCCGAACCCTGAAAGGAATCGCCACGAACCCTATTATCCTTGGTATCCTGACAGGTATGGTATGGTCGCTGCTTCATCTGCCAATGCCAACAATTCTGAATACTGCCGTAGATAATCTCGGAAAAACAGCGACTCCTCTTGGGCTGATGGCCATGGGTGGCGCACTGAAATTCGGCAAGGCATTCGCAAGGCCGAAACCACTGATCGCATGTAGCTTTCTGAAGCTTGTGGGATATGAAGCTGTATTTCTTCCACTGGCTGTGCTTCTGGGATTTTCCCATGATATGCTGGTTGCGATCATTATCATGCTTGGTTCTGCCACTACTGTAAGCTGTTATATCATGGCCAAAAACATGGATTATGACGGCGATTTTACTTCCGGTGTGGTTATGACTACCACTCTGTTAAGCTCCTTTACCATGACAATCTGGCTTTATATATGCAAAAGCCTGGGACTGATCTGAGCCCAGGCTTTTTATGTTTATATTAGCTTCAGATATTCCAGTCCGTTTCTGATTCCATAATGGAACATATCCTGTGTAATATGATCAGCCAGAGCTTTTATTTTCTCCGAACCATTTCCCATGGCAACCTTCACTGCCGCATATTCAAACATGGCGAGATCATTATTGCTGTCTCCAAACACGATCGTATCCTCCCATGGAATATCAAAGAGTCTGCACACTGCCGAGATCCCCACTGCCTTGTTAAAGCCCTTTGGGACAAGTTCAATGGTGGTTCCCGCAATCCCTGAACCACTCTCATGACGGATAATGTCATAATACTCACTCAGTTCCCTACAGGCAGCTTCTGCATCACAGCCTTTTATCATTTTGGCACTGATCTTATTAATGCGCATACAATCTTCATTTCCCCTGATGGGACGCCATTTAGATCCTAAAGATTCTGTGATCAGATCCGTATACCAGTTCACATCTGTATTATATTCATCCTTATCATAATACATGAAATCTGCACCTTCCATAACCGGGACCAGACCATATCTGCGCAGGATTTCCACTGATTTTTTTGCAACTTCCGGGGGCATCTCTTTATTAAAAAGACGTTCTCCATCCTTTTCAATGGTAGCCCCGCAGGCACTGATCATACCGGTAAACGGAAGCTCTTCCAGATACCGGGAAACAAAGGCCCTGCTCCTGCCTGTGCAAAGCCATGCGTCATGACCGTTTTCTCTTAATTTCTTCAATGCCTCCTTTGTGCTCTGGGGTACACCCTTTTCCATATCGCAGAGTGTTCCGTCTGCATCAAAAAACACTGCTTTTCTGTTCACTTTCTTATCTCCTGATTTTTATATTTACGTTTATCTGCCAGTGTACCTGCAAACTATGCAAAAAACACTGTCGCTGCCTTAACCAGGCTCTCTGTATCTTTCGCACCTGTTGTTTCATATACAGAATGCATGGCAAGCTGTGCCAGACCGATATCCACTGTTTTCACAGGAACCTGGGTATTGGAAATATTTCCCAGCGTGGATCCGCCTGCCATATCCGAACGGTTCACAAAGGTCTGGTACGGCACCTTTGCCCTGTCACAGATATCCTTGAAAATTGCAGCGGACACTCCGTCTGTACAATATTTCTGGTTTGCATTGTACTTGATCACGATTCCCTCATTCAGCACCGGACGGTTTACCGGATCTGTCTTATCCGTATAGTTTGGATGGAGAGCATGAGCATTATCTGCAGAAATCATAAAACTGTCTGCAAGTGCCATATAATATTCCTCCTGGGTACGTCCCAGTCCCATATTGATCCGCATCAGAGTATCCTTCAGGAAAGCAGAAGCAGCGCCCTGTCTTGTACTGCTTCCCACTTCTTCATTATCCAGCACACAATGTACAGAAATGCTTTCTTCACGATTTCCCTGCAGGAATCCCTCCATAGAAGAGAATGCACACTGCAGATCATCCAGTCTGGGTGCAGAGACAAATTCCTCATTTACTCCCCACAGAGTACCCGGAGTTCTGTCATAAAGAAACAGATCATGTCCCAGAATATCTTCTGTCTTTACTTCTGCGGCCTCAGCCACAGTTTCCATAAATCTGCCCTTTCCTTCCTTATCGCTGAAAAGAGGCAGCATATCCTTCTGCACATTATATTTATATCCGTCATTTACTTCCCTGTTCATATGAATGGCAAGATTAGGAATAACCAGCAGATCTCTGTCCACAGTCACCATCTTCTCTCTGATTTTTCCATCCTGACGAACGATCAGCTTCCTGCCACTGACAGAGGTCTGTCAAACCATGGAGACAGAATCATTCCACCGTAACGCTCCACATTCAGTTTGATATAAGAATTCTCCACCTCTATCTCAGGATTCTCCTTGATCTTAAGGGAAGGGGAATCACTGTGGCTTGCCATAATATGAAACTTCCACACAGGCTTCTGCGGAATGGAAAAAGCTATGATCGCAGAATGATTTCTGGTCACATAATAATTTCCGCCTTTTTTAAGCTTCCAGTGATCCTCCTCTTTCAATTCTTCAAAGCCTTCTTTGTCAAGCCTTTTGGTCATCTCCGTCACTGCCTGAAATGCAGTGGGGCTTTTCTCTATGAATTTCAGTAACTTCTTTGCTGTTTTTCTGTACATAGTTTGATTCTCCATTTGAATGATTATGAAATGATACCTGATTTATACTATTTTTTATTATAATCAGTCTGTCCTGGTAATAAAAACAGCAGTCATTATTTCCATAAGAAATATGTGCTGCTGTTTTTTATATCAGTCTTTAATGATCAGAGCCATAAAAACCAGATCTGTATTTCCTGTATTTGCAAGTGCATGTCCATGATTGTCCGGTGTGAATGTAATATCTCCTGCTTTTACCGGACGATAGGTACCGTTGTCATTGTATTCGCCCTGTCCCTGTAAAATATAATAGGTTTCACTTTCTCCATGATGTTCATGATATCCCAGTGAACATCCCGGCTCCAGGGTTACCTGTGCATACAGTCCACATTTACCATTCAACTGTTCTGCATCAAGGATTTCTTTGATGATTACGTGACCATTTCCACCTGCATGTGTTCTTCGCGTCTGATTTTCATAATTTTTTTGCCCTCCTGTAGATGTTTTCTCTTTTATAGAATTTCCATTGAATATATCATAGCACTGTTTGTAAAAAATGGCAAAGTAAATATCAATGGAACATTCAACAAAATATCGTTACTGGTTACTGTTCACTTTATTTTGCAGTATTTTCAGATTTGTTCAGAAGGCTGTCCAGAAGCTGCGAAATGGTCTGATTTAACACAGGATGTCGCAGATACGGAGCAATCTGATTCATTGGTACAAGAACGAAATCGCGGTTGTGCAGATCAATATGAGGAATATGAAGATCTGGCATATCAATAATTTCCTGATCATAAAACAGGATATCCAGATCCAGTGTCCTTGGTCCCCAGTGGATGATACGTTCCCTGTTTGCCGCCTGTTCTAACTGATGCAGTCGCACAAGCAATTCTCCAGGAGTAAGAAGTGTCCGCATTTTCAGAACTCCATTTAAAAATTCATCCTGATCAGTAACTCCGTAAGGTTCTGTGATAAGATAATCGGAAATTGCCTCTATACGGCATCCTTTTGTCTCTGCCAGACCACGGATCCCATTGTCTATATACATCTTTTTATCACCCATATTAGAGCCAAAAGCAATGTAAGCAGTATGCCATTTCCGTGTAATTTCCACAGATACGGTTTTCAAAGGAAGACCAACCGGTGCCCAGGGCTTTTCAATCTTCAGAGTAATTTTTTCAAGTCCGGAAAGAGAGCAAAGAAGCATTTCTGCAAGATTCTCTGCAAGAGATTCCAGAAGTTTATAAGTATGTTTTCTGGTGAAATCAGTGATCATATGGCTGACTTCGCCATAGTTTATGGAAGCAGACAACTCATCGGTTAATCCCGCCAGACGTGTTCTGGTAAAAAGCGTGGCAGAAATAACAAATTTCTGTCCCAGAACATTTTCCTCGGGATATACACCATGGTTTGCAAAAACCTCCAGCTCTTTAATTTCTATTTTGTCTAATCTGGTCTCATCCATAACAGCAAATCCTTTCTGTATGTTATTTATATTTACCATCTGTTTTGTGCCAGTAATTTATCTGCGTCCCAGGATTGCTTCTGTCATCTGGATCACACGCTTGTTTTCTTTAACATCGTGGACACGGACAAAAGAGCATCCCTTCATTACGCCAATTACACTGGTAGCCAAAGTCCCCTCCACGCGCTGATCTACAGGAAGATCCAGTGCCAGTCCGATCATGGATTTGCGGGATGTACCAAGGAGAACCGGAAATCCAGATTCTGAAAAAGCTCCAGGTGATTCATTGCTTCCAGATTCATTTCAAATGTTTTTCCAAAACCAATTCCCGGATCAAGCATGATTTTTTCATCTTTAATGCCAGCCTGTCTTGCAAGATTGACACATTCCTGTGTTTCGGCGAGCATATCAATGAGAAAGTTTTGATATTCTGTATTAGATTTGTTGTGCATCAGACAACAGGCCACATCATATTTTGCGATCACAGCTGCCATTTTCGGATCATATTTTAATCCCCAGATATCGTTAACCAGGTCAGCTCCTGCCTGAATAGAACTTTCAGCAACACTGCTCTTAAAAGTATCTACAGAAACAGGAATGTCAAAATGTTTTTTGACCGCTTCAATAACAGGAAGAACTCTCTGTGCTTCCTCATCAGCACTGACAGGTGTATGGCCGGGACGTGTAGATTCGCCTCCGATATCAATAATATCTGCACCATCAGCAATCATTGCCTCTGTATGTTTCAAAGCTTCATCCATATGATTCCATTTGCCGCCGTCTGAAAAGGAATCAGGGGTAACATTTAGAATTCCCATTATGTAAGTATGATTCTTAGTATCAAAAAAACGGTTTCCAATTTTCATGAGCAGAGCCCATCCTTTCTTTTGTGCTTATGAAGAAAATCAGTATTCAATTTTCATATTTTTTTTATCATCAGACCAATAGCATTCAGAAGCAGCGGAACATAAAAAACAATTTCTGGACTGCTTATCCGCTTTATAAAGAAGTGCTGCCAGCGTACTGCAGGAATCTCCTTTTCGGTGATGTCCAATGGAAGACAGAATCAGTTCTTTTTCCTGTTCTGTAAAGTGCAGATCTGTCAGAATTTCCCGTGCGATTTCTACTCCTGCAATATCATGGGGAATGTTGTACTGATATTGCTGTGCACGTCCTATATCATGAAGAAGTGCTGCTGCATAGATAAGCTCTTTGGGCAACTCCAGATGTTCCTCCAGTGCATAAATGTACATCAACCGTGCAACATCCAGAAAATGTTCAGGGGTATGACGGCAGAAGATCCGTTCACTTTCAAGTTCCTGTATTTTTTTATAATGTTCCTGATAAACCGGGTGCCTCCAGATCTGATTGACACAATCCATATCTGAAAAATTGTTATTCATCCTTTTACCATAGAAAGGAACATTTTCTGCAGTTCCTTATCTTCTGTAAACGCACCACGGGTTACAGTAGTGATTGTTTTGCTTCCTGGTTTTTTATTCCGCGCATGGTCATACAGGTATGTTCCGCTTCCAGCATTACCATAATTCCTTTTGGATCCAGAGTACGCTCCAAAGCATCTGCAATCTGAACAGTAAGCCGTTCCTGGATCTGTGGCCTTCTGGAATAAACCTCTACTGTACGTGCCAGTTTGCTTAAACCGGTAACTTTGCCGTTGGGGATGTATGCAAGATGAGCTTTTCCATAAAAAGGCATCAGATGATGCTCACACATGGAGTAAAAGGTGATGTCTTTTTCCAGCACGATTTCATTATTTTCTACAGGAAACTGCTTTAACAGATGCTGATCCGCTTCATGACCAAGACCTCCGTAAATTTCTTCACACATGCGGGCAATCCTGTCAGGAGTATCAATCAGACCTTCCCGTGTGATATCTTCACCGATACCTTCCAGAAGCAGACGGACTGCCTGCTCAATTTTCACTTTGTCAACCATTAAAAAATAACCTCCTTTGTATTTTTGAAATGGAGATTATCCTTTTGACCAAATTAAAAAGGATATCTCCAATTGTGATAGAATGTATGTCGAAAACATTCCCTAACACAATATGAGATATCCTCTTATATTGTTTGCAACGGGTGCGGATAATATACCGTAAGACGCACTTTTCGTTTCAGTGACAACTCCCCATTCACCGAACACTTAACGCATAAAATCCTATTTTGCATATCATTCATTTCGGTATTCAGTATACCATGTACTACGATAATAGAAAAGCTTTTTTCTGACTTTTCAAAATAATTTTTTCCTGTTGCTTTACATCTTCCGGTCCGACGATCGTCATCCCGGATCCGACACCGGTAAGCCAGCCAAAAAACTGCAAGCTTCCGAGTATCTGTTTTTACATTTACCACTCTTCACATTTAATATCGCTTATCTGTTCAATTGGAATGACCGTTTGATCTGTCATAATCATGGTATGCTCGTATTCGTCTACCTTTTTTACAATACCGGAGCACATAACATAGGATCCACCGGCTTTTTTTTCATCGGGAATAAAATAAGTTATGGATACATTCTGTTCTATACCGATATTATTTCTGATTATATTGATTTTTTCATTCAGCTGAGCAATCACTTCCTCACTCAGTTCCAATCTTTCATCAGTTAATCTTGCTGTTTCTTTTATCGCAGCATCATGTCCAGTCAAGGCTGCAAAAGGAGCAAACTGCGCTGCCCGATCCCGAAGAGGCATTTGCGGATGATTCTTAGAGACCGGATGCGGTAAATTGATGATATCGTCATAAGAATTATTTTTCATCCTCTTTCAACTCCTTTACGCCTTATGTCCGCCAATTTGTTCATTTCTGTCCTTGGCGGTTGCACCTTCCTGAAGATTCATTCCCTTCAGTACAGCGTTTTTTCCAAATTTCTTCTTGATACTGAGCATTGCTTCCTGCATACGTTTTTCGCGATCCAGCGCAGCTTCTTCCTCTTCCTTCTTTTTCCTTTGCGCCTCATAATCCGTAAAAAGATCCAGCTGCTCATACACTTCTTCTTTCTTTACAGAATTTTCATCCACAAGCCTGTTCGCTGTGATATTAATTCTTCTGATAAGCAGGTTTCTGTCAACAATACCGTCATATAGTTCTATTACTGCATCCGTTATCATTTTTGTTGAGGAAGTCTGCCGTTTCAGATTGGTCGTTCCATGTGCGTGTTTCGGAATTCTTCTTCCATAACGGTCGATCGTAACCTCACCATGATATTTCTTTTTCCTGTCGGTATTATTCAAATTCTCAATATCATAACCAACTGTCAATACAATCTGATCCGTCACAAGCTTCTTATCCACCAAATCCAAAACCATCTGGTCCGTCATCTCTTTGACGACTAATTTTGCTTTTTCAAAGTCATAAGGACAATGAAGTACCTGTCCGGAACAAACACTGTTCGTTTCCGGTTTGTAAGCCTTGACCATTTTCATGGTACAGGCTCATATCCCCAGGATGATCGATCAGCAGCTCTGCATTAACGCCAAACAGTTTATATAGCAGATCTTCGTTATATAATTCATTCTCTTTTCCGATGGAACATCTGGCAATATCACCCATCGTATAGAGGCCATATTCTTCCAACTTCTTTGCATATCCCTTTCCGACTCTCCAGAAATCAGTAAGAGGTCTGTGGCTCCAGAGTTTCCTTCGGTATGACATTTCATCCAGTTCTGCAATTCGTACACCATCTTTATCTGCTTTAATATGCTTCGCCACGATATCCATCGCAATCTTACACAGATACATATTCGTTCCAATTCCTGCAGTTGCTGTTATACCTGTCGTTTTCAGCACATCCTGTATCATGGTCATTGCAAGTTCTCTTGCTGTCATATTATAAGTATGCAGATAATCCGTTACATCCATAAATACTTCGTCAATCGAATACGGAAAAATATCTTCCGGTGCAATATATTTCAGATAAATGCTGTAAATTCTGGTGCTGTATTCCAGATAGAGAGCCATCCGGGGAGGAGCAACAATATAATCAATCTCCAGTGCAGAATTGATATTTAATTCTGTACTGTCATCAGAAGAACAAATAAATGTTCTGTTCGGTGCTTTCCACCTGCGGGCGCTGTTGGCTTCTTTTACTTTTTGAACAACCTCAAATAAACGAGCCCTTCCGGGTATCCCATAACACTTTAATGCTGGAGATACCGCAAGACAGATTGTTTTTTCTGTTCTGCTTTTATCCGCAACCACAAGATTGGTCGTCAAAGGATCTCTATTTCGTTCTTTACATTCCACAGACGCATAGAATGACTTAAGATCAATTGCAATATAGGTTCTTTCCTTTTCCGTCATTCTGCACCTCCCAATTCTCCTGTGTTCCGTTTGTGATTATTTCTCCTTATCCATTGCCATATGTATCATTTTCTCGAAGGATTCTCTGAAATGCTCATCATCCTCCGATGTTCGTTTTCTTGGTCCTTTTAAATGATTCTTTCCGAATGCTCTTCGTGCCTTCTTATTCAGATGCCGTTCCATAAGCATCTGGTCAATATTCTCATTGGTATACCATTTCCCAGACTGATGAATCGCATAAGCACCTTTTCCTAATACCATTGCCGCCACTCCATAATCCTGTGATACAATAATATCGCCTTTATGACAAATACTGATCAGTTTATAATCCACTGCATCTGCACCGGCTCCAACTACGATCACTTCACTGTAATCAGATGATAACACATGATTGGTATCACACAACAACGTTACCGGAAGATTATGCTCTTTTGCAACTCTTTCAACGATACTGACTACCGGACAGGCATCTGCATCAACCAAAATCTGCATATTCCCTCCTTTAATTGCACCTGAACGGAGTGCGAACCTCAATAAGATTACCACTGGGATCATACAGTCTTACAAGCTTCTGCCCACCTGCAAGTTCTGTCAGTTCGGTGGCATATCGGACGAAATACTTACCAGATTCATATTTCGCAAGCAATCCATCTATATCAAAATCCTCGAAATACAATTCCATCATGTTATTGAACGGCGTAGAAGTTTCATTCAATGTTTTCCCCCATATGTCGGCATCCTGCAAAACAAGTCCCTCCGATAAGATCACATTACCTTCATTCTTAAGAATCACTTGCAGTCCAAATAAGTCCCTATAAAATTCTATGGATTTTTCTATATCATCCACCACAATCAGTACATTCTTTAACATACCGGCCACCTCGCAATCCGCATTCGATTATATGATCTTCCCAGACAAATGATCAATTTCATGTTGACAGATCTGTGCCGTCCATCCAGACAGCTTCTGCCGCTGTTTTTTCCAGTTGAAGTCATAATATTCTACTTCAATTTCCTGATATCTGGTCGTCTTACGAACACCATCCAGAGACAGACAGCCTTCTTCCGTCTCATACATGTCATGCTTTGAAACAATCACCGGGTTAAACATAACAACATCTATAAATCCCATATTCACAATGATAATATTCTTCCTTACACCAATCATATTTGCAGCCATACCAACACACCGTTCCCGGTTCGCCTGCAGTGTGTCCTGCAGATCCTTCCCAATCTGGATATCTGCTTTTGTGGCTGGCTTGGATGGCTGGCCTAAAAAGAAAATGTCTCTTACAATTTGCTTTACCATTTATTTTCTCCTGTATTTAATTTCTAATTCTTATTTATTCTGACCGGAAATCTTTCTCATCGGCTCAAGATTAATTTTACAACATCAATCAAGTCCTCAGTGAATCCTTTAATACCAACTCAAGTATAACATAGATATAACCCCTGTAGTGCATAAACTCGAAATATTCCTGTTCACTGGCAAATAAAATGTATTTGCCTTCTACGTATCCCATGTATCCGTTGCTTGTGTTATAACCTTTCATCTGCCAGTTCCCCCTTGATTTCTTTTTCTAATATTATCAGTTTACACCAAATGGCTGTGCAAAAATCCCGACAACCAAAAGGCTAAACTTCCTAAATCATTTTTGTATTCAACAGCTAAAGATAGAGAACAGCAAGGACAGGAAGTGGTTACCCACCTTCCGGACATTCGTCTCAAAACAGGAATCCTACTGGAATACTTGCAGATAAATAAAGAAAGCAGCTTGTCTTCCTTTGTCACAGTAAGTCCTGTGTCATAAAGCTGATAAGCTGCCATTTTGTTCTGCAGGTATTCTATTTGTTCTCGCTCAACCTTTTCTTTAGCTCAATGATATTCTCCTCAATCCGCTGTATCACAGTCTTGAAATCATCATCTGATTTCCCCGTTGGATCATCAAGTCCCCAGTTATCATCAAATGCTCTTCCAATAAAAGGACATCCCACATTACAGCCCATTGATATTGCGATATCAACATCTGGGATATCAGTAATCAGCTTACTATACTGACCATTTGCTTCCATATCAATTCCATAAATCTCTTTCATGATACGAACGGCATCCTGATTAATCTGAGGCTTTGTCTCTGTTCCGGCCGAATAGCTTTCAAATATATCTGATGCCAGATGTTTTCCCAATGCCTCTGCTATCTGACTACGGCATGAATTATGAACACAGATAAATGCGACTTTTTTCTTATTCATGAAATGGGCACCTCTCCTTAATACATTGGTTGTTCTTATCAGAATGAATACACTTTATAACAGGCTTTTCCATTTGTATATTGAAATTCTCTGCCACATAGTCAATCGCTGAGATTATGGCCATATAAGAATCTCTTTTACAACATCTTGGTCCACCAATGCTCCCGATTGCGTCAAGTGCCTTGGAAGTCATTTTATTAGCCAGACCCCAAGGTTCATTTTTAAGTGGAGTCGCTCCTGAGATTATTGATATAAACATTCCTGTGCTAATTCCAGCACCACAAGCACCCCAGAATCCACATGCGCCACCCGGAACAGCTTTTCCTCGATTCATCATTTCAAGTAGCGCTTCCGGCAAATCAATCTCACCACCTGCATTTTTATATGCAACAAGGAGCGCTGAACCAACCATAACATGATGCTCTGGTCCATGCATATGGCAGAATGGCTACGCATCATTCTTTTTATAATTTCTACTGGATTCTTAGATGTTTCACTAAGACATATTTCTATAATTGCATCCATTCCTTTTGTATGACATTTCATTACATACATAATGGCCCTGCTCGCACCTAGTTTTACTTAATTCCTTTTTTATGACATAGTACGCACTCCATCATTTCTCTTTTTCAAGATATATAAGTGGTGCTTTACATATAATACATTCTTCTTTCATTTTCATTTCCTACCTTCCCAAAGCTTCAATAAATGAACTTGCCTCTCTTATTACTTTTTTATTCAGAGAATAATGATGCCATTTGCCTTCCTTACAATCATTTACAAGCCCACAGTCGACCAATATTTTCATGTGATGTGATAAAGTAGGCTGCGTGATATCGAATTTATCCAGAATCTTACATCCACATTTTTCTCCGTCTGACAGCATCTGAACAATCTCCAGCCTATTTGTATCCGATAATGCTTTACATATCAGTATCATATCTCTTGTTTCCATTTTTGCCACCTCGCATAGGCATTTGTCTATGTGTTAATTTATCATACGCATAGATACTTGTCAATGTATATTTATTGAATAAGAGTTATATAGCATTCTTTCCCCATTTTATCTCTCGCTTTTGATTTCTTTTTCTAATGTTATCAGTTTACACCAAATGGCTGTACAAAAATTCCAACAACCATTACTGTTCAGGAATTAGCAGAACTAAAAAAACCAATGGTACAGACTGATAACAGTCAAAGCCATTGGTTTTCTTTATCCAAATATGTTCTCTGGTTCTTCTACAATTTTTATTTTACTTTTTCCAACTTGTTATTTGCATCAAAGCAAACCTTGTCCCCTTCATTGATGTTACATTCATAAAGCATGGCATCCTCTGCTTTTATCCTTATTTCTTCTCCTGAAGAATTCGTAAGCGTCACTATTGCCATGACTGGCATGCCTTTCGGTCGCTCTTCACAACCAAAGTCCAGGTCTTCCTCAATTCGTTTTACTGTGTATATCATAGCTATTCCTCCGAAAATAATATTAAAAATCAGTTCTCCATGTTCCTTCGAATTTTCTCTATCAAAGTGACATCTGCCGGTAGCCAGGCAACGCTGTCCAGTTGATCCTTCGTAAGCCATTTTGCAGCTTCCGCTTCTTTTAGTTCCAGGTGACCGGCTGTGACCTCTGCCCAGAAGCAATCCATGGAAAGGTGAAAGGTGGGATAATCATACTCTATAGTGTCAATCAAATCCCCTACCTTAATTTCTGTATCCAGTTCTTCCATGATTTCTCGTTTTAATGCTTCCTGAGGTGTTTCACCTGCTTCGATTTTTCCTCCAGGAAACTCCCAGCCGCCTTTCAGCTCACCGTAACCACGAGCCGTTGCAAAAATTTTATTCTTTTCTTTCATATTGTCGCAGATAACTGCTGCAACTACTTTTATTGTCTTCATTTGTTTCGTACCTCAAATCATTTATGCTGTAATATTTGACTGTAAATACCGTAATAAATCTTCTCTCACTGGATGCTGCATTTTCATCGTTACTTTCGTGATCGGCTGCATACGTCCGCGATTATCTTCTTTCCGGGCATTTCTGGCTTCCACCACAGTGAATTGTCCCATGTAATAAAAGCTTGTTTCCGCATCTGACTTTTTCACAAGCAAGTGCTTTCTTTCAGCTTCAAGTACATCTTTCATATATGAACTATCCAAGCCTTTCCCAATCTGAGAGTCCCACTTAAAAATCAGATCATCCTCAAAAGCATCCGCATAATCAGGTTTTCCATCTACATAGTTTTTTTTCATCCTGACTTTCTTCTTTGTGATATGTAATAAAAATGAAAACATCATCTTCAATTCTTTTCATACCATACATAATAGAGGACAAATCCTTGCCACAGTTCATAAGAAGCTTACATCTCTTCTGGAATATTTTTCGTATAATACAAACGGACTATCCACAATTCGCCCCGGAAAATACTTATCCTTATATCTGGCAATACCGACTTTTATAATATCTTCCACCTGTGTGTAGAACTGAATATGTGCAAGTCTTTCTGTATAACTTTTCAGTCTTCGGATCATTCCTAATTGGTCATTTTCCAGAATATCAATCTGACGAAATTTCTGATATTCTGCTTCTTTACTCACGAAATGTCCTTGCAGCACCTGAATTGCTTCATTTACCTGTGATGTGCTGATTTTAATCCCATAGGTCTTTTGGTATTCTTTTATAAAATCTGCAACCCCTATATGATCTCTGTAAAGCAATTGACTTAATATTGCAAGCTCATCAGGGCGCACTCCTGAGAGAATTGTTTTGGACAAATACTCCAGTGTTAATTTCTCCTGTTCGTTTAGGCTATTCTTGTATTTATCCTTTTCCATTGCCTGCATAAAGGCATAATATGTTTTATATTCTCTAATAATTACCAGTGGATCAATTTCCTGATTTTCATAGAAATCATACAGAAGCGGGACCCGCCCTAACCGATTCTTCAGAGAAACATAGCTTTCTTTGATCAGAGTTTTCATCCCTTTGATTTATCAATGGACCTAAATATCTTATCTTTGGAAATCTCATCAAAATGAACCGTTGAAGCCCCTGGTATTGTACTATTTCCACTGATTACATATTTGCGGATTACATCAGCGTTATAAGAACGGTCTCCTGATAAAGCTACCGGAATCATAAAGTTATTATTATAATTTCCAATAAAATCCAAAATAACAACATATTCTTTCCCTGGTGCCTTTCTAAGTCCTCGTCCCAACTGCTGAATAAATACAATGGGAGACTGCGTTGGTCTAAGCATAATGACTTGATTCACCTCAACGATATCCACACCTTCATTTAATATATCTCGCGAAAAAATATAATCCAAGGGCTGCATTTCTTCCGTTGCATCTGCTTCATCATTGCCAGTCTCTCGAATACTTCCTGTCGTTTTTCTTCATTATCAGCACCACTAAGAGCAATTGTACGATATCCCAGAGCATTAAACTTTCTTGATAATTCTTCGCACTCCTTAACACGACTGCAAAAAATAAGTCCTCTTACACGATCGCCACTGTAGCCATAATATTCCGACTGTTCGATCACATGCCTCACTCTCTCATCACTGGTAAGCTGATTGAATTCCTCATCTGTCAACTTCGCAGCCTGCAATGTTTTATCATCCAGGGAAATAACCTCACTGATACCAAAATAATGAAACGGACAAAGAAGATTATCTTCCATTGCCTGCTGTAAACGGATTTCATGAGCGATTTGATAATGGAAAATCTCATATATATTTTTGCCTTCCTGATTATCATCTCTTTTATCCGGTGTCGCAGTCATACCCAAAAACAGTTTCGGATTGAAATAATTAATGACCTTGGTGTAAATATTGTTAGAACTGTGGTGAGCCTCATCCAAAATAATGCAATCAAAGGCATTTGGCTGATACTTGAACAAATGTGTATCTCTGTTCAAAGTCTCTACTGTTGCAAAAATATAATCCTTCTCATATTCATAGAAGCCTGCTCCCACCAACCCCATTGTCACTTTCTTATCAAAAACTTTTTCAAAAGATTTTTTAGCCTGCTTCGCAAGTGTTACACGATGAACCAGAAACAATACTCTTTTGAAACCAAGCTCACGCATAGCAAATGCGGATGCATATGTCTTTCCTGTTCCCTCATATGTCAAGTAGGTGACACAAACTTTTTGAAAAACTTTTGCTTGAAAATAAAGGCTTTTTGCACCCTATCCGCCCAAAATCCTATAGAGCGTGTTCCTAAAGTGTCAGAAAATCGGCTTATTGGTGTTAGGTAAATGTCTTATTCTATGACGCTATTTTGTCTTCCTCAAACAGCTTTTTCAGTTCATTTTCCTGCATTCCCATTCTGGTTAAAAAACAGGAGTATGCAAGTGCCATTAACGTGTAAGATGCTGTTGCAATAACTGAGTCAACCGTGCGGTATCTTCCATGTGTAATATCGTTTCTATATTTTACAAACGCAATCACATCTTCTTCTGTACAAGAAAGTGAAGTTCTTGTTTCCAATATATCCATAAAAATCTTATTTTTCTCATACAGTAAATAGATTTTTCTGCTGTTTGCCATTCCCCAATGTGACATACTGCTACCAATCATATCATAAGTTTTATCTTCTAACTTTCCCTCTGATTTTCTATGATCCTTTATAACACTTTTTATCTGCCTGATTAATTCTTTTAAATTTTCATTTTCATCATCTTTCAGATCTTTTACAAAATCCAATTCACATTCTATCGATGAGCAAATATTTTTCACCTTATCATCTGTTAATACAGCATAATCAGAATCTGAATCCGCATAGAAATCCATTAAATATGCTGCCTTTCCTTCCGCATCAGCAGAAACGACTGTATGTAAATTCGAAATACAATCACCAAGATAATCAAACAAAATATTATTCCGATATGATTTATTCGTAAACTGATCATACTTATAATCGATAAATGCGTCCGCAAAGCACAGCCATTTTTGAGTCTCTTCGTCTACTTGGAACAGTCTAACTGCATCAAATCCAACATTTTTTCTATTAGTAAGCAGTCTGCAGATATCTATGAGTACATTGTAGATTAACTTAATTTCTGCAAGTAATAATTCAGATGGGAACTCGTATCGAATAACCAAATCCATCTTCGATGGACTGGTTTCTGATGGAATGTTCCTAATAATCAACTTACAATCATAATCTTTTATTTTAATCTCATATTCCATCTTTGATTCTGGGTATGTTTTAATATAATTTTTTTGTTCGTCATCATACTTTGTCTCTATTCTGGTCTGCTCATATAAATTATTGAGAGTACCACCAATAAATTCAATAGCTTGAAATTTCGTCATATCATATCGACAAGCATTCGCTCTGCTTACTATATAAATCCCTGGTCGTAATTTATAATTAACAGAAATTTTACGTTCCTCATAACCCGTATACAATGCTAACTGATACCCATCAGCGGTATATCCATGCAAAAAATGATCTGGTGATTTTAAGTCTCGTTTCATAAGACCTGCAAAAATGCTAGCGCCTTCTGAAATAAAGTAAAAGATTCTATCTTGAGCATGAAAATATACTTTTTCCTTATCTTGAATAATAAACCCTGTAAAATTGTCAGTATTTCTTTGAATCATTACATTTTTCACATCCTCATCTAATAATTATTTTCCAAAACTCTCAATCCTGTTGAGAGTTTTTCACTTCTTCCTCTGCCATGTCATATAATTCAGCCAGTTTCCTCTGCAGGATGCTCTTATCAATCAATTTTGTCTTATACTCAGCGATCATTGTCTGAGATAAACTTCTGCTCAAAGAGTATTCCACAACATCTGTATCTGCATTTTTACAAAGAATCATTCCAACACTCGGATTCTCTTGCGGCTTCTTAACATCTCTATCCAATGCTTCCAGATAGAAATCCATCTTTCCCATGTATTCAGGCTTAAAATCATCAATTTTTAAATCAATAGCAACCAAGCACTGCAGTTCTCTATGGTAGAAAAGAAGATCCACATAGTAATCATTATTCCCAACCTGAACATGATACTCTTCATCAATGAAAAGGAAATCTCTGCCAAATTCAAGTAGGAATTTCTTCATATTTTTCAAAATTGCTTTTTTCAGGTCATACTCTTTATATGGCTCCGGAAGATCCAGAAATTCCAACATATACATGTCTCGGAGCACACCTGTCATATCTTTGCTCTCAATCGCTGATGGAGCCTTGCCATTTGATAAAATCAGACGTTCATAATATCCACTGTCAATTTGTCGTGCCAGCTCTTTTGCCTTATATTTCTCCTTGGAAGCCAGTTTCAGATAGAATTCCTTTTCTTCATAGCTTTTAGTTTTTGAAATAATATGCATGTTATTTGACCATGTATTTTCTCTCAACAGCGTTGAGAGTTCTGGTCTGTCCTTATATGTTTCATAAAACTGTTTCATTCTCCAGATATTCTGTGATGAATAGCCGCGGATGCCAGGCTCTCTGCTAAGGATATATTCGGACAAAGCTTTAACTGTAGATTTTCCCCAACCATTTACTTCGATTTGCTTTGAAACATACTCCCCAATAGCCCAATATAATTCAATGATTGTGGAATTAACCTGATATTCTGCTTTCTGCTTTGCAGAATAGATCATCCCAAGCACATCATCAAATAATCCAACAATTTCAATTTCGTTCATGCTTTATTCTCCCCTCTTTACATAGGTAAGTTCGATGTCGTAGCCAAGTGCTCCATCATCTGGACAAAAGTACGATTGATAACACCATCTGATTTTTTAATAACACGATTTACATATGCTTTTGTCGTATCAATTTCTTCCGCAAGTTTCACCTGTGTCATTCCATTCTCTATACATTTAACTTTTACATCTACTTCAATATTATTCTTAACCACAATCATCACCTCTATAAAAATATATCGGTTGTCTTTTTTCGTATAATTTATAGTACACCAAAATCCCATTTTTTTTCAATTAAAAAGAGGCTCGCCACCTAAACAGCAAGCCCCAACAATCACAATATTTACTTCCAGATTACTTTAATCTCATTATCCGGATGAACCTCAACTCTCTCAACATACTCATCCATCAGCTCTGGTGTAAGTTTCATCACTGCAAAACTATCATGAATCTTCACACGTTTATATTCTCTGACCTTATCCTCTGCCTGTGACAACTGCTCCATCAATCCTTCATGCTTCTTCCTGAGTGCTTCCATCTGATCCATAGAAGAATTATAACTATCTGCTTTACCAAGAGCATAGGCTTCAAATTCAGCCATTCTCTTTTTCTTTGCTTTTTCGATCTCATTCTCAGCAGTCGGCATTCCTTTTTTTAATGCTCCACAGCTTCAATAGCACGTTCCTTTTCTTCCTGCAGGAGTCTGTCTGATTCCCCCAGTTCCAGAATATGCTGCTGGATTTGAAACAGAACAACCTCTTCCAGATAGAAATCTTCCACACGTTTCACACATCCGTCTATCTGATATACATTCAGTCCAGAGCACCAGTAATAATGATGGCCGTTGACATTGTGCCTGAGATTTCTTCCGCAGCATCCGCACACAACTCTTCCAACCATTATATGCCTGTCATTCATTTTCCACGGTTTTAGCTTCTTATTAAACCTTGCCTGCACTCTATCAAAGGTATCCCTGTCAACAATCGGCTCATGATGGTTTTCTGTAATAATCCATTTTGTTGGATCCGTCACTCTCTTATCACTGCGGATCTTTTCACATTCATAAGTTCCCTGTACCAGATCACCGATATAGGCTCTGTTTTTCAGCATACGAAGCAAAGAAGTATTCTGCCAGACAAATGCACCGCCTTTAGGCTTTACTTTTCTGATTCCCTTTTCCATCCATATCTGTGCAGGTGTCTTAACACCTTCCTCATTAAATATCCTTGCAATCTCTACTGTAGACATCCCTTCTGCATACATGGCAAACATTCTTCTGACAATAGATGCTTCATCTTCTGCAATGACAAACTTATGTCTGTCCTTCGGATCCTTGGCATATCCAAAAGATGCTTCTGACCCTACATACTTACCCTGTTCCTTAATCGACCGCATCTCAACCACATCACCCGGATCCAATAATCCACAAAATATAAAATCAAGATGCTCTTGAGGGAACACTTTCATCATTGTCTCTAATATTGTCATGCTACCGCCATCATTTTATTATTCAGCATATGGTTCCCTCCCTTCCATGAAAAACGCCTGATAATACATAATACATCATCAGGCGATGAATCATACAAATCAATTCAATGTCACTTTTATTCCGTATCCTCTGAATTCTTTATTCGGAATAACGGAATAACTTTATCTTCAATATCTAAGGTACCCTTTTTTAGATGTAAGAGATCTTCTATCATCCCTGGGTACAGTGTTACTCCATGTCTCTTAAAATCGGCAAGTAAACTTCTCGGCGTGAGAATATTGTTATCAAACAATAAATCTATAGCGCCCTGGAAAATACTTTCATTTAGAGCTCCCGGAATATCATCTGGCTCTTTGGTTCTCCACCCATTTTTAGATACCTGTCGCATCATATACTGATACTGATTTGCAGAAATAATATCAAGCTGACGTGCCCTGTACATCATCGCCTGAACCGATACTTTCCATTTTTTCTTTAAGAAAAGATAAAATTTCAAATCTGTAGGATATTGTGATACATCCTTAGAAAAGCTATCTCTCGGTAGCAAAAATGCACTTGCAAACATATTTGCCTGACGTTCTCTTGCCTTGAATTCCTCTTTTGACAAAGATTCAATATCCTCGCTCCAAGGATGTAATACGATATGTCCTAATTCATGAGCCATATCGAATCTTAATCTGCATTCCGGTCTTGAACCAAGTGCAACAGCGATTAAAAATACATCCGCATTATCAACTATGGTTCTCTGGCTAAACGCATCAATCTTATCTTCATCAATAGAGAAACCTGTAACCAGTATTCCATTCTGTTCGAGTAAATACTGCAGGTCTTTAATTGGCCCGCTCGGAACACCCCAACATTCCCTAACTTTGGATGCAGCTATTTCCATTTCATCAATGGCTTCCTGTGATTCACAATCCAACGGATCATCAAATCCTATAAAATCAATCTTAGGATCTTTGTAAATCGGAAAATCAATGTAGTTCCAAAGTGTCTCATACATTTGAGCAACAAATTCAAGCTTAACACTTTGTGCCGCTCTGTCCTTTTTAGTAGCTGTTGCCTGAGATCTGAAATATGTGGTTTCCGTATATGCCTTTTATCTTATCTTCCTGGAAAAAATAATCATATGGAAAACCAAGTATCCTTGCCAATACCCTAACCTTCTCATGATCTGGCACATTCTTTCCATTTTCATATAATGATATAGACTGCTTTTTTATATCCGCCTGCGTTGCGAGATCAGTTAAGGAAATGCCATTGTATATTCTGGCATTCCTTAATCTGTCACCATTAAACTTTCTCTGTTCCATTTTTTATCTCTCCTGTTCTATAGAAATTTAGGAGGATTTAAGCTTCTTCCTCCATCGCTCTAAGTGCAGGCTTAACACCAGGCTTAAGTTTAAGCGGCAATGTTCTTACTTCTTCTGCCTTTTCGTCCTGTTCTTCTGTCACATCGTATCCGCTTTCTGTTAAAGAAGCAAAATCTGGATTTACATATTCCAATAAGGCTGATTTTATCAACTTCTGCAAAATCCTTATCCAATAAAAGCATTTCTATATCTGATATTGTATGATGATCAGATGTGTACACGATGATATAATGCTTGTATCCATCCGCTTTACTGATACTACCCTGCATAATCTTATCGTAGTCTTCTTCTAACTCTTCCGCATCAAAAGATGAACCTATAAAATCCGGATACAAATCTCCTATAGAAAGCTGCTTTGGTGATCCTTCACAATCACTATTCTCCGCATACAGAATGGACTGTAAATAGTGCGGTCTGTTTCTATTTTTCCGTATAATGGTTCTTAACGTCTGATGTGTGGAAATTGTATATGTCACACGGTTGGCTCTATCGATAAGGATTCGACCTTCCCATGCATATCTGTTAAAGGCAAGTAACTCTACTTCGTCTTTTACCACGTGTTTTCTAAGATTGTCATTGATGTAATCACCCGCTGCAAATATATGGCGGTTATTAGTTTCAAGACGATTTTCCCTAATTTCCTGCGGAACATCATCTGAAATAGCCTTATTAATTGCATATACGATTTTACGGTTTAACACCTGATTGTCGATGATTGACTCTGATCTATTATCTGGCATAGTTTTACCTCCTATACTATTTTCTAATATTCATTTTACATAAAAACAGATATTTGTCAAGCGTATTTTCTTTAATTATAGGCTTTGTCATTAAAATTAAAAAACGCCTGATGGTTTGTCCATTATCACCATCAAGCATTTTTTATTAGAAACTATTCCTCAGATGCTTCCATCTTTAAATCAAAGACAATTTCCTCTACTACACGAACACATTCGTCTGTATTCTTCTTTATATCATTACCCCAGAACCTAATGACTGTCCACCCCATAAACAATAGCTTTTTATTTATTTCGTCATCACGCTCTCTATTCCTGGAAATCTTGCTTATCCAGAAATCGCTATTATTGCTTTTCTCGAGACGCGGTCTAAGTACCTCCCAGTCTTTTCCATGAAAGAATTCACCATCACAGAATATAGCAATCTTATATTTGGTAAGGACAATATCCGGTTTTCCCGGAAGCTCTTTATAGTTTTTTCTGTATCTATATCCTTTTCTCCAAAGAGCTTTCCGAAGCAACACTTCAATCTTAGTATTATTCGACTTGATGTGTTGCATATTCTTTCGGCGCTGTTCTGGTGTTAATACATCAGCCATCAGTTCCCTCACTACGCGCCATTGCACTAATGCCCTGGACATAATGCATTATTCTCTTTGCAAGACCATCATTTTGTTTTGAAGTAAATTCGGCAGACCACTGTGTATATTCACGATCACTTGGATCCATAGCATCTCCAGTCTGTATATTCAATTCATACATTTCCAAATCACCAAGCTCTTCATCCGTCTTAGATTTCGGAAAAATAAAGCCACATCTGGTTACATTCAGCAATAACGTATAGAATAACAGCTGATGTGAATTGTGCCGCCGTGTTTCGGAATAAACCGCATTTGTGCTGTTCTGATATTTTACGTCAAATACTGCAATATATTTATTCTCACCACCCTCTTGGTCAATCAATGCAATATCTGGCACATAGTTGTTCATTAAATATGCCCTGTGATCAGAGTCCTTCAATGTCAAAAGCGGATTCTTCTGTGGCATACGGTATTCGTCAAGAACAATATTAGATCCTGTATCTCTGCGTAAATATTCTTTTAAGGTAGCCCTCACATAAAACTCAAACAAGCTTTCCATGTTAATTGTGTACGGAATGACATACTTAATATCATCTGTTTCCTCACTAAATAAGTCGTTAACACCATTCCCTAAAAGCACTGTCTTTGCCAATTCCAAAACATTTTTGTAGTACGAATTGAACCCAGATATATTTGTCCTGTTAAAATCACTCTTGGATATACCGACTAACCGCGCAGCTTTTAAAGCATTTTCACAATAGCTATAGATCCGGCCAATCTCTTTTACTGTTATTCCGTTCTTTTTAAAAATACGTTTCGCCTTAACCAAAGCAGCTTTCATTACTCTGTTTTCAAGAGTATCAACTGTAAATACCGGATATCTGCAATATATGCGATCTTCTCTGCCTTGTGTTATATTCTGCTTAATATGTTTGGTAACCTGGATATTTCCAACTACTTTTCCGTTAAAATTATCTTCCTAAAGTCCATAGCCTGCCGGAGATGTTTTTTACAGATTTTTTCACATTCCTTGACGAAAGAAATTGCTGCGAGTAATTCACCACCGCTCTCTGTATTTGGAACTGGAATCAAATCTTCCCCAGTGTAAATTTCAAAGAAATCTCCATTTGTACCGGAAGTATAAAGCTCATACTCAGGATCATTCATTACCTTTATCAGCATTTCCCATGGATTCATTGAAGAAAAACGCGGTGATATCAATTACTGCTATCTTTCACCTGTAATGGGAACTGTAATATTTTTTCCCTGATAGTCTCTAAGCCATCCTACACCGACATACCCGGAAGTATGATAATATCCTTTATCATCTATATAGAGTCCCATTTCCTCCGGTATTACACCATTCATGCTTTTTGCTGCAGCAGTTCCCTTAGGTATTAACTTGTCATAATCACGATTCCAGTCTTTTAATCCTGAAATAAGTTTAACTCTTGATTTCATGACAACCTCCACATCTCTACTCAGCAAGAACCTTCTTTTCTAAAAGAGCAGCTTTTATTCCATCTATAATGTCACTGTTGGAAAGCTTTCCCACAAGTGTTTCATACATAGCCTCTAATCTATCCATATCTGATTCGGCTATCATTTTCTTAATGTCCAGAATACAATCATTTTCATAGTCCGATGGTTCTCTTCCATACACATCATCCATCAAAATGCCGTCATTATAGTATTCCCTAAGTACCGGAACCACCTGGTATAAGAATCTGTTTTTCATCTGATCAGCCGCCGCTGCATCAGTATCTTTTCTCAGGAAATATGTATGTCCTATCTGAACATCATTACGGTTATAATCATCTGTATTCATATAGGAATCAAACATTTTTTCAATGATGTAAAACAGCTTTAATTCTGTTGCTTCCTTCCAGTCATCCTTAACCGTCTCATAAACTACTTTAATATCAGGCAAAACTGGGAAGAATAAAAATCTTCTCCTAATTGCATAATCAATTGATGCAATTGACTTGTCTGCCGTATTCATGGTACCTACTATATAGAGATTCCCAGGGATCTGTAATCTGGAATCAGCTCCTACAGAATAAGGTGTTGCTACTTCACTATTTCTATATTCAAGTGCATATATCAGCTCTCCAAATACAGTGGCAAGATTTGCGCGATTTATCTCATCTATGACAAGATAAAACTTAGCACTATTCTCTGGATTTTCTTCATTGTAATTTTCTCGGGCAATTGCGAGCCATTTTCCCAAAGGTTCTATTGATCAGTCTTATACATTACAGGTGTTGGCTGCTTCATCTTCAATGAATATTTTGCAACACTTCCATCAGTTATCTCACCGGTAATCTCTGAGAAGTTACTGTCAGAAGCAGATACTGAAATACCCCTAACAAAATCCTCGTAAGTATATGATGGATGAAACTGAATAATATCCCAATAAACAGTATTATTAGCAGGTACTCCCTCTGTCGGCAAAATATACTCATCCTTCTCGGTAAGCAGCTGTCTTGCATTCAAAGCATCATTGTCCCACTTTTCGCCCTTATGACTGATTAATCCTGCCTGCATAGCAAGGAACTCTTTAACACCGTATGTTTTAGATGTTCCAGGAGGCCCCTGTAAAATCATCTGATGTATTCCAGTGCTATTCATCACTGACTGATATCTGTCATCCATTTTTTTATATGCTCCTTTCATCGCACCGCTAACCATAAGTTCCAGGTTTGTAAGTTTTTCACCTCATCTAAAAGATTCCAACGTCTCTCATCTACGTCAGCGCCATGCCACTCCATTGCATCTACAATCGCCAAATCCTGTTCAACAATATCAATATCTGATTTGATTTGTGTAACATCAGCCGGAATAATCGTCTCTTTCAGCATGGCTCAAGATTATTTTTAAATATCCTAAGATATTCATAAACTAACACTTTTACTATTGGATAAATATTATGATATCTGCTTGTTACCGGTCCTGTTAACCGGCATGTATCCACACGTTTATTGGACTCATTGTTATCCAATCCTATTTTGGACAACAACACATACTTTTGTCCCTTATAATAAAACGCATGTAAATCTCTCTTATAAGATGTCAGGCTCTGATTTCCTTTAGTATTATCAGTTCCGGCAGTAATAATCTTGTCCGACAGTTTACTCAGCGCTAACAAGCATCCCTCATATAAATGTGTAACATCCGTTTTGAAATATATTTCCTTATCCCTGCACAGTAAATCCATTAAGCGCCAGGTGTTAATGAGAGGATAAGTAATCATGTCGTTTACAATCTCAAATAGAACTCCATATGTCGGATTGTATGGCTGACTTTTATTCATCGGATTTTTAATATTTGCACTACTTTTCTTTCCCGAATAAAGATCTGTAAAAATATCTCTGTACTCACTATTAAGTACTATTTCAATAATTTCTTCCCCAACATCTTTTCGATCTCTTGTATAAGCCGTTGATGTTCTTTCAATGTCAGGCAATTTGCAGCTACTATAATACCTTCATTTTCATATTGCCTTAACAATGGAATCACCTGTGAACGGATTTTATTCTGCAATAATTCCGCCGCATTCCACATTGATGCTCCATGCCCCGGAAGGAAATATGTGTATCCTATTTGGTACCTTGATTTTTCATGATGATATTCAGGGGCAATATAATCAAGAAAAGCATTGTAATACTCATACTCTTCTTTTACTTCCTCCTGAAAAGATTCCAATAATTCCAATGTCTTTTCAGAGCAAAGCTTTGAGTATAATTCATACGCTTCATTCAATTTTTTTACAAAAACGATCTGCTATATCATTATATCGTTTTCTATATTTTGTCTTTATATCTGCCCGTTTTTCCCATACAACAGGAAATTCTATTTCTAACAAATCTGCTGTCGTAAGATCATCAAAACAATATCCCATATCTACATCAAAGATTTTTTCAACATCGAAAACCTTTGATACCTTATCTCCGGCTCCATCAACCTCAGCCATTAAATCCTTGTATTCTCTTTGAATGTCTATCAGCACATCTATGATTTCTGCATCAATGTTATAATATGCAGATTTGTAATAAGATTCTTTAATTACATTTCTCAGACATTCTATTCCACTGTTCATATATGAAATCTGAAAACAACCAAATATTGATGAATCCAACGGGAACTCCGGACGCAACGTATTCATAGTGAGAAAAACATAAAGGTTTTCTGGCACAGAGATAGTTCTTCCGGATGACAAAGTAACACTTTCACCCCGATGCGAAAACGCATATAACAACTCGCCTAAAACCCCGACAAGATTTACTCTGTGTATATCATCAAGGATCAAAAAACCTGGCTTGTTTTCCTTTTTCATTTCATCAAGAAGCTGTAACACTATCTTATCAGCATGAACGAAGGAGCTTGTTCCATTTTCTGTACTTATCGAAATACCCTCGATAAAATCAGATGTTGTCATACCTTCATGCAAAGATGCTAATTTGATTTCTGGACGATAGTGCTCCTCGACATAATTAAATGCTTCCTCACAAAAATTAACCGGGTTAAAATACCTTGCATCTTTAGTTTTTCGCTCATCTGGATTCATTTTGCTCCATATCGCTTTAATAACCTCATATTTTGCACGATACGTTTTTCCCGATCCGGGTGGACCCACAAAGATTTTATTATTCATAAGCTATTATTTGCCATAATCCTTTAATATATCTGCGACCGCATCTGCCAATTTTTTTTGCAAATTTAGGCGGCACAGCATTTCCTATCATCTTATATGTCTCTACGTTACTTCCATCGAAGATATAGTCATCATCAAAGGTTTGTAATCTGGCAGCCTCCCTTACCGTTAAAGATCTACATTGTTTTGAATCAGGATGAATATGTCTAAGACCATCCTTATAAAGATGTGCAGGAATAAGATTACTTGGTTCATCCCATCTGATGACATGATACTTATGTACATTGGATGTCTTTCCTGTTTTTTCTGTATATAAGGCTTTTAAAGACTCGATGGATTTATATTCTTCACGTCCTGATTCAATATCCTCTGTGAGCAACTTGAAGATATTTATATCTCTATCACTTTGCCAACGTGCGATATGGTTGGCTACAAAAAGGTTCAGGAACGGAATGCGATATTCGCTTTCCCTCAAACTTTTCGTCATGCCCCAATGGATATAATTTGGGAAGATCACCTATGGCTTCCAAAACTGTCATCTTCTTTTCGGACTTATATTTTGGCAAATATTCCTTATAGAATTTTTCTGCCATTTCTACACAAATATCTTCACCAAAGTATTCTTTTCTAAAACCAATAATAATTATTCTCTTTCGATTCTGAGGAACACCGTAATCTGTAAAATCTATGATGGCATTACGCAAATCTGGCAGAACATAGTACCCGGCATTATTAAAACTTTCCTGAATGATTTCAATTATCGGACGGTCTCCTGGCTTTGCGCTTAAGATTCCCGGAACATTTTCAAACACAAATATTTTAGGCTGATATCTTTCCACTACTTTGAGATAGCTCTCAAAACAGATAATTTCTATAATCATTCTTCATACCGTGTTCATCTCTCACACGTCCGGCAATAGAATACGCCTGACATGGCGGGCCTCCAATGATAACATCTAACCCACCACCTTCTGACACCAATTTATCTAATCCATCAGAAGATCCATAACTTCATCATTTTCCCAACCAGAAAACAATTCATCTGTTCTTTGTATATCAAACTGCAACACCATTTCGTTTGCATTTTCATATTTCCATTTATCTTTCAATCTAATCCTTAGATTTCTGCACGGACCCTTTTCCCACTCAACTGCAGCCAATGTTTCATACTTCCCTGACTGTTCAAATCCATCCATTAAACCACCGCATCCGGCAAATAAGTCTATAGATTTAATTCTTTCCGTATTACTGTTCATCAGAACCCTCCGAAATAATATTTAATAAAGCCTGACCTAAAGCCTGACCAAGTAATGGCGGAACGGCATTTCCTACCTGTCTGCTTTGCTGCGTTTTCGTTCCTGTAAATACAAAGTCATCTGGGAATGACTGCATTCTTGCACTCTCACGCACAGTCGGAATTCGATTATACTCATAGTGAAACAGATTTCTGTGTCCGGTATCAACCGTTCTGGCAGGAGCATTTCCATTTAAACGAGTCCATGCCATATGGAACTTGCGACTTTCACCCCATCCTGGCGGAAGATCCTTGTAATTTCCCCCCTCCGGAACAAGGGCAATCGTATCTTTCACCATCTGTGTATGATTTGTACCAAGATGATTATGAAGAACAGTACAATTCCCTCTCATTTTTTTCTGGTATTCTGTCAATGGTTCACTTGAATACTGTGATTCATCCGCCCCCATATCATTAGCTAATGATGGAAGATCGCTAACCGCATCTCTGCATGTGAGATAGTTTTCCGGAGATAAAATAGGATCAGGAAATTTAGGTACACCAATATCCTTTCGTATTCCCATAAAAATCAGACGTTTTCTCATTTGTGGAACACCATAATCAGCAGCACATAAAATCTTGCAGTCAATGTTATATCCCATATTTGTAAATCTTCTGAGGATTTCTTCTTTTATCTGCCCTTCATATAAGGTTGCCGTCCCAGGAACATTCTCGATAATAAAACGCTTTAGGCTGATACTGTTTAACCATCTCAATTACAGCCAAATATAATTTATTTCTTTCATCATCGAAAATTTCTTGGTCCGGTAAGAGAAAAACCCTGACATGGAGGTCCTGCAATAATGACATCAATTTTTCTGTCACCCGCAATTCTTTTGATTTCATCGAATGTTTCCTGTTTCGACAAATCAGCCTTCATGGCCACTGCACCATTATGATTTTTGGCAAATGTATTAAGCGCTGCCTGGTCATTATCTACACCGACAATAATATCAAAACCCGCATCCATAAATCCTTTTGAAAGTCCACCGCATCCGGCAAATAAGTCTATCGCGTTCATATTTATAATCTCCTTCATTGTTCCTTTGTGAATTCACAAATATCTGAAATATCACAATCAAGCTTGTTGCATATTTTCATAAGGACTTCCATACTCACCTGCTGATTTTTACTCAGCTTTGCTAATGTATTAGTTCCAATTCCAGTAAGTGTTCTCAAGTCGCTTTTATTTGGCATCCCTTTATCTATCATTAGTTTCCATAATTTGTTGTAACTGACTTCCATTTCTTTCCTCCGTCCTTCTTGGGAAACGCAAGCATAATAAACGCATCATAAGTCCATTATAACTTACTGCATATTTTTTATCAATATCGAAATATTTTATTTCTATTTCTATATATCATCTTCTGATTCAACCTTCAACCTAATCTTTGGGCAAAAAATAAGTGCATTAGAAATCAATCCAATGCACTTGCACACTCTTATTATATTTTTGAAAAGAATTCTTCGTCTATTTCATATGTTATAACTTCTCTGACACCAATACCATATTGGGCAATCTTATTAATAAATTCTTCTCCATCAATCAAATCTATTTGTTGCTTTCCAGGATTTGATGCTTCATCTTTAGCTGCTTTAGTAAAGGTTCCAGTTGTAATAAAAACGCCCTTTTCTATGTCAGTAGTAAGTGAACCCCTAAAATCTCTAATATCCCCTGCACTGACAGCCCCTTTATATCTTTTACACTGAAGCGCAACATTGAAACTAAAAATACCATTTATTTTCAGTTTTCCTGTTCCATCAATACCGCCGTCACCAGACTTCTTTGTTACCTCAACCTGAGCGAAACCGCATTCTCTTAAAACTCTCTGAGCCAATCTTTCAAATCCATACGGATCCATATTAAGCAATACTTCAGACAGTCTTTGTCTCCACGGTTTTACCTCTTCCGGATATTCCGTTTCATCATTCTCAGCAATTCCATCATCTGGTTTTTCTGGATTATTAACTACTTTTTTTCCGACGGCCGCTCTTCTCTTTGCATTCTTATTAGCAGTAAAAGCAACCACTTCTTTCGGATCTAATGTCGCACCACCTGTATAATTTGAAGTAATTGACCAGACGCTTCTCGCACTATTAACAATCACACCATAATTCTTAAGATATGTTCTTGCCCAAGCAAGTTGATATTCTAATTCAGTTTGATTTTCATTCCCCAGATGAGATTCATCTACAACTTCACCTGAAAGATTCATATCTTTTATAACCTGCTCATATATCTCATTATTTGTACCGATCCTCCCAGTTCTAAAAGCGCCTTATAGGTCGGAACAATCAACTCTGTATATGTTGGAGCTAAAATCTTCTTTGTCCTGGCCACATCATCGCCTCCTTTATTGCATAGATAGTAATATCTATAAAGGATCCGACTTGAATTAACAAGATCCGACTTGTTTTCTCCCATTCATCTGCCACTTATCATGCCCTTTGATGCTCCGCACCGCCTGCCGCAGTGTATTCCGTGCTGATGATATGGGTGTGATGCCTTATGCTTGTGAAATATGATGCAGGTTCCCTCTCCTGGATACTCCGGGTTATGGATGTACCATATATGCCCAGTATTCCTGGACATAATGGTCACATCATAATCATCCACTGCAATGATGGAGAAGTATTTCGGATCCAGAACCTTCAAATCCTCTGTACTAAACACTTGCAACTCCCTTCTGGAAATACTTTTCCAATGCCTTTTCAATGGTCTCCCACATCTGCTCCGGCTCTGTCTCTTTGAAGTATTTTTCCTTGATATATACTACTCTCTTTGAACTGTAGGAAGTGCGTTTGCTCTTCCCTTTAGTCAAAATATCCATAATGGAATCCATTGTGAGATTACCAGTCCGGTTACGAAATCCCCTTGCATTGTCCAGATCAGCCCTGATGCTATCCGTTTGTAGAACCCTGTAAACCAGATCCTGCTCTTCCTCATTCAGAAATGATATCTCCACACCGGCAACCAGCGTCAACCTTCCGGTATCAAGCATCAATTTCAAATCATCATTCAGAAAATGCACTCTCAGATATCTCGCTGCGTTTCTTCCAACCATCCCGTACTCTTCACCGATATTGTCACGAGTCTTCTTGTGGACATCATGTCCACAAGATATTTCCTTACCCTCCAATCTTGCTATTTCCTGCAGAATATCATTACGCTTGCCCTGGCAGACTACCTTTTCATAACGCTCAGTCAGAACTTCTCCCTTTTCAGATGGAAGCAATTCTGAAAAGGATCTCTGGATCACATTGGTCTCAATTACATATACGTATGCTTCCTCTTCCGTGAGATTCTTTTTGACAATCGCTGGTATCTTATCAAGTCCTGCTATCCTTGCGGCATTCTGTCTGTTATGACCAGCCAACATTTCATATCCATCATCGATCTGCAGAACGATTACAGGCATAAGAACTCTATGTTCTCTGATACTGTCCACCATTTCCTGCAGGCGTTCCCCTTCATATAATCGGAAGGATGATTTCTGAATGGTCTGATGGCATCCACCATTATCATCTGAATATCATTTTCCGCTGCAGGTGCATTCTCAGTCAGAAGATCCATAGCATCCGCAAATACTTTTCTCTTAGGAGTATTAGCCTTCATCAGCAATCAACTCCTTCCCAAATTCAAGATATGCCTTACAGGCTTTGGTCTTCGGAGCATACTCTAAAAGCGGTTCACTGTAATAAACGCTCTCCCCTACCTTTACGGTATTTGGAATCTTGCTCTTGAATATTCTGATCTGACCTTCAAAGGTATCAGCCACACCGGACTGCTCATGCAGTCTCTGGCATAGATGTTTCCTTTATCATCTCTCTGCACCTCCATCTTGTCCGGAAGGAGCGGATACAGTCCAAGCACCCTTACTGCCCCGTCCCTTATGATCTGGCATAAGCATTTCCCCATATTAAAAGATGACTCATCAGTGTTTCTCTGAACACAAATGAAGTCATCTCCGGGTTCGGCTCATCATGGAGCAGATAATATAACGGATGGTCGTGCACCAGCTTCTTGCCGCCGTCATCCTGATACTCATATACATGAAGTGGTAAGGATGCGACTGCTTCTGCCAGTATCCTCACACAGTCATACACTGCCGTGGTCTGCATTGCAGTTCTTTCATTGACAGGTTTTCCGCTTGTTGTCCTTCCAAACAAAAACGAATATCCTGCATCTACTGCCTTATCCACAGGCTTATCTCTTGCCTGTCCGAATCCGAATAAATTCTTAATTCCCATATAGCATCTCCTAAAAATGTGCATGAAAAAAGACACCTCCTGGGGAAGTGCCTTTTTTTTACTTTAATATATTATCTGACTGGCGTGATCTCAATGCCGTACTGTTCTGCGATTGTCAGGATATTTCCAATATTTGCGATTCCCCACTGTGTGCATACCACACACGGCTGGGTCCTCGTCTGGATCTGTTCTTCCGGATTCGCAAAAAATCTGGTTTTATAATCCGAACAGTTTTTCTCTACATCACTCAGCGTCCTTACTACCCCGAGCGAACCCTGAAGGCTTTTATCAAATGCACCGATCAGCTCAGAGCTGAAATATCAGATGCATTCCATATACTTCTGGACACGGCAAGCACAAGTCTGTTTTTTGCATACCTTTTTCCGTCCAGCATATACTTGGTCGTATCCCTTCCACTGCTGCTGACAACAGGTTCATTTTCTTCCGGTGTGATTTCCTGTGCTGCAGAAGTCCTTTCTTCTTTCAGTTTTTTCACTTCATCCTCCAGTGCGGATACCCTGTCGAGCAGTTCTAATATGATTCTGTCATAATTCATAGATTTGTCCTCCTTCTTATTTTATCTCTTATTTTCTTTTTATCTATGAATTAGTTATATCATGTTATTTGGATGATGTCAATAGATAATTTATTTTTCTACTTTTATCTTCGATTATCATTTATTATCTATTTCAAAAGACAAGAATGCCACTGTCATCGTATACGCTTCCGTCACTGCCTTCATTCCTGATTGCACGGTCAAGCGCCATAACGGTTGCAACGGCCCCGGCAATCTTCTCTGTGGATTTTTCCTTATCCATTTTGATATTTCCTGCCGGATCCTGACGGACAAACACGTTATCCATCATCCACCGCAACACCTTATGTCCGCCATGTGCAATCCGCTCTTCCAATGTCAGCTTCATCAGTTCCTTTGCCGGCGGACTCATATCCTTATATCCCTGTCCGAACGGGACAACGGTAAATCCCATATGAGATTTACCAAGAATGAAAACATACCATTTCCATACACAATTTCTTTTCCAAACGGCCAGAATGCCAACGTTGCAAATTTAAAGCATTGCAGGCTACCGGAATTCCAATAATTGTAATACACCATATGCATCCTGCAAAAAACCATGCCAGTCCACCTAGCAATCCTCCAAATATAAACCAAAGGATATTACCTATAGTTCTCATGATAACACACCCCCTTAAAGTCCTCTGAACATCTGATCAACATGATTTCTACGATTTCTCAGCCAGCTTTACGGTAGAATCTCAAGCCAGTATCCATCTGGATCTACAATGAAATAGATTCCCATCGCTTCATTTT
>ENA-OQAN01000177-OQAN01000177.1-human-gut-metagenome-genome-assembly--contig:-NODE-177-length-34637-cov-2.333816_pt1 | contig 34637 bp, 38 predicted proteins | sample MGYA00242735_ERZ504527 | MGnify/ENA primary metagenome ERZ504527 (study PRJEB26092, sample SAMD00036230) | human gut metagenome | host: Homo sapiens | study: EMG produced TPA metagenomics assembly of... | reverse complement strand
ATCCCGGTATCCGCAGTGACTGGGCCCTGGCACTGGCTCCGATGTGGGAGAACATGTATGCAACAGATGGTGTTCTCGGCGGTTCAATCTGGTCGGGTATTGATGACATTTTCCAGTTGCCGGACGGAAATGCTGTGGGATACGGTGCCTGGGGACCTGTGGACGGATGGCGCCGTCCGAAGCCTGAGTACTGGGACATGAAAAAGATCTATAGTCCGGTCAAGTTACATACCGAAGCCCTGGAACCCGCCCGGAAACTGGTGATTGATGTGGAAAACCGCTATACTTATACGAACCTGAACGAGCTGAAGATCCGTTGGACTTACGGAAAGGAAAGCGGAATGTCTGTACTTGATGTAGCCCCTCAGGGCCGTGGACAACTGGTGGTAGAGGTCAGTGATCCTTCTGCTTCCAATCAGCTGAGCCTGGAATTTGTCGACCCCAGAGGATTTGTGGCCGATGAGTACCTGATTCCGGTGGGTGAGCAGAAGCAGAATAAGGTGGAAGCACCTGCCAGACAACGTACGAAGGTGAAACAGGATAAATCCCGCATTCGCATATACGGAAAGAACTTCACCTGTCTGGTAGACCGTGCTACCGGAATGATCCTTTCCGTGGAGAAAGACAACAGACAGATACTTTCCGGAGGTCCGTGGCTGATGGCGCTACCTCTGACAGGCGGAGGATGCTATCCGAACCATAATGCCGAGACTCCGGTATTCAATGATTTGTGCAAAGGATGGAAAGTAACCGGTGTGGAAGTTTCAGAAGAAGGACAGGACGTCCGTCTGAAAGTCAGCGGATCGTATGACGGTTTCGACGGACAGTATGAAATGATATGCAATGCGAACGGAGAGATCCGGGTTGATTATCAGTTACGGTTCGTACGGCTGTCAATCCGAGACAATGGGGAATGGTCTTTGAGACCCCTGCCGGATTTGAAGAAACCTTCTGGCGCAGAAAGGGACTCTGGAGCGTCTATCCGGCAGATCATATCAGCCGTCCGTCCGGTACGGCAAAGAGCTTTTATCCGGAAGTACCTGCCGTACAGAATCCCCGTATCAAACCGGCCTGGGCATGGAGCAAGGACTTCAACCAGCTGGGAAGCAACGATTTCCGTTCTACCCGTAGAAACATCTGGTATGCAGGATTGCAGGATGTGGAAGGACAGTCCCGGGTAACGGTTGTTTCTGACGGCCGGCAGCACTGGCGTTCCTGGAAAGAAGGAGAGAAGACCTGCTTCCTGGTGGCAGACTTTGTGACGGCAGGCGACGAAATGTTTTTAGGCAGCATTATGCGCCTTACCGGAAACCGCTTAAGGTGGGAGACGTGATCAGTGGCAGCATTATTTTGCGTGTAAGATAAGAGCAGATTATGAACACATTCTCCGTTTTAGACAGTATCATCTTCATCGTTTATGTACTTCTGATCGTGGTAATAGGCCTTTGGTGTTCCCGTACCCGTAAAGGAGGCGTAAAAGACTCGAAGGAATATTTCCTGGCAGGGAATACATTGCCCTGGTGGGCGATCGGAGCTTCCGTCATAGCGTCCAATATATCGGCAGAGCAGTTTATCGGCATGTCCGGATCCGGCTTTGCATCGGACTGGGAATCGCTTCCTATGAGTTCGTAGCTGCCGCTTCCCTGATTGTGGTTGCCGTATTTTTTCTGCCTATCTTCCTGAAGACGAAAATTTATACGATGCCTCAGTTTCTGGAAATTCGTTATGGAAAACCAGTCAAGACTCTCATGGCATTCTTCTGGCTGCTGGTTTTTATTTTTGTCAATCTGACCTCCATCCTTTATCTGGGAGCCTGGCCATTCATAAAGTGGTTGACATACCGGTCGGATTCAGTATTGTCTGTCTGGCTGTCTTTGCCGGAGCCTATGCCATCTATGGAGGACTGAAAGCGGTGGCACTGACCGACATGGTACAGGTGATCTTCCTGATCGGGGGCGGTCTGCTGACTACCTACATAGCCCTGAATCACTATTCGGAAGATGCCGGAGCAATAGCCGGAATGCAGAAACTGATAGCGCAGGTTCCGGAAAAGTTTGACATGATCCTTGATCCCTCCAATCCGGATTATAAATATTTGCCGGGAATCGGGGTCATCCTGGGCGGACTGTGGTCAGTGCCCTGTATTATTTCGGATGCAATCAGTACATCATCCAGCGTGCCTGGCAGGCAAAAGCCTTTCGGAAGCCCGTATGGGACTTGTCTTTGCCGGTCTGCTGAAGCTGATTCTTCCCCTGATCGTCGTGATCCCCGGAATCGTAGCTTTTGCCTTGGATGCCCCCCTGGAGAAGCCCGATCAGGCCTATCCCTGGCTGATGCATAACTTATCCTTCGGGAGTGAAAGGAATCGCATTCGCAGCACTGGTGGCAGCCGTGGTCAGTTCGCTGGCCTCGATGGTAAACAGCATTACGACGATTTTCACGATGGATATCTACAAGGAATATTTTGCGGGAAAGGATGTGCCGGAGAAACGTCTGGTGAATGTCGGCCGCTGTTTCGGATTCTTCAGTCTGGTACTGGCCGTACTGATCGCCCCTGCACTGGCCGGTCTGGAACAGGCCTTCCAGTTTATACAGGAGTTTACCGGTTTCATCAGTCCGGGAGCCCTGGCCATCTTTGTCATGGGATTCTTCTGGAAACGGGCAGAGATGAAAGGAGCCCTGGCCGCGGCTGCAGGAACCTTTGTCTTCTCTCTGGTACTTATGCTGTTTTTCCCGGAGATCTCCTTTATTGACCGGATGGCCTATGTCTTTATCCTTTGCGTACTGCTGATCGTGGTGTTTGGGCTGTTGTCCGGCAAGAAGACAGATGAAAGAGCAATTATTCTGGAGCCGGGACTGTTTGCCACCACCTGGACCTTCAAGCTCCTGAGCGGAGTGATCCTGGCTATTCTGGGTGTGATTTATTATGTATTTTGGTAATAATTAAAGTCTATAAATATGGAAGAGTTGTTAGAACGAATTGCAAAATGTGTGGAGTTGGGTAAGATTAACGAGAAAACCCCTTATCCCCCTGCCATGAAAGGACAGCTTGGAGCCGATGAGCTGACTTTGCAGGCACTGAATGAAGGAATTTCTCCGTCAGATATTCTTCAGAAAGGTCTGATTGTCGGAATGGAACGTATCGGAGTGAAATTCAAGGCCAATCAGGTGTTTGTTCCCCAGGTGCTGATGAGTGCCAAGGCAATGGGAACGGCGATGAATCATCTCAAGAAGTTCTTTAAGGACGGAAGTGTGCAGCGTAAGGGAACGGTCATCATCGGTACCGTGGAAGGAGACTTGCATGATATCGGCAAGAACCTGGTAGCATGATGGTGGAAGGAAACGGATACGAGGTGATTGATCTGGGAGTGGATGTAAAGGCTGAGAAATTTGAAGAAACCCTGGAACAGCATCCGGGAGCCTTTGTCTGCATGTCTGCCTTGCTGACCACCACCATGATTCACATGGAAAAGATTAATCAGCTGCTCAAGGAAAAACATCCGGAAGTCAAGACATTTATCGGAGGAGCACCCGTGACAGCGGATTTTGCCAGACAGATCGGAGTCGACTATTATTCAGACGGTCCGCAGGATCTGGTGGAAACATTGAACAAGCTGAGTGCCTGAGAGGTGAAAAAGAGTAATAGGAGGACTTGTTATGAATCAATGGATCAATGAAATATTTCAGAACAGCAAGCGTGTGGCTGTTCCTGTAATGACCCATCCCGGAATAGAACTGACGGGACACCGGGTGATTGAAGCCGTGACAGACGGCCGTGTACATTACGAAGCCATCAAATACCTGGCCGATCATTATCCCTCTTTTGCCACTTCCACCATCATGGACCTGACGGTGGAAGCTGAGGCCTTCGGATGTCAGATAAACTTTCCGGAAGATGAAGTACCAGTGTGGTGGGCAGACTGGTCAGTGATGCAGACTCCGTGGCAGCCTTGCAGGTTCCCGATTTGCAGGCAGGACGTACCCGAATACCTGAAAGCTGTCCGGCTGGCAGTAGAACATATCACCGACCGTCCCGTACTGGCCGGATGCATCGGTCCTTTCTCACTGGCCGGACGTTTGTATGACATGTCAGAAATCATGGTTGCCATTTATACAGATCCGGAAGTGATTCTTCAGCTGCTGGATAAATGTACGGCTTTTATTCTCAAGTATTGTGCAGAACTGAAACGTCTGGGAGCTTCGGGAGTCTTCATCGCAGAACCGGCAGCCGGACTGCTCTCCAATGAAGACTGCATGGCCTATTCCACCGTGTTTATCCGGCAGATCGTACAAACCTTGCAGGACGATGACTTTGCGGTAATCCTTCATAACTGCGGCAACACAGGACAGTGTACCCAGGCCATGGTGGAGAGCGGGGCGGCCGCACTGCATTTCGGGAACGCCATAGATATGGTGAGCGCCTGCAGGAATGCCCTTCCAGTCTGTTGGTCATGGGAAACATAGATCCCGTCGGAATTATGAAACAGGCCTCTCCGGAGGTTGTCAGAAAAGAAACCCTGGCCTTGGCTGGAGGCTACAGCTTCCTGCCGGAACTTTGTATTGTCCACAGGATGTGACGTACCTCCCCAGGTTTCGCAGGAGAATATTGCAGCCTTTTCCAGGCACTGGATGAGTTTAACTCCCTGTAAGATTAAATCAGGCATCTTCTTTATGCAGCCTTACTGCCGAAGTGCAGAGCTGCGCAATGGTTTCCCGGTGGTGATCAGGATCAGCGTCTTGTCCTGTACCTGCCGGGAAAGTCGTTCCAGCAGCTTCCGTTCCGTTTCTTCATCTTCATTTTTTAGATATACCAGAATTCTCTATCTTTGCATAGGCATAAGTTTATCAGACAAACATTTCTTAAGAATTTTATATTTATGTATACCAATAAGGAAATATGGAATGTGACATATCCCATATTCTTTGGGACTTTTGGCACAAAATGTAATCAATGTTACGGATACGGCTTTTCTGGGGCATGTCGGTGAAGTGGCACTGGGAGCTGCAGCTATGGGAGGATTGCTTTATATTTGTGTCTATACAGTTGCTTTTGGTTTCAGTGTCGGATCGCAGATTTTGATAGCCCGCCGGAATGGAGAAGGAAACTTCCGGGCTGTGGGACCGATTATGTGGCAAGGTTCGGCCTTTAGTTTGGGTATGGCCGTTGCTTTGCTGATACTTATGTATGGGTTTGCTGAGCCTTTGATAAGGATGCTGATTACTTCGGATGCCATATTTACGGCAACTTATGAATTTTTTGTCTGGCGTATCTGGGGATTCCTTTTTGCATTTGTCAATGTCATGTTCCGGGGGCTTTATATCGGAATTACACGGACAAAGGTGTTGACAATGAATGCCATCGTGATGGCTCTGGTCAATGTGTTTCTGGATTATGTACTGGTCTTCGGTGAATTAGGTTTTCCGGAAATGGGAGTACGGGGGGCAGCTTTGGCTCGGTAATAGCAGAGGCTTCCTCACTGGTGTTTTATCTGGTTTACACGTATTGGAAGGTTGATCTGAAGAAATACGGATTGAATCATTTTGGACGTTTCAATCCGGAAATTGGTATTACGGATTTTGCGTTATATCCTGTTTTACAATGGTACAGTATTTTTTGGCTATGGCCATTTGGTTCGTTTTCTTTATGGCTTTGGAGCGGCTGGGACAAAGGCAACTGGCGATTGCGAATATTGTGCGGAGTGTTTACGTTGTTTTATTGATTCCCGTACAGGCACTTTCTACCACAGCCAATACGCTGGTGAGTAATCTGATCGGTTCGGGAGGAGTATTGAAGGTTGTCGGGCTGTTACATCGCATTGCCCGGATGTCTTTTCTGATTATGATTGTATGTGTGATCCTCTGTCTGCTTTTCCCTCAGGCTATTCTTTCAGTCTATACCAGTGAGGCTGATCTGGTCATGGAGTCTGTTCCTGCATTGAATGTTGTGTGCGGTGCCATGCTGATTGCGGCTGTGGCTAATGTATATTTTAATGGAATCTCCGGAACAGGAAATACGCAGGCGGCCTGGTGCTTGAGATTGGAGTGCAGGTCTTTTATGCTCTTTATGTGGTCGTTGTAGGAATGATACTTCGGGCTCCGGTACACATTTGTTTTACAACGGAAGTGATTTATTATATGCTGATGCTAGGTTTCAGTTTGTTGTATCTGAAAAGGCCCGATGGCAAAACAAGAAGATTTAAGGTATTGAGTGTTAATATTGTAAAATGGAAAAGATTTGTTGGAAGGGACATGCTTCGATGTTCGGAGCAAATGTTATGTGGGGACTGATGTCTCCGATTTCTAAGTTTATAATGGTTGGTGGAGCTGTAACTCCATTGGTTGTCACCGATCTGCGTATTGGAGGGGCAATGGTGTTGTTTTGGATTGCTTCCTTTTTTCAGAAGCCGGAACATGTGAATCATAAGGATCTGGCAAGTTTGTTTGTTGCTTCCCTTCTGGCCATTGTGTTTAATCAGGGATGTTTTATCTTTGGAGTAAGCTTGAGCTCTCCGGGAGATGCTTCAATCATTACAACCAGCATGCCGCTCTGGGCCATGGTGCTGGCGGCTGTCATTTTAAAGGAACCGATCACGGGAAAGAAAGTGCTGGGAATTGCGGCTGGAGCCGGTGGAGCTTTGTTGCTGATTTTAGGAAGCGGACAGGGTGTTCAGTCGTCTGTTGGGAATGAGGATACAGCTATTTGGGGTGATTTGCTGGTTATGCTGGCTCAATGTTGTTATGCGCTGTACATTGTTCTGTATAAGGATTTTGTAAATAAGTATTCATTGGTAACCATTATGAAATGGATGTTTACTTATGCCTTTATTTGTACATTGCCTTTCTCTGCCAGTGATCTGATGAAAGTGAACTGGGCTGGTTTGCAATGGACGGAGATCGGAGGACTGGCTTTTATTGTGATCGGTGCCACTTTTATCAGTTATATGCTGGTTGTTGTGGGGCAGAAGAATCTTCGGCGACCGTAGCCGGAATGTACAATTACATCCAGCCGCTTGTTGCTTGCATCGTAGCCATTTGCTGGGGAATGGATTCCTTTAATCTGGTGAAGGGGATTGCCGTTGTATTGATTTTCGGTGGAGTATATCTGGTGACTGCCAGTCGCAGCCGGAAGGAAATGGAAGCCTACGAAGCAGAGCGTCAGGCTTCCGGAAAATAAGGAGCTTTTCGGATAGAGATTGTCATTCTTCTGAAATTTATTCGATTATTCCAGTTATTTTCCGTATTTTTGCACCCCGTGCGATAAAATGCATTGTTACAAGTAAATAAATAATAAAGCAAAGATATATGTTCGATAATTTAAGTGAAAGACTTGAGCGGTCATTCAAGATATTGAAAGGTGAAGGAAAGATCACTGAAATCAATGTTGCAGAGACCCTGAAAGATGTACGTCGTGCTTTGTTGGATGCCGACGTGAACTATAAAGTGGCAAAGAACTTCACGGATACAGTGAAGGAGAAGGCTTTGGGACAAAATGTATTGACAGCCGTAAAGCCTAGCCAGTTGATGGTAAAGATTGTACATGATGAGCTGACCAAGCTGATGGGTGGTGATACGGCTGAAATCGAATTGAAGAATCGTCCGGCTGTTATCCTGATGTCAGGTCTGCAAGGTTCCGGTAAGACTACATTCTCCGGAAAGCTGGCTCGCATGCTGAAGATGAAAAAGAACCGTAAGCCTTTGCTGGTTGCTTGTGACGTTTATCGTCCAGCTGCAATCGAGCAGTTGAAGGTGTTGGGACAGCAGGTTGAAGTACCTGTGTATAGCGAACCGGAAAGCAAGAATCCTGTACAGATTGCATTGAATGCCATTCAGGAAGCAAAGGCAAAAGGATATGATCTGGTTATTGTCGATACAGCAGGTCGTCTGGCTATCGATGAACAGATGATGAATGAGATTGAAGCGATTAAGAATGCTATCAATCCGGATGAAACATTGTTTGTCGTTGATGCAATGACCGGACAGGATGCCGTGAATACGGCACGGTGAATTCAATTGAACGTCTGGACTTCAATGGTGTAGTACTGACGAAGTTGGATGGTGATACACGTGGTGGTGCGGCTTTGTCTATCCGTACGGTGGTAAACAAACCGATTAAGTTTGTCGGTACCGGTGAAAAACTGGATGCAGTAGATCAGTTCCATCCGCCCGAATGGCTGACCGTATATTGGGAATGGGTGATATCGTATCTTTGGTAGAACGTGCTCAGGAACAATACGATGAAGAGGAAGCAAAGCGCTTGCAGAAGAAAATCCAGAAGAATCAGTTTGACTTTAATGACTTCCTGACTCAGATTCAGCAAATCAAGAAGATGGGTAACCTGAAGGAGCTGGCTTCCATGATTCCGGGTGTAGGTAAAGCCATCAAGGATATTGATATTGATGATAATGCCTTCAAGAGCATCGAAGCAATTATTTATTCCATGACACCGCAGGAACGTACTCATCCTGAAATTCTGAACGGCAGCCGTCGTACACGTATCGCTAAAGGTAGCGGAACGAATATTCAGGAAGTAAACCGTTTGCTGAAACAGTTTGATCAGACCCGTAAAATGATGAAGATGGTGACTGGCAGCAAAATGGCTGGCATGATGCAGAAAATGCAGAAGATGAAAAAATAAATGTTCATTGGCTGAACTTATCAATCAGGCACGAAATGCGTAGGATCGCGTTTTCGTGCCTGATTTCTTTTATTATTCCTGATACAGCAGATATTTCTTTCGGATGTTTTTGTACTTTTCCAGGCGGGTTGCCAGGACTGCCTGATTTCTTTTTCTGTTTTACCTTGCAGGATATCCCGTCGCACCTGATCTGTTCCCATCAATAAATCAAACCAGCGAGGGCGGGTGAAAAATTCCTTTTCAGCATTAAAGGTCTTGTCTTTAGCGGCTTTGGCCCGATAAAGCCGGTAAAATTCCAGTATGTATTTGAGAGAGAATCCCTGAGGCAGGTCGCGTTCGGCTTCTTCAGGAAGGGTTCCGTTGGTTGTTGCTCGGGAAGTGTGAGACCCAGATGCTGGCGTTGCTGTCTGATCCCGGAAATCAACTCCGTAACAGATACGGTCCTTATGGAGCGGGTTCTTGTCGAAACCCTCCAGAGAACGGGGGGTGAACTGGAAGCTGAAGGCATTGGTATATGGACTTCCTATCACCTGAAAAGGATATTCTGTTCCACGTCCGATACTGACGGATGTTCCTTCAAAAGGACAGAGAGACGGGTATAAGGCAATGGCACGGTCATTGGGCAGATTGGGAGACGGTTTGACAGGAAGTGAATAGGGCTGTCCGTGTTTCCAGCCTTTCACTGGGATAACGGTCAGTTGGCAGGACAGATTCTTTCCCAGCATCCTTCTCCATTGATCATTTGGCTAATTCGCCAACGGTACATCCATGAAGAACCGGAACGGGCAGTATTCCGACGAAACTTTTCCAGTTGGGGCGCAATACCGGTCCGTCTACGTAGTCACAGGGATTCGGACGGTCCAGGACTATGACTTCCTTTCCTTGTTCTGCACAGGCTTGCATGACATAGTAGAGCGTACTGATATAGGTGTAGAAACGGGCTCCTACATCTTGGATGTCGAATACCATTACATCCAGATCTTGCAATTGTTCCGGTAACGGCTTTTTGTTTTTGCCATAAAGTGATATAATGGGAAGTCCGGTGCGGATATCTTTTCCGTCCCGGATGGTTTCTCCTGCGTCAGCGGTTCCCCGGAAGCCATGTTCCGGAGCAAAAATCCGAATGAGTTTTACCTGTGTATTCAAGGCATCCGGCAAAGGAGTTGTTCCGCATCGGGAAGTCTGATTGATCACTAAACCAGTCCGTTTGTTTTTTAATAAAGGGAGCAGAATGTCTAATTGGTCAGCTCCATTCCGAATCTGGGGATTCACAGCCAGGACGGGAGAGAGGAAGATTAACAGTTCGCAAAGGAATAATGTGATATATTTCATCATGTCTTAGATTATTTTTGTAGTTTTGTAGATTGCAAATATAAACATAAAAAATTATGAATCCTTTAGCTTTAATAGACAAATATTATCCGGAAGAGAATGAATTGAAACATATTTTGCTGACACATAGCCGTTCGGTAGCGGACAAGGCTCTGGCAATGGCCCGCAATCATCCGGAACTGAATCTGGATCTGGCTTTTGTAGAGGAAGCAGCCATGTTGCATGATATAGGAATTTTCAGGACGGATGCAGATGGAATTCATTGTTTTGGCACGTATCCTTATATTTGTCATGGATATCTGGGATCAGAACTTGTGGCTGCTGAAGGTTTTCCGAAACATGCTCTGGTGTGCGAACGTCATACGGGAGCCGGTCTTTCCCTGCAAAGTATTCTGGAACAGAATTTACCGGTTCCGCATCGTGAGATGGTGCCGCTCAGTCTGGAAGAACAGATTATTTGTTTTGCTGATAAGTTCTTTTCCAAAACGAAACTGGACCGGGAGAAGAGTGTGGAAAAAGCACGGAACAGTATTGCCAAGTATGGTGAAGAAGGATTGATCCGCTTTGATCATTGGTGTGAACTCTTTTTATAGTCTTAAAATTGCATTAAAAGTTAAGGCTTTCGCATGAATTTGCGACAGATTATTTACCTTTGCACCGCAATTGCGTAAAAAACAACTGAATGACGTCATTTAAAAGAACTACATATTCACTGATATTGCTGTTTGTGGTGGGCTTTTTCTGCTCATTTTATGCTGAGGCCCAGCGCGTAAGAGGGAAGCGGCAGGGGGGAAATCCGGAAACAGCCGAACGGATGGACTCTGTACAGGGAGACTCTCTGTATGCAGACAGCCTGGCTCTTGCCGATACAACCCGGAAAAGAAGGAGCCTCTGGATGCTCCTGTCCAGTATGAGGCAGCAGATTCAATCGTCTTTACGCAGGGAGGTTATGCTCATTTGTTTGGTGATGGTAAGGTGAACTATCAGAATATAGAACTGACTTCTGCCTTGATTACCATGAACATGGACAGCAGTACGGTATATGCACGTGGTATTGCAGATACGACAGGTGTGGAATCAGGAACTCCGGTCTTTAAAGACGGTGAGACTCCTTATGAGTCAAAGGTGATGCGATATAACTTCAAGACGAAGAAAGGTTTATCAACAGCATTGTAACTCAGCAGGGGGAAGGTTATGTAACCAGCCAGGATGCCAAGAAAAATGAAGATGATGTCATTTTCATGCGTAACGGAATGTACACGACATGCGACAATCATGAGCATCCGCATTTTTATCTGAGACTTTCACAGGCCAAAGTACGCCCGAAGAAGAACGTGGTCTTCGGACCGGCGCAGCTGGTGGTGGAAGATGTGCCTTTGCCTATTGCCGTGCCTTTTGGCTTTTTCCCATTTAACAGCAGTTATTCGTCCGGATTCATTATGCCGACTTATGGAGACGATTGAACCGTGGTTTCTACCTGCGAGACGGAGGATATTATTTTGCCATCAGTGACCGGATGGATTTGAAACTGCTGGGTGAAATCTTTACGAAAGGTTCGTGGGGAGTGTCGGCTGCTTCTAATTACAACAAGCGCTACAGGTTCAGCGGTAATTTCAATTTCAGTTATCTGGTGACAAAGACCGGTGAAAAGAATATGCCGGACTATTCGGTATCCAAGGACTTTAAGTTACAGTGGAGCCACCGGCAGGATGCCAAGCTAATCCGAACAGTTCTTTCTCTGCCAGTGTAAACTTTGCGACCAGTAGTTATGACCGTTCGAATCTTTCCAGCTTGTATGATCCGAACCAGTATTCTCAGAATACGAAAGCTTCCAGTGTCAGTTATTCACGCAGTTTTCCTTCTATTGGTTTGAATATCTCGAGTACATTCAATGTGACGCAAAATACCCGTGACTCATCCATGACGATGACATTGCCTGATTTGAATATTTCGTTAAACCGTATTTATCCGTTCAAGCGTAAAAATCAGCCGGAGACCAGCGCTGGTATGAAAAGATTTCTTTCCAGTATACCGGTAGTTTGACCAATTCAATCAGTACGAAGGATAATTTGCTGTTTAAAACTCCGCTGAACCAATGGGATAACGGTATGCAGCATAAGATTCCGGTAACGGCAACTTTCTCTTTATTCAAGTATATTAATATTGTACCTTCGTTCAATTATACCGAACGCTGGTATTTGCGGAAAGTAAAACAGAGTTATGATCCTGCTTCAACGGCAAGCGGACATGTGCGAAGAGATACCATCAACGGCTTTAATCGTGTCTATGATTACAATATGTCCGTGCAGATGAATACGAAACTGTATGGTATGTACAAGCCGTTTGTTTATGAAGAGCAAGGAGTTGCAGATCCGTCATGTGTTCACTCCGACGGTAAGTTATACTTATACTCCTAACTTCGGTGCTTCACGCTACGGCTATTATGATACCTATACCTATACGGATGAATATGGTGAAGTCCGTACGGTACAGTATTCCCTGTATGAAGGAGCGGCCTACGGAACTCCGGGTAAGGCGATGTCGCAGAATATCAGTTTCTCGATTGACAACAATGTGGAAATGAAGATGCGTTCAGACAAGGATAGGTACTGGATATAAGAAAGTGAGTCTGATAGACCAGCTGGGAGCTAACTTGTCGTATGATATGGCCAATAAGAAATGGAGTGACTTGCAGATGAATTTGCGTCTGAAGTTCCCCAACAACTATACTTTCAACATGAATGCTTCGTTTGCCACTTATGCCTATCAGTTCGACAAGAGTGGAAATATCGTGGTTGGTGACCGGACGGAATGGTCTTACGGCCGGTTCGGACGTTTCCAGGGATATAGCGGATCATTCTCTTATACGTTGAACAATGATACTTTCAAGAAGTTGTTTGGCAAGAAAGAAGATAAAGAAGATAAGAATAAGGAAAATTCGGAAGAAGGTGAAGAGAATGAAGACGGCACTACGGATCAGCAGAAGACCAATTCCAACATGCGTAAAACGGAAGCTGCTTCGATGGATTCGGACGGATATCTGGCCTTTAAGTTTCCATGGAGTTTAAGTTTGAGCTATAGCTACAGTATCCGTGAGAATCAGGATAAGGAAAAGTTCAATATCAAGAAGATGCGTTATCCGTATAAGCTGACTCATTCGTTGAATATTTCTGGAAACTTCAAGATCGGAAGCCGGTGGAATATGAGTTACTCAAGCGGTTACGACTTCACTTCGAAAGAAATGTCTATGACGACGTTGAATATTACCCGTGACTTGCACTGCTTTAATATGAGTTGTGGTTTGGTTTTCGGGCCGTTTACTTCATATAATTTCTCTATCCGGGCAAATTCCAGTATGCTGCGCGATGCTTTGAAGTGGGATCAGCGAAGCAATACGGGTAGTTCCGTTACCTGGTATTAAACGTGAAGACAGACTGAAACAAATCGTCTCCGTCCTGTTGGGTTAATCAGATCAGGACGGAGGCGATTTGTTTTGGAAAGACTGGTGTTACCACACGATGGGTGTTTCTCCATGCTGTATCAGATATTCGTTGGTGCGGCTGAAATGCCGGTTGCCGAAGAAGCCGTTGTAAGCTGAAAGGGGAGAGGGGTGGACAGATGTCAGTACCAGATGTTTGTTCCGGTCAATGAAAGCACCTTTCTTTTGTGCATACGATCCCCACAGGATGAAGACCAGGTGTTCCCGCTTTTCTGCAAGTACCCGGATGGCTGCATCCGTAAATTCTTCCCATCCCTTACGTTGATGCGAGCCGGCCTGGTGAGCTCTTACTGTCAGTGTAGCATTTAGCATCAGCACTCCCTGTTCGGCCCATCGGGTCAGATTTCCGGTAGCCGGAATAGGGGTTCCCAGATCATCGTGGATTTCTTTGAATATGTTTTGCAGGGAGGGCGGAAAAGGAACACCGTCATTCACTGAGAAACAGAGACCATGAGCCTGTCCCGGACCGTGATAAGGATCCTGTCCGATGATAACGACTTTTACTTTATTGTAAGGACAAAGATTAAAAGCGTTGAATATCAGTTTGCCTGGAGGATATACCGTGGTTGTCTGGTATTCCTGTCTTACGAAATCAGTCAACCGGATAAAATAATCCTTTTCGAATTCGGGGGCAAGTACTTCTTTCCAGGTTTCTTCTATTTGTACATTCATAATTGATCGGCTTACAGGAGTTAAATTAAAGGCATATTCAGGCGGCTGCATTCCTGCCGCATGTCTTCCGGCCAGATGCTGGCTTGTATTTCTCCGATATGTGCTTTTTTCAGGTAGAGCATACACAGTCTGGACTGCCCGATACCGCCGCCAATGCTCAGCGGAAGAGAACCTTCCAGCAGACGACGATGGAAGTACAGTTTTTCGCGTTCTTCTTTTCCTGTCAGTTCCAGCTGTTTCAGCATGGCTTCCTTGTTGACACGGATACCCATGGATGAGAGTTCCATGGCACGGTCGAGCACGTCATTCCATACCAGCAAGTCCCCGTTGAGACCGGCCAGTCCGGTTTTCGGATCAATGGTCGACCAGTCATCATAGTCCGGTGCGCGCAAATCATGAGGTTGTCCGTTGCTCAGTTTGCCACCGATTCCGATGATGAAGACTGCCCCGTAATGTTGGGTGATCAGGTTTTCCCGTTCTTTGGGAGTTTTGTCGGGATACATTTGGAGTAACTCTTCGGCGTGGATAAAATGGATGTCATTGGCCAGGAAAGGAGTGATCTGCGGATACATTTCGCAAACCATGTATTCCGTGCGTCGCATTGCCGCATAGATACGTGTAACGATGTTTTCAGGAAATCCATGTTCCGTTGTTCGGGAGTGATGACCCGTTCCCAATCCCATTGATCCACGTAAAGTGAATGCAGGTTGCCCAGTTCTTCATCAGCCCGGATCGCATTCATGTCGGTGTAGATTCCGTATCCGGGTTCAATGTTATAATCAGCTAAAGTAACTCTTTTCCATTTGGCGAGTGAGTGCACGACTTCAGCACGCTGGTCGCCAGATCCTTGATGGGAAAGGAAACGGCACGTTCCACACCATTCAGATCGTCGTTGATACCCATACCTGTCAGGACAAATAAAGGTGCCGTGACACGGCGCAAACGGAGTTCGGAGGACAGATTTTGCTGGAAGAACTCTTTGATCTGCTTAATACCCAGCTCAGTCTGTTTCATGTCGAGCAGTTGCTGATAGTGTGTAGGTTTTATAAGGTAACTCATAGTTTTTTAATATTAATGGATAATCGTTGGCAAAGATAGGTATATTTTGTAAATATGCAATTAATTTTTATGTAAAGTAGTCAATTTGATTTCTTTTTCTTTTGTTTATTGAAAGTTTTGATAGTTTTGTTTGTTGGGGTAAAGAAAAGATTTTGTAATTTTTTAGCCGATTCATTAGGAAGAAAGCTAAGGAAATTGTATTTTTGCTGCGCATTTGAGGAATGCACCCGTAGTTCAATGGATAGAATAATGGATTCCGGTTCCATCGATTGGGGTTCGACTCCCCACGGGTGTACTATCATAAGGACATTTTAATGCAAAGACTCACTAAATCGGCTAATTTAGTGAGTCTTTCTTTTTAAGAGATTAGCCATTAAATCGACAGTTGTATGAATTATGCTTTTGAAATCTGTGCCAATTCAGCAGAAAGTTGTGTGGCTGCACAGGAAGGCGGAGCCAACCGCGTAGAATTGTGCGCGGCTATTCCGGAAGGTGGAACAACTCCTTCGTATGGAGAAATCCGTATGGCACGCAAGTTGATTGATATCCGTTTGCATGTGATTATTCGTCCGCGTGGAGGAGATTTCCTTTATTCACCGGTTGAGATTGAAACCATGGAAGAAGATATTCGCATGGCTCGTCAGGCAGGAGCTGACGGAGTGGTGTTTGGTTGTCTGACTCCGGAGGGTGAACTGGATATGCCTGCTATGGAGCGTCTGATGAAGGCGGCAGAAGGAATGGCTGTGACTTTCCATCGGGCTTTTGATTATGTAAAAGATCCGAAGCAGGTCTTGGAAACACTGATTCAGCTGGGAGTGGACCGTGTGCTGACTTCCGGACAGCAGCCTGTGGCTATCAAGGGAGCGGCATTGCTGGCTGATCTGGTAAAACAGGCCGACGGACGAATTGTGATAATGCCGGGTTGTGGTGTCAATGAATCGAATATTGCGGAACTGGCCCGTTTGACAGGAGCTTCGGAGTTCCATTTCTCTGCACGTGAGAATAAGGAGAGTCAGATGAAATTGCGTAATCCTGCCTTGTCGATGGGAGGTACTGATATGGATGAATATATGCATCCGGTAACAACTGCCAAGCGTGTACGCAATACCATACAGGCTTTGAAGTCTTCGCTTTAAGGCTGTCTGAAAAAGCCGCGGGCTTTTAGCAAAAAGGTTTCGGCGTTTAATCAAAAAACGCCGAAACCTTTTTTATTTTTGTCTCGTTCTTTTTTCAGCCGGATCAGAGGCCGTGGATCACGTGCAGCATCTGTTCACCCAGGCCGATGGTATATCCTTGAGACTGGAATACAACCCGGTTGAATGTGTCACCAATGATGAATACCGGCAACTGTCCGCCGTTGTTGAGCTTCATGTTGGTTGCAATTTCTTTGCGGATCTTTCCGTCAGTATCAATACCGAAGCTGATGGTTGAAGGCAGGTTCGGGAATGCCTTGCGGTCAAACTTCTTATAGGCTGCTTCGTCAGTAAACAGAAGTACGATTTTCCGTCCCCATTTTTCATAGTCGGCTTTCTTTACTTCAATATCTTTCAAAGCATGGTTGGTCGGTTCCTGTCCGACTCCCAGTACACCTACAATGTAGTAGCCGCGTCCTGTTGTAGAAAGGATGGAAACTTCTTCTTTCGTTTCCGGATTCAGATAGGTGGCTTCTGAATTGAAATTACCGATGACACGGATTTCTTCAGCGTTGTCTCTCATCACCAGGTCAACGGTCGTTGTTTTTCCTTCTTCAATGGTGAAGAAAGTGACGTTGCTCAGTACACTTCCGTTTGCCAGGCGGCTTCCTGTTACAAGCATGTAGTATCCGGTTTCAATCGGGGTTCCATTCTTCAACAGGGATTCCCAGGTTGCATTTTCCGGATAGTTCAGCAGACGGAACTGCCGTTGTCATACTTCGAAATACTGAAGTGTGAATAATATTTCGGGTTGTTAAGGCGTGAGATCGGTTTGTAGGTAGCCTTCAGTGTACCTTCTGACGGGCGCTGTGCTACGGCGGTCTCGAAGTTTACATGAGTCAGTTCTCCGTTGTGGCGGTAGTAGATGTTGCCGTTGACTGCATCTTTCCAGGCAGGGATTCCCATGCTGCGTGCAGCTGCAACGAAGAAGATTTCGCGGGAACGGCTATCGGTTACACGGCTGTTCCAGGTTCCTGCCGGTGAAGCTACGGCAGCTCCGGTATTCAAGTCATCGCGTACGGTCAGACTGTCCTTGCACCAGTTGACCAGTTGCTGCGGATCGTTCTTGAACTGTTCAGCCAGGCTGGCCGGAATGTTCTTCTGCAAGTAAGAACGATACGGAGTCAGCAGTTCGTTCTCGATGCGCGGTGCAAGTACTTCATTCACGTCAGCCTGTGCATCGGTATTGTAAAGGTGATCTTCCAGTACGCTGCATGGAGTGTCGCGCAAGTCTTTGTCGGATACGGTAGAAAGCAGTGCAAGAGCCCGTTCGCCCATATTCTTGGCAACGGCATTCTTCAGGAATTGCATGATTTCTGCGTAGTTTCCTCTTGATTTGATGATGCAGGCAACTGTCTTATCAGTATCCAGCTTCTGTTCGTCGGCGAATGCTTTTGCTTTTTCTTCTGTCGGGAAGGAAGCTACATACGCATTGCGGATAGCGTCTTCCTCATTCATTCTGCGGGTATTCTCGGCGCGCTGTTCCGGAGTAACTTCCGGGATGTTGGCTTTTTCAGCCGGCGGAACCATGTCGAACGGAAGAGTGACAGGATCTCCTTCCTGTTTGTCGAGAACGATGTTGACTTGTTTGTCCTTGCCGAATGAAACTTTCTGGAAACCGAACTTGCCGTTGGCAGATGCAAATACCAGCATGTCTCCCAGTCCGGCAGATAAGGTTGCACATCCTTTTTCGTCGCTGACTTTATGGGCTACGGTATAGAATTCTCCATAGTTGTATACTTTGAACTCTACATCAGCTCCCGCTACAGGTTTCTGGTCAGCACCGGTGACAAGGATTTCGGCCGGAGCGCTTTGTCCATAGTTGTCGATGATATTGATTTCTGTATAATTGGCAGTCTGCTTCATGACATCTTCCGGTCCGTTATAAGCGCCGAACACTTTGGTGTGCATAAGCATGCCTCGGCTTGCCGGTGCATTGAACCATCCCAGATTCAGGACAGGTTCCGGTTCGCAGGCACCCAGGAAATACCACTGGCCGTCTACCCAGGCTTCTACCCAGGCATGGTTATCGTCTGTATGCGCCCAGCGCGGAGTGTAGACCTGACGTGCGGGAATTCCTACTGAACGGAGGGCAGCAACCAGGAAGGTTGATTCTTCTCCACAGCGGCCGTATGCAGTTTTAACCGTGGCCATCGGGCCGCTGGTACGGATATCCGAAGGAGTATAGACAACTTTTTCGTGACACCAGTGGTTTACTTCCAGCACGGCATCACGCATGGACAGATCTTTGACGCGCGGCCAGAGCTCTTTGTGGAAAGCCTCGCGTGCATTATCCATGTTTTCGTTGTTCACACGGATGGGCAGTACAAAATGGCGGAAGATCATGTCGGGAATCTGTTTTCCCCATGAAGCTTCCTTGCGGTTTTGAAGAGAATGGCGCACATTGTTCAGGTAATATTCTCCGGAATAATCAGAGATATCACTTCCTGCCATGTAAGCATACATGAACATCATGGCTTCCCGTTCTTCCTGCGTCATGTTGCCTTTGAACACATCAAAGAGGTTTCCATGACTGAACACTTGTTGCTTGGCAGCAAAGTCTGCCTCCACTTTAGCCCGGTAGTCAGCTTCTTTGATGAAGTGTTCCTCTGAGGTGCAGCTTCCAAGACTGAGGCTGCTACCAGACTGAGCGAATAGAAAAATCGTTTTATCATATCGGTTTTTGGATTAAAATATTTTCTGGATTTGTAACAGATTGTTTTTTCCGGCTTAAAGATACGAATAAGATTTATTATAACAGGCGTTTTGAGAAAGGAATCTCGGAATAAAATTCAGTAGGACTGCCTCTTGCCGGACGGAAAGGTTCGTTCAGAGGGATTTATTCAAATTTTGTATAAAAAAGAGGCGACTTAAATAATTTAGGAACTAATATTTTATAGTCTGAAGTTTTTTGTTTACTTTTACTTTCTAATCTGGATATTATGTAGAAACGCAGAACGCCAGATGTCCGATGTGGCTTGACAGGTAATTAATAAATCATTAAAGATGTTGAAAAAGAGTATTATGACTTCTTGTGTGGAGGAACGTTGTCGCTGATGGCGATAGCAGGGGCTTCTGCACAGTCACAAACTTATGTACTGGATAAAGGCTGGGAGTTTTCACAGGCTGGCAGCAATGAATGGATGTCTGCACGTGTGCCGGGCACTGTTCATCAGGATTTGCTGGTCATGGCCGTCTGCCTGATCCGTTTTATGGAATGAACGAACAGAAAGTGCAGTGGGTAGAGAAAGAAGACTGGCTTTACCGGACTGTATTTACAGTGACGGCTGATCAGTTGAAGAGTGATGCGGCATGGCTGACTTTTGAAGGACTGGACACCTATGCCGATGTTTATCTGAATGGCTCCTTGCTATTGAAAGCAGACAATATGTTTGTTGGCCATAAACTGGCCGTCAAGGATGTTTTGCGCGAGGGAGAAAACCGGCTGATGATTCGTTTCCGTTCTCCGGTTGAGGAAACGGCTCCCCAGTGGGATACGGATGGTTTCAATTATCCGGCTGACAATGACCACAGCGAAAAGCGCATGAGCGTTTATACCCGTAAGGCTCCTTATTCATATGGCTGGGACTGGGGAATCCGTCTGGCAACAAGCGGTATCTGGCGTCCTGTGAAACTGACTTTTTGCAATGGGGCGGCCATTGATGATTTCTTTGTACGTCAGCAGGAAGTAACGGAACAGGTTGCTAAGGTAGACAATCAGCTGGAAATAAATAATGTTACTTCTACATCGAAAGAAGCACAGGTAAAAGTGGTGTATGCTTATGGTGAGCAGGCTGATACCCTGACCCGGACCGTAGTTCTCCAGCCCGGAAAGAATTCTTTGTCAATGCCGGCCTGGATTGAAAAGCCTCATTTATGGATGCCTAACGGCTGGGGAGATCCTGCCTTGTATACCTTTACAGCAACAGTGTCGGTTGATGGGAAGGAAGTTGCTTCCAGGGAAGAAGCAATCGGACTCCGCTCAATCCGGGTAGTCATGGAAGATGATAAAGACGGAAAGAGTTTCTATTTTGAAGTGAACGGGAAACCGATGTTTGCCAAAGGATCTAACTATATTCCGGGAGATGCTTTGCTTCCCAATATGACGGGAGAACGCTATGCCCGTCTGTTTGAAGATATTCGGGCTGCCAATATGAATATGGTTCGTGTATGGGGAGGTGGTATCTACGAAGATGACCGCTTTTATGAGGAAGCCGACCGCAACGGTATTCTGGTGTGGCAGGACTTTATCTTTGCCTGCACGACTTATCCTCATGACCCGACATTCCTGAAACGTGTATCCGAAGAAGCTGTCTACAACATGCGTCGTCTGCGGAATCACGCTTCTCTGGCTATGTGGTGTGGTAATAATGAAATCTATGAGGGAATGCGTTACTGGGGATGGAAGGACAAATACAGTCCGGTGGTCTGGAAAGAAATGACCGAAGGATATGATGTCCTGTTCCGCCAATTGTTGCCCGAACTGGTTGCGGCAAACGATCCGGGACGTTTTTACATGCATGGTTCTCCCTATGAAGCGAACTGGGGACGTCCGGAAAGCTGGAAGATAGCAGACAGCCATAACTGGGGAACCTGGTATGGACAGAAACCTTTTGAAAGTCTCGATACGGAAATTCCCCGTTTCATGAGCGAATACGGCTTTCAGGCTTTTCCCGAAATGAAAACCATCCGTATGTTTGCGTCCCCGGAAGATTATGAACTGGAGTCACCGGTGATGAATGCGCATCAGAAGGCTTCTATCGGGAACTTCCTGATCAAGAAAACTATGGCCCTATATTATAAGGTACCTGAAAAGTTTGAGGATCTCATCTATGCCGGTCTTATTTTGCAGGGGCAGGGGATGCGTCATGGCATAGAAGCTCATCGCCGTCACCGTCCTTACTGCATGGGAAGTCTTCCCTGGCAATTGAACGACAGCTGGCCGGTTGTTTCCTGGTCTTCCATTGATTATTATGGAAACTGGAAGGCTATGCACTATCAGATCCGCCGTGCCTTTGCACCGGTTCTGGTCGATGCGATCAAGGAGGGAAATAATCTTTCCTATTATATTATGTCCGACCGGCTGACAGACGAGGAACTGACTCTGAATCTGGAGCTGATGGACTTCAATGGAAAAGTTTACCGCAAACAGAAAGTCGACGGTCTGCTTCCGGCCAATACTTCCAAACTGTTTTATCAGGAACCGGTGGAACAGGCTCTTGCCGGCCGTGATTCTGCGACCACCTTTATGCATATGGTCGTGAAATCGAAGAAAGGCGAAGTCCTGTCGGATGAAATCTATTATTTTGCCCATCCAAAGGATCAGCTTCTGCCTAAAACACCGTTGCAGTGGCAGGTAAAGCAAAAGAAAGGTTATTGTGAAGTGACGGTGAAGGCTGACAAGCTGGCTCGTGATATCTTTATTGAAGTTCCGGTTCAGGGAGTGCGTTTCTCAGACAACTTCTTTGATCTGTTGCCGGGACAGAAGAAAAAAAGTGATCATCACTTCGCCGGACGGTAAGTCACTGGATCATTTGCAAGTTACTGTCCATCAGCTGAGTGATGTACAATGACCGTCGTTTTATTAATCTTAAATGTATATTCATTTTTAAATTAGATCAATCAATATGATGAACCCTTTATCGAAAACCCATTTGTTGGGATTGTCGCTGGCAGGTTTGCTGTTTGCTTCCTGCTCGACTAGAGAAACGGTAGTGGCCGATTATCAGGTCGTACCCATGCCTTTGGAAATAACAACTGCACAGCAGGCTTCTTATCTGTTGAAAAACGGAGCTGTAGTTTATTATCCGGCCGGTAATGAATGATGCGTCGAAATGCAGAGTTTCTGGCTGCTTATGTGAAGGAACAGACAGGTCTGGAGCTGAAACTTCAGGAAGGTGATGGCGGAAAGAACGGCATTACCTTAAAACTGGGACTGGCTGGTGAAAACAAGGAAGGCTACCAGCTGAAAGTAAATGCAGACGGGGTGACGATTGCAGCACCTTCTGAAGCCGGTGTATTTTATGGTATTCAGACTCTGAGAAAGTCTATTGACGTAGCTCAGGGAGCCAATATTGAACTTCCGGCTGTTGAAATCAATGATGAACCCCGTTTCAGCTATCGCGGTATGCATCTGGATGTATCCCGTCATTTCTTTACGGTAGATGAGGTGAAGACCTTTATCGACATGCTCGCGTTGCATAATATCAACCGTTTCCACTGGCATCTGACGGATGATCAGGGATGGCGCATTGAGATCAAGAAATATCCGAAGTTGACTGAAATCGGTTCAAAACGTTCTGAAACCGTGATTGGTCGCAATTCCGGCAAATACGACGGAAAGCCTTACGGCGGCTTCTATACTCAGGAAGATGCCAGGGAAATCATTGCTTATGCAGCAGAACGTTACATTACCGTTATTCCGGAAATCGACCTGCCCGGTCACATGCAGGCTGCCCTGGCTGCTTATCCGGAACTGGGATGTACCGGAGGTCCGTATGAAGTATGGCGTCAGTGGGGTATTTCTGACAATGTTCTCTGTGCCGGAAATGATCAGACCATTCAGTTTATGAAGGATGTACTGGCTGAGATCGTGGATATCTTCCCGTCAGAATATATCCATGTGGGCGGTGACGAATGTCCGAAGACCCAATGGGAAAAATGTCCGAAATGTCAGGCCCGCATCAAGCACTGGGATTGAAGTCGGATGCCAAACATACAAAAGAAGAACGTCTGCAAAGCTATGTGATTCATGAGGCAGAAGAGTTCCTGAATGAAAAGGGACGCCGCATGATCGGATGGGATGAAACGCTCGAAGGAGGACTGGCTCCGAATGCAACGGTTATGTCCTGGCGTGGAGAAGGCGGCGGTATTGAGGCTGCCAAGCAGAAACATGATGTAATCATGACTCCGAACACTTATTTGTATTTTGACTATTATCAGTCAAAAGATACCGACAATGAACCGTTGGCTATCGGTGGATACCTTCCTATGGAACGGGTATATAACTATGAGCCGATGCCGAAAGCCCTGACTCCGGAAGAACAGAAATACATCATCGGTGTACAGGCTAACTTGTGGGTGGAATATATTCCGACCTTGAAGCAGGCTCAGTATATGGTTTTGCCCCGTATGGCTGCTTTGTGTGAATCACAATTGGTGTGCTCCTAGAAAATTAAAAATTATGAAGCATTCCTGCAGCGTGTAACCCGCCTGGTGGAATATCTATAGCGTGAAAGGCTGGAACTATGCTTCGCACATTTTCGACGTCATGCTCGAACTCAAGCCGAACAGTGAAACTGGTACGCTGGATGCAACGGCACGCACTATTGACAATGCACCTATTTATTATACACTTGACGGAACTGAACCGACAGCCGCTTCACAGGCTTATACCGGTACAGTCAAAATAGACAAGGCCTGCACATTGCGTATGGTAGCTGTTCGTCCGGAAGGAAATTCACGGATTACGAAAGATGAAATTACTTTCAGCAAATCATCCATGAAGCCGATCACGATGTTGCAGCCCATTAACAAGCAGTATGAATTTACCGGTGCTACGGTATTGGTGGACGGTATGACAGGTAACCTGAACTACAAGACCGGCCGCTGGATTGCTTTCTACAAAAATGATATGGAAGCTGTGATTGACCTGAAGGAACCGACAGAAATCAGCAGCATGACACTGCATACAGCCGTAGAAAAAGGTGACTGGATCTTTGATGCACGTGCTATTTCTGTATCTGTTTCCGATGACAACAAGGTGTTCAAGGAAGTAGCTTCTGAAAAATATCCGGTGATGAAGGAAACAGATCCGAATCAGGTTTATACTCATGAACTGAAGTTTGCTCCGGTGAAAGCCCGTTACGTGAAGGTTTATGCACAGCCTGAACACAAGATTCCGTCATGGCACGGCGGTAAGGGCAATCCGGGATTCCTGTTTGTTGATGAAATTATTCTGAATTGATCGTTATGAAACTGAAATTGAATCAATCACTGGCTGCGCTGCTGTTTTCAGCTTCTGTGTTTACAGCATGCGCACCTGTAGCCGAACAGACTTTATCGGTGACGCCTGTCCCGATGGAAGTGAACTGGCAGCGGGGATCTTTCCGTCCGGATGCTTCTACCTCTTTGTGGATTGAAGCACCGGAGGCCGACCGGAGTATTCTGGCTGAATATCTTCAGGCTTCTCCGCTGGCTCTGAAGCTGGCAGATTCCCAGTCGGGAAATCAGGTTGTCCTGAAGCAGACAGATGCTTTGGAAGGGATTACTTCACCGGAAGGATATGTACTTTCTGTCAATTCCGACGGAGTGCGGATCGAAGCTTTGTCCGGTGCAGGACTTTTCTATGGTGTGCAGACTCTTTTGCAGATGGCTGCTGATGCTCCTGAAGGCATGACTGCTGTCACCGTAAAGGATGAACCTCGTTTTGAATACCGTGGTATCATGCTGGATGTCTCCCGTCATTTCCGCAGTAAAGAATTTGTGAAACGTCAGATAGACCTGCTGTCTTACTATAAGATCAACCGTCTTCACCTGCATCTGACCGATGCTGCCGGATGGCGTATTGAAATCAAGAAGTATCCGCGTCTGACCCAGTTTGCGGCATGGCGTCCGCAGGCTGTCTGGAAAGACTGGTGGAACGGAAAGCGGGAATATTGTGAAGAAACCGATCCCCGTGCACAGGGTGGCTATTATACACAGGATGATATCCGGGAACTGGTGGCTTATGCACAGAAACACTATGTAACCATTATTCCGGAGATCGAAATGCCTTCCCATTCGGAAGAAGTGCTGACAGCCTATCCGGAACTGTCGTGTACGCATGTGCCTTATAAGCAGTCGGACTTCTGTATCGGAAATGAAAAGACGTTTGAATTTCTGGAAAACGTTCTGACTGAAGTCATGGAGCTCTTCCCTTCCGAATATATCCATATCGGAGGAGATGAAGCCGGAAAGGCTTCCTGGCCGAACTGCAAACTCTGTCAGGCACGTATGAAGAAGGAAGGACTGAAAGACGTGAATGAATTGCAGAGCTATTCCATTCACCGGATGGAACGTTTCCTGAACAGTCACGGACGCAAACTGCTGGGATGGGATGAAATCCTGGATGGTGGTCTGGCACCGAATGCAACGGTAATGTCCTGGAGAGGAACGGAAGGCGGGCTGGCTGCGATCCGTTCCGGACACAAGGCTATCATGAGCCCGGGACAATATTGCTACCTGGACGGCTATCAGGATGCTCCGTATTCACAGCCGGAAGCCATTGGCGGATATTTGCCATTGAAGAAGGTATATGGATATGAACCGGTTCCTGATTCCTTGTCAGCTGATGAGGCTAAACTGATGTACGGAGTGCAGGCTAATTTGTGGACTGAATATATTCCGACAGAGGAACATGCTGAGTATATGCTTTATCCCCGTGCCATTGCCTTGGCTGAAGTTGCCTGGTCAAAACCGGAAAACAAGTCATGGGAAGATTTCCACCGTCGTGCACTGAAGATTGTGGATGAACTGAAAGCCAAAGGCTATCATCCTTCGAACTGAAGAATGAAATCGGTAACCGTAAGGAAGCCGAGACTCCGGTGGAACATCTGGCACTCGGTAAGAAAGTGACCTATAACGCACCTTACTGGGAAAACTATCCGGCTGCAGGAGAAGCAACGCTGACCGACGGACTCCGGGGAGGATGGAACTACAATGACCAGCTTTGGCAGGGATTTGTGACCAAAGATCGTGTGGATGTGGTCATTGATCTGGAGAAAGAAACTCCGATTCATTCCGTGGCAGCAGACTTCATGCAGATCTGCGGACCGGAAGTGTTTATGCCCGAACGGGTAGTGATCTCCGTATCCAATGACGGAAAAGAGTTCACTCAGCTGGCTGAAATCAAGCATGAAGTGGTGAGAGACGATGCTGTGACTTTCAAGAACTTCGGCTGGGAAGGAGAGGCATCGGCCCGCTACATCCGTTATCAGGCATTGGCCAGCGATAAGTTCGGCGGTGTATTGTTTACTGACGAAATTGTCGTTAAATAAATGATTGAATTATGAAAACAGGAAAGAATATACTGATGGGCATAGCCCTGACTTCTGCGCTGTTCGTTTCAGCGCAGGAGCCGGTGGATTATGTCAATCCTTTTGTGGGGACGACCAATTACGGAACGACCAACCCGGGAGCCGTAGTTCCTCAGGGAATGATGTCGGCTACTCCGTTCAATGTAATGGGGTCGGAAGACAATAAATATGACAAGGACAAGCAGTGGTGGTCTACTCCTTATGAAGTGAACAACAAGTATCTGACCGGCTTTTCACATGTCAACCTGAGTGGGGTGGGATGTCCGGATCTGGGTTCGCTGTTGCTGATGCCGACTTCGGGAGAGCTGAATGTGAAGTACACTCAGTATGGAAGTGAGTATACGGACGAAGTTGCTGTCCCGGGATATTATTCAAACATGCTGACCAAGTATGGCATCAAGTGTGAGATGACGGCTACTCCCCGTACGAGCCGTGCCCGTTTTACCTTCCATCGCGGACAGGGAAATCTGCTGATGAATCTGGGAGAAGGGCTGACCAATGAAACCGGAGCTACCGTGCGTTTCGTCAATGATCGTGAGATTGAAGGCTCCAAGTTGCTGGGTACGTTCTGCTACAATCCTCAGGCTGTATTCCCCATTTATTTTGTCATGCGTATTGACAAGGCCCCTGCCACCCGCGGTTACTGGAAACTCCAGCGGCCGATGCAGGGAGTCGAAGCTGAATGGGACGGATATTCCGGAAGTATAAACTCTATACTTCTTATTCCAAGGAAATGAGCGGAGAGATGTAGGTGCCTGGTTTACCTTTGACACAACAGAAGGTGAAGCCATTGAAGTCAGCATCGGAGTTTCTTTTGTCAGCATCGAGAATGCCCGCCTGAACCTTGAGACGGAACAGCCGGCCGGTACGACTTTTGATCAGATCCGTGCACAGGCCCGCAAGAAATGGAATGAAGACTTGAGCCGGATTCTGGTGGAAGGAGGTACGGAAGAACAGAAAGGTGTGTTCTACACTGCCCTCTATCATACAATGATTCATCCCAATATCCTGCAGGATGTCAATGGACAATATCCTCAGATGGAAGGAGACAAGATTCTGACAACCGACCGCAACCGTTACACCGTGTATTCTTTGTGGGATACTTACCGTAACTTCCATCAGCTGATGACACTGGTTTATCCGGAACGTCAGATGGATATGGTCCGTACGATGCTTGACATGTACCGGGAACACGGATGGTTCCCCAAATGGGAACTTTATGGCCGGGAAACCCTCACTATGGAAGGAGACCCCAGCATTCCGGTCATTGTAGACACGTGGATGAAAGGCTTGCGCGACTTTGACATCAATCTGGCATACGAAGGAATGTACAAGTCGGCTACGACTCCGGGAAAAGACAACCTGATGCGTCCCGACATTGACGACTACATTGCCAAAGGATACTGTCCGCTGATGGAGCAGTACGACAATTCTGTATCACATGCACTGGAGTATTACATTGCTGACTATTCTCTGTATACACTGGCCAAGGCTCTGGGTAAGACAGAGGATGCGAAACTGTTCTACGACCGCTCCATGGGATACAAACATTATTACTGTAAAGAGTTTGGTACATTGCGTCCGATCCTGCCTGACGGTACTTTCTATGGCCCGTTTGATCCGCTTCAGGGTGCCAACTTCGAACCGAGCCCCGGTTCCATGAAGGAAATTCCTGGAACTATACGTTCTACGTGCCGCACGATGTGAAGGGACTGGCAAAACTGATGGGCGGACAGAAAACGTTTTGTAAACAAGCTCCAGATGGTGTTCGACAAGGGCTATTATGATCCCGCCAATGAACCGGACATTGCCTATCCTTATCTTTTCAGCTATTTCAAGGGAGAAGAATGGAGAACCCAGAAACTGGTAAAGGAACTGCTGGCCAAACATTATACAACGAAACCTAACGGACTGCCGGGAAATGAAGATACAGGAACCATGTCTTCCTGGGCTATTTTCAGCATGATGGGCTTCTATCCGGATTGTCCGGGAGTTCCGGAATATACACTGACCACTCCGACCTTCGACAAGATTACCATCAAGCTTGATCCGGCTTATTGGGGAACAGACAAACTGGTGATCCGCAAGGAAGGCGGTGACGGTTATATTGACCAGATCCGTCTGGGCGGTAAGAAATATTCCAAATACCGTCTGACACATGAAGACTTGATCCATGCGGGAGAAATTACATTTGTATGTAAATAAGATATCAGATAGGATAGTTTTTTAGGTGATTAAGATTGTTGTTTCTATCTGATGCCCGTTTTGATGGGTATTAAGGAGGAGGCATCGGTTGGTGCCTCCTTTCTTTCTTGAACTGTTTATTAATCTTATTTGATATGAAAAAATTGAATCTGTTACTAACTTGCACATGTGCACTCTTTGCACTTTCTGTACAGGGGCAGAAACAGCTTTTGCTGTCTTCACCCGACGGAAAACTGAAATCAACCATTACCGTAGGAGACAAACTGACGTATGATATTTCCTGTAACGGCCAGCAGGTGCTGGCTCCTTCTCCGATCTCTGCAACGCTGGACAACGGAAAGGTATGGGGAGACAAGGCTCGTCTTGCCAAGGTTACGGAGAAGAAGAATGATACGCAGATTGATGCTCCTTTTTATCGCTCCAGTTGTGTACGCGATTATTACAATGAGCTGACTCTCCGTTTCAAGGGAGACTACAGCGTCGTGTTCCGTGCCTATAATGACGGGGTGGCTTACCGTTTTGTCAATCATGCCAAAAAGCCTTTCTGCATCTTGAATGAAGAAGTTGATTACCGCTTCCCGGCTGACGTAACGGCCAGCGTACCTTATGTAAATGCGGGAAAAGACGGTGATTACAACGGTCAGTTCCATAATTCTTTTGAGAATGTCTATACGACCGCTTCTATTTCACAGCTGAACAAGGAACGGTTGATGTTCCTGCCACTGGTTGTTCAGGCCACACCGGAGGTAAAGGTCTGCATCACCGAAACAGACTTGAACAATTATCCGGGGCTGTATCTGACAAATGCGAAAGGTTCCAACTCGCTGAGCGGCATACAGGCTCCTTATCCCAAGACCATGAAACAAGGCGGACACAATAATCTGCAGATGCGTGTGCAAACCCGTGAAGAATACATTGCGAAGGTAGACGGGCCGCGCAATTTCCCCTGGCGTGTAGCGGTAGTGACTACCCGTGATACACAGCTGGCTGCATCCAATCTGAGCTATCTGTTGGCTGAACCTTCCAAATTATCAGATACATCCTGGATCAAACCGGGAAAAGTAGCCTGGGAATGGTGGAATGACTGGAACCTCTGTGGCGTAGACTTCAAGACCGGAGTAAACAATGCAACCTACAAGGCTTATATTGATTTTGCTTCTCAGTATGGCATTGAATATGTGATTCTGGATGAAGGATGGGCTGTGAACCTGAAGGCTGATCTGATGCAGGTTGTGAAGGAAATAGACCTGAAAGACTGGTAGACTATGCGGCAGCCCGTAACGTGGGCATTATTCTGTGGGCAGGATATTATGCTTTCGAACGCGACATGGAGAATGTATGCCGTTATTTCTCTGAAATGGGTGTGAAAGGATTCAAGGTTGACTTTATGGACCGTGATGACCAGCTGATGACAGATTTCAATCACCGTGCAGCTGCCATGTGTGCCAAATATCACCTGATTCTTGATTTGCACGGAACGCATAAGCCGGCCGGACTGAACCGTACCTATCCCAATGTATTGAACTTTGAGGGAGTGCATGGACTGGAACAGATGAAATGGCGTCCGGCAGGATTTGACCAGATTACTTATGATGTAATGATTCCGTTTATTCGTCAGGTGGCCGGTCCGATGGACTATACCAGGGAGCCATGCGTAATGCAACCCGTGAGAATTATTATCCAAGTAATAGTGAACCGATGAGTCAGGGTACCCGTTGTCATCAGCTTGCCATGTATATTGTTCTGGAATCACCTTTCAATATGCTGTGTGATTCCCCAAGCAACTATATGCGTGAGCCGGAATCCACTTCTTTCATAGCTCAGGTTCCGACGGTCTGGGATGAAACAGTGGTGCTGGACGGCAAGATGGGAGAATATATCATAACAGCCAGACGCAAGGGAGATACCTGGTTTGTCGGCGGTCTGAACAATTGGGATGCACGCGATGTGGAAGTTGATCTGTCTTTCCTTTCTTCAGGAAGTCACAAGGCTGTTCTCTTTAAGGATGGAGTGAATGCTCATCGTACTGCACGCGATTACAAGCGCGAAGAAGTAAGCGTAAGTTCCGCACAGCCGTTGAAAGTTCATCTGGCTCCGGGCGGTGGTTTTACCTTGCAGATTGATTAAGATCGAGCTTTCTTTCAGATAGCATTGGGCTCTATTCAGAAGCCGTCAGAATCGACCGCACGATGGGACAGAATCGTGCGGTCGATTGTGCTTCATCGAGCGTTCGTTGCGGCCCCATCGTGCGGTCGATTTTTGGGCATTGGCCAGCCAAAGCGAAGGCATCGTACGGCCGTATGCGAATGACCTTTATTTCAGTTGGAGCGACCGGACTGTTCCTGTCGGCGTAATGCTCAGAAAGCCGGCTTTACTTCCTTTTTCCAGAGGAATCAGTTCCCAGGATGATTCAGGAGTTATCCGGATCTGTTCCGGAGAAACCGCCTTCAGATCAGGCAGGAATATCAGAGTGGGAGCTGGAGATGTCTTATCCTCTTTCCACTGGCATGTCAGTCCGTCTGTGGAACTGTAGGACAGGAGTTGTCCGTTGACTACCTGCGGATAAGGACGGGAAATGACACTACTGAAATAATCTTGCGTTTCAATGTCTTTCCACCAGCACCAGTAGGTATGTCCCAGTTTGTATTTTTCAATCAGGCCGATCTGATGCCGGGCAGACTGCAGATAACTTTTTCCCAGATAGAATGCGCCCCATTCTCCGACCAGTGCCGGCAGGTGACGTTCTCTGGCAGAAGCCGTAAGCTGACTGAAGATAAAGTCCAGACGTTCGTAGCCCGGATTAACGGCAGCATCTGTATCCACTACCCAGTCATAGGCATGAGCAGCATAGACGCACAGAGAATCAGGTTTCCCGTTTGTGTCAGCAGGTATGTGGAAGGAACTCTTTATACCCATGTTGCAGAAATAATTATGTTCCAGAAACAGAAGATGGTTCTTGTCTGCCTGCCGGATTCTGTCGCGCAGCTTCTGGTAAAAGCGGCTCAATTCATTCTGTTCGAACCGGGAAACGGTTTCCGAAGCTGCATGAAGTATTTCTGTGAAAGCCTCTTTGTCTGTCAGCTGGTTCATAAGTTCTGCCCGCTGGTCTTCATTATCCCATACCGCAGTCATTGCCTCCGGAGAAACCTGTGTCTGCCCGTGTTTGTGAAGATACTGTATATATCCTTCCATGAATTGCTGGAAACTGCCTGTGCCTGCGTTCCCATGAAAGGTTCGTTCATGACGTCAAAACCGATGACAGACTTGCAGTCTGCGTATCTTTCGGCCAGCATTCCCCACACATTGATGTAATGATCCTGAATCCCGGTTCCATCTTTGGCTGGTGAATTGGCCCAGAAGTTGTCGAATGATTTCTGTACGGCCGGACTGATCAGATAGGAGTCGCTCCAGACCTCTCCCGTTGCATGAGGCAAGGATCGTCAAGCGTAGCCCATTCCGGAGCACCGTTTCCGAATTTTCGTCCGAACAGATCCTGATGCATATCCAGAATAAGATAGATACCGTTTTCTTCTGCCCAACGGACTCTCCGGTCAATTTCCTGGAGATAGCTTTCATTGTATTGTCCCGGTTCCGGTTCCAGACCGTCCCAGTTGATGCCATAGCGGATGCAGTTGATTCCCCAAGTTGCGGAACTCTTTGAAAAGCTGTTCATCATTTGGATAGACATATCTGTCCTCAGGAGATTTGGTTACGTGGTTGATCCCGTTGAGAACGAGTTCTCTGCCGAGTGAATCCACCAGTATTTCATTCCGGACAGAAGCGAATCCGGATGCTGGAGCTTCCCGGACTGGCCGGGTACATCCTGTTCCCCCAAAAATACAGAGCAGAGCTGCTCCTATTCCCCAATAATACTTTTTCATGTTCATAGATCATTTTTTCATAGTTTACGCTACAAAGATAAGCCAAAGAAATTGCATGAATGACTTTATTTTCATTTATTTGCCTTATAAAATAAATGAATGGTTTAACCTTGAGTTTGAAACCGAAATCAAAATATGATGAAAAAAAACGGTATCTTTTTAGTTTGGGGATTCTGGCAGCTGGTTTGCCTGTCGGCTGCCGGTCAGGTCGATGTCACTTTTCATCGGGCCAGTTTGCCGGTTCTTTCCGGAGAGGAGAATAATCATGTTGGATATCTGCAGGCAATCAGCCGGCCGGCAGCAAGGATCGTATGACAGGGCTTTCTTATTCCTTTGAGGGAACGGACTGTCTGGATCAGATAGCTGAAATATCACTGTATGCCTGTAATGCCCGGGGAAGAATGGACCGGAATAAACGGATTGCTGTGTCGAAAGTGATGGAGAGACAGGGATCTTTCAGACTCCATGAGTCACTTTTATCAGATACCTGTTACTGGGCTTTTGTGGTTAAGACACGTGAGGGACTGCCCTTGTCAGGAAGGGTCAATCTGAACTGTACGGATGTGACATTTGATAGCGGAAAGGTTCATCTGGGAACGACTTATCCGGAAGGACTTAGAACCGGCATCGCTCTTCGCAAAAGCAAGCAGGACGGAGTAAATACCAGTCGCATTCCCGGGCTTGTGACTTCCCGGAAAGGAACCTTGCTGGCCATTTATGATGCACGCTGGGAATCAGGAAGAGACTTGCAGGGAGATATAGACATTGCTTTGAACCGGAGTGAAGACGGCGGAAAGACCTGGCAGCCCATGCAGCGGGTGCTGGATCGTAAAGAGTGGGGAAATCTGCCTGAAAAATATAACGGTGTGAGTGATGCCTGTATTCTGAGTGATGAAAAGACCGGAACCTTGTATGTGGCCGGCTTGTGGATGCATGGAGTTCTGGACGGAAAGACCGGCCGATGGGTAGAGGGGCTGACGCAGGACAGTACCCGCTGGATCCATCAATGGATTGAAAAAGGTTCACAACCGGGGCTGGAGGTTAAGGAGACAGCCCAGTTTCTGATTACGAAAAGTACGGATGACGGAAAGACCTGGAGCGAACCGGTCAACATCACTTCGCAGACCAAGCGGCCTGAATGGTGGCTTTATGCTCCGGCTCCCGGTCATGGGATAACTCTGGAAGACGGAACGCTGGTTTTCCCTACTCAGGGACGTGACCGGAACGGTCTGCCGTTTTCCAATATAACTTACAGTAAGGATGGAGGAAAAACATGGATAGCCAGTAATCCGGCTTACTCCAATACAACGGAGTGTATGGCGGTTGAACTGGATAACGGTGACATCATGCTGAATATGCGGGATAACCGGAATCACGGAAAGAAGTCACCTAACGGGCGGAGAATCTGTGTGACTTCCGATCTGGGAACAACCTGGAAAGAACATCCGACTTCGCATGCCGTACTGACGGAGCCTACTTGCATGGCTTCTGTTCATAAGCATGTGTATCGGGCAGAAGACGGAAGCCGGAAAACCCTGCTGGCCTTCTTTAATCCCGATTCTTATCAGTCGCGTGACCATCTTACCCTGAAACTCAGCTTTGACAATGGGATGACCTGGCTGAAAAATACTGGCTGACACTGGATGACTGGGGAGGTTTCGGGTACTCATGCATTACTTCCATTGATGAAGATACGCTGGGAATCGTTTATGAAGGAAGCGGAGCTCAGCTGGTCTTCCAGCAAATCAGGTGGAAAGATCTTCTCTGACCAATAAAAAAACTCTCCGGTTGTCAGGCAGACAGTCGGAGAGTTTGCTTATTACTGATAAGAATCAGCTGATCAGATCGGTTTATATTCTACGAAAGCTTCCATAGCTTCATAGCTTGCCAATCCCAGATGATCGTAAAGAGTTGCAGTACCACGGTTACGGTCTTCGCTACGCTGCCAGAACAGACGTTCATCGTTGCCCAGGAACGGAGCACTTTCCATCTGAGACTGGTGCTTCAGGATGGAATTACGTTTGGCGCGGAGTTCTTCCGGACTCAAAGGTACAGCCATTTCGATGTTTTCGATTTCCCATTCAG
>ENA-OQAN01000176-OQAN01000176.1-human-gut-metagenome-genome-assembly--contig:-NODE-176-length-34650-cov-2.151928_pt1 | contig 34650 bp, 52 predicted proteins | sample MGYA00242735_ERZ504527 | MGnify/ENA primary metagenome ERZ504527 (study PRJEB26092, sample SAMD00036230) | human gut metagenome | host: Homo sapiens | study: EMG produced TPA metagenomics assembly of... | reverse complement strand
TTACTGGTTTCGTTGGTTCTCACGGTAACCGTTCTAAACCAACACCAACTTTTGGAAGAAGAAATCCGTCAAATCTTGATTTCAATGGGTCAAACCGTTGATGTCTTTGATACTAATATCAAGGTTGGTGACGTGGTTCAAATCATTGATGGTGCTTTATGGGTCAAGAAGGCCGTGTTGTAGAAATTGAAAACAACAAGGTTAAAATCATGATTAATATGTTTGGTTCAGAAACAGCTGCTGAACTTGAACTTTACCAAATCGCTGAACTTTAAGATAGACAAAAAGAGGTTGGGCTAAGAGACTTCAACCTTGGAAGACTATCTCATTAAACTTGAGGGAGAGGCTAGAAGCTAGATTTTTGAAATTTAGTTCTGTGTCACTCCCTTTTTTTCTAACGGATGATGATGAATTACAAACGATTTTACGATAGGATTAGCGCTCCTTTGCGTTCTTACGCTAAGGTTTTAGAAGGGTTGAACAAGCTTATAACTAGGACTTTTTACCTGCTTTTTCCTATATTTCTTATTTGGGTTTGGCTAAGGAATGGTTGGTTTGTTCTCTCTACGACGGTGCTTATTATGGGGGGAGGCTTTTTCCTTCTTTCTCTTGGTCGTAGCCTCTACAATCGACCGCGTCCATACCAGACCTGGGCTATTCAACCCCTTATTAAGAAGGACAGTCTGGGCAAGTCCTTTCCCAGTCGGCATGTTTTCTCAGCGACTGTCATTGCTATGTTGGCACTGACGCTTAACCCCTGGCTAGGTGGGACTATGCTTTTTCTGGCGGGCGCTCTAGCTCTTTTGCGTGTGCTAGGTGGTGTTCACTATCCTAGTGATGTTTTGGCAGGCTATGTCATTGGGATTCTTATAGGTCTCCTTCTTTATCTTTAGAAAATTTGGGTCTTCTTCGAGAGAGGAAGGCTTTTTTCGTTGAAAAAGGAAAGGCACCTCTAGGGCACCTTTCCTTTTGTTCTAAAATTCGAGTTGGCAATTAAGGGCTGTTCCCACCCTAAATGTTATCTTAGTCATAAGATGTGTTCTAAAATTCGAGTTGGCGATTAAAGGTTGTTCCCACCATTAGATATTAGCTTAGTTTAGGACATGTTTTTTAATAGCTTGAGCGACACCATGCTCATCATTTGAAGCAGTTACTAAGTTTGCAGTTTCCTTGACCCCTTCAGGTGCATTGCCCATAGCAATTCCTAGACCAGCTAGAGCTAGCATAGGACTATCGTTGAAGTTATCTCCGATGGTCATGACTTCTTCAAGAGGAAGGTCATAATATTTGGCAACCTCAAGGAGAGCGTGTTCTTTAGAAACATGTTTGGCTGTGACTTCAAGGTAGTTATCTTTAGATAAGTAGAAGCTGTCTGTGGAAAATCCATGCTTAGGAGTTTTTGGTGGAGGTCCTGGATAACTTCAGGCTCATCAATCAACAATAGCTTGTGGATAGGTGGTTCTGAGTCTGAGACCGTGTCTTGTAGTTCCTTAATGATAGGAGATTCACCCGTGATACTTCCTTCCAACTGAGACCATTTGTCTAGTTCGTTGGTGATCCAGTCCTTGCCAGAGTAGATATTCACAGAGACACTTGGATAATCTGTGGATAAGTAGCTAAGAAGTTCTTGAATCTCAGATTTATCCACAGGGTGCTGTATGATAGCACGATCACCCTCAAGTACTAGGGCACCGTTGTAGCAGGCGATAGGATTGTCATGAAGTCCCAGTTTATGAGCAATTGGTTGCATCCCTAGTGGCGAACGGGCAGAAGCTAAAACAAAGGGAATATTTGCTTTTTCAAGCTCTGGCATTACCTCAATCAGTTGCTCGTCCACCTGGTGGTTACTAGTGAGAATAGTGCCATCAATGTCACTGATAATCAAACGAATATTACTCATAGTCGCTATCCTTTCCATCGTATAAAATCGTTACTTTATCTTTAAGAGACTCGACCAAATCAGGGTCAGGTTTCTTATCTGTAATCCAGTAGTCAAAGTCTTCAATCTTGCCCAAGATATATTTGGAATGTTTTTCATATTTATCAGATTCAGCAATAAGAATCTTGGTTCTAGCAGCTGCATGGCTAGTTGTTTGACAGCAACGTCCTCTTCATCTTCATAGCTAACCACTCCTTGACTGAGACTAGCCGCTCCAAAGAAGGCTAAGTCAAATTGTAGATGTTGCAAGAGCTGGGCTTCGTGAAGCGAATAGTAGAAGCGGTTTTTGCTGTAAAATCTCCCTCCCAAGAGATTAAAGTCGATTCCTTCTTTGCCACTTAGGACCAAGGCATTGTCCAAAGAGTGGGAGTAGACAGATACGCTCTTAGCCAATTTTTGTGAAACTTCAAGCATCAAGGTAGAGACATCGAAGAAGAGCAGAGATTGGTCTTTGACCAAGCTAAGCGCTAGGTCTGCCATTTTTTTCTTGTCTTCAGTGAGTCCTTTCTGACGTTCCTGGAAGCCAAGAACAGTGGTATTTTTAACTGGAAGAATGCCACCATGGGTACGCTGAGCCAGATTCCTCTGGCTGAGGCAGTCGAAATCTCTTCTGACAGTGTCTTTGGAAACACCTAATGCGTCAACCATTTCCTTAACAGATAGGTTTCCGCGCTCCTCCAAAAGTGTTAATATTTTCTCTAATCGTTGTTCCTGATACATGAGTCACCTTCTTTCTGATACTAGTATAGCATCTTTTTGCTTTTTTGTTACACAAGAGCGCAAAAAAACTTAAAAAGAAGAAAAAAAGGTGCAAAATAGACTCAGGTGAATTTGCCTCTTAAAGTTCCCTTATCATCTTTAAAAATCCTTCAAAAATGCTATAATAGAAGCATTACGAATATTGGAGAGAAACCATGAGTTTTTACAATCATAAAGAAATCGAGCCTAAGTGGCAAAAATACTGGCTGACAATCACACTTTTAAGACAGGAACAGATGCCTCAAAACCTAAGTTTTATGCGCTTGACATGTTCCCTTACCCATCTGGAGCGGGTCTTCACGTAGGACACCCAGAAGGCTACACAGCGACTGATATCCTCAGCCGTTTCAAACGTGCGCAAGGTTACAATGTCCTTCACCCAATGGGATGGGATGCCTTTGGTTTGCCTGCAGAGCAATACGCTATGGATACAGGGAATGACCCAGCGGAATTCACAGCAGAAAACATTGCCAACTTCAAACGCCAAATCAATGCGCTTGGCTTCTCTTACGACTGGGACCGTGAAGTCAATACGACAGATCCGAACTACTACAAGTGGACGCAATGGATCTTCACTAAGCTTTACGAAAAAGGTTTGGCTTATGAAGCTGAAGTACCAGTAAACTGGGTTGAAGAATTGGGAACAGCTATCGCCAACGAAGAAGTTCTTCCAGATGGAACCTCTGAGCGTGGAGGCTATCCAGTTGTCCGCAAACCAATGCGTCAATGGATGCTTAAAATCACTGCCTATGCTGAGCGTTTGCTCAATGACTTGGATGATCTTGATTGGCCAGAGTCTATCAAGGACATGCAACGCAACTGGATTGGTAATCAACTGGTGCCAATGTCACTTTCAAAGTAAAAGGGACAGACAAGGAATTCACAGTCTTTACGACACGTCCAGATACTCTTTTTGGTGCGACCTTCACTGTTTTGGCGCCTGAGCATGACTTGGTAGATGCCATCACAACACCTGAACAAGCTGAGGCTGTAGCTGATACAAACATCAAGCCAGCCTTAAATCAGACTTGGCTCGTACAGACCTTGCCAAGGAGAAAACAGGGGTTTGGACTGGTGCTTATGCCATCAACCCTGTCAATGGTAAAGAAATTCCAATCTGGATTGCTGACTATGTTCTTGCCAGCTACGGAACAGGTGCTGTTATGGCCGTACCTGCCCACGATGAGCGTGACTGGGAATTTGCAAAACAGTTTGACCTTCCAATCGTAGAAGTGTTGGAAGGTGGAAACGTTGAAGAGGCTGCTTACACAGAAGATGGCCTTCACGTCAACTCTGACTTCTTGAACGGTCTCAACAAAGAAGAAGCGATTGCTAAAATCGTGGCTTGGTTGGAAGAAAAAGGCTTTGGTCAAGAAAAAATCACTTACCGTCTTCGTGACTGGCTCTTTAGCCGTCAACGTTACTGGGGTGAACCAATCCCAATTATTCATTGGAAGATGGTACTTCAACAGCTGTTCCAGAAAGTGAACTCCCACTTGTCTTGCCAGTAACCAAGGACATTCGCCCTTCAGGTACTGGTGAAAGCCATTGGCTAACTTGACAGACTGGCTTGAAGTGACTCGTGAGGATGGTGTCAAAGGTCGTCGTGAGACTAATACTATGCCACAATGGGCAGGTTCAAGCTGGTACTACCTCCGCTATATCGATCCACACAACACAGAGAAATTAGCTGATGAGGATCTCCTCAAACAATGGTTGCCAGTCGATATTTATGTGGGTGGTGCTGAACACGCCGTGCTCCACTTGCTTTACGCTCGTTTCTGGCATAAATTCCTCTATGACCTTGGTGTTGTACCGACTAAAGAGCCATTCCAAAAACTCTTTAACCAAGGAATGATCTTGGGAACAAGCTACCGTGATCACCGTGGAGCTCTTGTGGCAACTGACAAGGTTGAAAAACGTGACGGTTCCTTCTTCCATGTGGAAACAGGGGAAGAGTTGGAGCAAGCACCAGCCAAGATGTCTAAATCCCTCAAGAACGTTGTCAACCCAGACGATGTGGTGGAACAATACGGTGCTGATACCCTTCGTGTCTATGAAATGTTCATGGGACCACTCGATGCTTCAATCGCTTGGTCTGAAGAAGGATTGGAAGGAAGCCGTAAATTCCTTGACCGTGTTTACCGTTTGATTACAAGTAAAGAAATCGTTGCGGAAAACAATGGCGCTCTTGACAAGGTTTATAACGAAACTGTTAAATCTGTTACTGAGCAAATCGAGTCTATGAAATTCAACACAGCCATTGCCCAACTCATGGTCTTTGTCAATGCTGCTAACAAGGAAGATAAACTCTATGTGGATTACGCCAAAGGATTTATCCAATTGATCGCTCCATTTGCGCCTCACTTGGCAGAAGAACTCTGGCAAACAGTCGCAGAAACAGGTGAGTCTATCTCTTATATAGCTTGGCCAACATGGGACGAAAGCAAATTGGTTGAAGACGAAATCGAAATCGTCGTTCAAATCAAAGGTAAAGTCCGTGCCAAACTCATGGTCGCAAAAGACCTGTCACGCGAAGAATTGCAAGAAGTCGCTCTTGCTAACGAAAAAGTTAAAGCAGAGATTGATGGCAAGGAAATCGTGAAAGTGATTGCGGTACCAAATAAACTCGTTAATATCGTTGTAAAATAAAAATAAATCCTTCGGAGCTTAGCTCTGGAGGATTTTTTAGGTTCAGCTTGACAAGAAATAGTAATTTTGGTTAAATGTTTATTAACAAAAAGAGGGACAACTTATGAATAAGAAAGAACTGCATAAGTTTAATAATCGTTTTAACAGTTTTGTTTTAGCCTTTGAACAGTTGAAAAAGGCTCAGCATAGGAACAGTATTGATAAATCAATCACTATTAATGAAGTCCATTTGATTGACCTAATAGGTCGCAATCAGCCTGTGAATTTAGTGAAATTATCTGAGTTACTTGAAGTATCTAGGAGTGCCATTACTCAGAGTGTTAGACGTTTAACCAAGAAAGACCTTGTTTCTTTTGAATTTGCACCGGATAATGAAAAAAAATAAATATCTGATATTATCCCAAAAAGGGGTTGACGTTTTTAACATTCATAAAGAGCAGCAAGAACATATTGAGACAGCCATTTTTTCAGTTTTAAAAAACTATAGTGATGAGGACCTTCAAATGGTTATGAAACTGATGGATGATGTTGAAAAGGTATGGCAAGAATTACCGTGGTAAAAATCACGGTAATTTAAAAACTATATTGTTAATCACATTAACAAAAAGGGGAAGATATGAATATAAAAATTGAACTATCTCAGAGTCTGATTTAGCAGACGAATCTTTTAATATTGTCATCGATGGCTTAAAACCAAGAGAAATCTATCGAGTCGAAATGTTTCTATCCGATTATTATTGTATCAATGCTCCCATGCTTTTAGCTCATGATGTTTTATGGAAATCAACAGCGACTTTTGTATCAGATAAGAATGGTATTATTGATATTTCACAAACTCCATCTTGTTCTGGCTCTTATGAAGACATTGCAACAATGGGGTTATTCTTTAATGCCAAACCCTTGACCAATAGGAAAAAGAAACTTCCAAATTCTCTTTCTAAAATTCCCTTATTAGATCACTTTTTTGTGGAAATCAAAATTATACAAGGTAATACTGTCGTCGCAAAGAGAACTTTCACAAGATATTATATGAGTTCGCAAATTAGTCATCAAGATATTTACGAGAAACATTTTCAAGGGAGACTCTTTTATGATAAAAAGGCAATAAAAGCACCAGCATTGATTATTGTGAGCGGTAGTGAAGGAAGGATTGAAAAGGCACAGAATATAGCTCAGCTTCTATCTTCTAGAGGTTATATTTGCCTAGCAGTTGCCTACTTTGGTTTAGAGGGGTTGCCAAAACATTTGGAACGTATTCCTTTAGAGTGCCTTGTGGAAGCAAAGGATTATCTACGTCAGCATCCTCAAGTAGATAGTGAAAGAATTGGAATCTATGGACGGTCTAAGGGAGCAGAGTTAGTTTTAGCTGAGGAGAGCATTTTTAATGACGTTCAATGTTTGGTACTAAATTCACCCTCTGATGTGGTGTATGAAGGGATAAAAGGAAAATGGAACTCCCATACTTCTTCTTGGACGTATTTGCAAAAAGAACTTCCTTATCAAAAGTTTCGACTTAGAGATTATCTGTTCAGCAAACTTTTAAAAAAATCCTTCCCTAAAGATTGCTCTGCTAGGATAGATATTGGTCAAATGCACTCACCAATCTTATTGCTCGGAAGTACTGTTGATGAAATATGGGATGCCTCGTCAGCAATTGGTGATATTGTTTCATATTATAAAGGACACCACATTACATTTAAAAAATACCATGAAACAGGTCACATGTTGACAGTGGCTCATCAACCAATCATGCTATCGAAAAGATTGGCGTTTACTGATGAAAGAGAGCAAGGATTCTTGGTTAGCTACGATTCATTTTTTTGATAGGCATTTGAAGAAGCAATAACATAAGATTATAAATATGCTATAATAGTCCCAACTAAGATAAAACACAGTTCTGGTTGGTAGTCCAGACGTAGGCAAGCCTATCAGTAACCTTCCTCCTTGGTTGTCCATTCTTAGGGATAGATTTAAGGAGGTGCTGTCGTGGAAACAATTTCAATTGGATTGACAGTTTATTTTGAAGATGGATTTTGGCATGGTTTGTTCGAACAAGTTTATCGAGAATCTTATCAAGTTTGTCGTGTGACATTTGGTCAGGAGCCAAAAGATGATGAAATTCTAGAGATTTTACAGACTCAGTTTACCCAATTATCTTTTAGTCCAGAGACTACAGCTAATCAACATGTAAAAATTAAGAATCCTAAACGATTACAGCGAGCTGTGAAGAAACAAGTAAATCAGAAAGTTTCTTCCAAGTCGAAAGAACTATTGCAGTTGCAGTACGAGGAAAGGAAAAAGATTTCAAAACATCAATCTAGTGTCCAAAAGCAATTGCTCAAACAAGAGAAATTTGAACGCAAACAGCAAAAACGAAGAGACAAGAATAAAGGACATTAATGTGTTTCTCTTTAAAGAAACAGCTCTTTTCTAAATAGAAAGGAGCTGTTTTACTAGTATTGAAGAATAGATTTTAACTGTTTCCAAATCTAGTTACTTATCGCCAAAAGGTTTACCGATGATAGTTTTAAATTCAGGACAATACTTACTTGCCTCAAATTCAATGACATCATATTGGGCAATCTCATTTTGATAGAATGGATCGTGTGTAATGATTTCTTGAACAGCTTCCTGATTTTTAGCTCTTCCATCTCGCCACTTAGACTCTCGTTTTAACCACTTATCCCTAAAAGCCGTTTTTTAAACGCTTTTTTGCTAGACTGGTTCTATCAAAAGGAGGGGAAAAAATGATTTTACAAGCTAAAAACATCAGTAAACGATATGGAAATCATCTAGCCGTAAACAATATTCACTTACAGTTTGAAAAGGGAACGTTTAATGCGATTCTAGGGCCAAATGGGGCGGGGAAATCAACAACGATTTCCATGTTGATTGGTTTGAAACAACCAACGCAAGGTGAAATCATCTATGAACCAGGTACTAAGATTGGTGTGGTCTTCCAAACCAGTGTTTTAGATGAGATGTTGACGGTTAGGGAAAATCTGGCCATTCGTGCGAGACAGTATAAAGGCTTGAAACCCAATCGTGTATCTATCTCATTGACCGGCTAGGTCTATCAGCTTTTCAAAAGCAGAAATATGGGACGCTTTCAGGTGGCCAAAAGCGTCGGGTTGACATTGCACGTGCTCTGCTCTCACAACCAGATATTCTGTTCTTAGATGAACCAACGACAGGTCTGGATATCCAAACTCGGAAGTCTATTTGGGATTTGCTCTATCAATTGCAGAGAGAAGAGGGAATGACCGTTGTACTGACCACGCATTATCTTGACGAAGCAGATGAAGCTGATCAGATTTATATTGTGGACCATGGGAAAGTGATTGCTCAGGGATCGGCATTAGATATTAAGAGCCAATATGACAAAAAACATCTTGAAGATTCGTTTCAAGGGGATAGAGCAGATAGAAAGTCTTAAAACTTCGGGAATGTCAGTAGAGCAACAAAGTCAACTGGAGTATGTTTTTCAACCTGAGAGTGAAAGGGAAGCCATTGATTACCTGGCACAAGTTAGAGATAGAATAGCCCATTTTGAGTTTCGTCCAGGGACCATGGATGATGCCTTTATTGCACTTACAGGAAGGGAGGTTCGCTAATGCTAGCCTTACTAAAGCGAAATTTTTTATTGTACTTCAGGAATCGTCCAGGAGTTTTCTTCTCCTTGTTGGGAGCCTTGATTTCCTTTATTCTTTATATTATTTTTCTTCAAAAAAATCTAACAGATGCTTGGGCTCAGCTCCCCAATAGTGGCCCTTTGTTAAATAATTGGTTGATGAGTGGGACGCTAGCTGTGACAGGGATTACGACGAGTCTGGCTGCCCTAACTCAGTTGGTAAAGGACCGTGAACATCAAGTAGATAAGGATCTTTATTTATCGAATCAAGGGAAGTGGCGGTTACCATTTTCGTATCTAGCGAGTGCAATCATCATTTCTTTTGCCATGCAGGTCCTTATGTATGTGCTGATGTGTAGCTATTTTAGAGAAGTGCCAAAATTATACATACTACCCGAACTTCTCCTAATTATGATGCTTAGTAGCCTGCTTTCTAGCTTAGTGAATGCCATTCTTGTTTACTTTTTCCAATCCGTAGACAGTCTTGGAAAGTTTGCGACCATAGTGGGGACAGCTTCTGGTTTTTTGGTAGGAACTTATGTACCTTTGGGCGTTCTACCTGATTTTGCACAACTACTAATGAAATGTACTCCAGCAACTTATATTGCTGCACTTTATCGGCAAGTCCTCATGAAAGAAACATTAAGTGAGACCTTTAAAGGTCAAGATAACCTTCTTCAAGAGTTTCAAGAAAAAATGGGCGTTCAGCTCAAGTGGCAAGGTTTATTGACAAAGGAAAATACTTACCTTATAGTGTTAGGAGGTATTCTTCTAGCAAGTATTCTTTGGATTATTTTAGTGAAAAGAACTAGTCAGAAAAAATAAGTGAGAGTTGGAATAGGAATGAAACTTCGTTTTGAAGAAAAATCAGATATTTCGGCAAAGGATCCCTGTGTGGTCATCCAAGCAGAGCGATTGTCTGATCAAGCACGAGAGGTAATGGATTATCTCGAACAATTTTCAGTTGTAAATCAAGTGGTGATTCCTATTAAAACGGATGATCATTTGGTTATGGTAAAAATTGATGACATTATTCTAGCTGAGATTGAGAAGAATGTGTTAACGATTTATACCGTAAACAATACCTATACGATGAGAGAGACACTGACAAACTTTCAGCATCGCATCAATCGTCGAAGTTTTTTACAGATATCACGTCATGCTGTTATGAATATAGATCATTTGGAGTCCCTATCAGATAGTTTTTCTGGCAATATGATGGCTAAAATGACAGGTGGAGTGAAGTCCAGTGTCAGCCGAAAATATGTCAAATCCTTGATGGATTATTTAGGGGTGTAGGAGGAACCAATGAAACGTTTAATTGCTTATTTTGTATCCGGCGTGAGAACGGGATCGTTCTTTTACCTTGCACTCCTTTTACTTGGTCAATTATTTCCCCAGCTTATCTATCCCAAAGTTAGTGTAGGAAATATTTTAGCCCTCTTTATGATGAGTGGTTTGATGGGAATGCTCTCGTGGATTTTGGAAGAGCTTGACCGCATATCGTATAGGCTTAGAATAATCTTGCATTTCTTGTTGACGGCGATTGTACTTACAGTGACTTGCCTGATATCAGGCTGGTATGAGGCTTTAACGAACCCTGCTATCTGGATTATTTTCATTTCCGTTTATAGTATTATCTGGCTATATCTCATTTGGCAAATGCATATGAGAACACAGCGTATTAATCAAGCTTTACTGCATCGTCGAAGCCAGAAAAAGAAAGAAAAGTAATAAATTATAGTAAACTTCAAAAAAAAAACTCTTTTTCCCCTTGACCCTCACGCCACGTCATAGCCTATACTCTTAATCAGAGAGGAGTTCTAATGAAATCTGTAAAAGAAGTGAGCCAACTATCAGGTGTCAGTGTGCGCACCCTTCATTATTATGACGAAATTGATTTACTGAAACCGTCAGTTGTGGCTGAAAATGGTTACCGTTACTATAATCGCGATGCGGTTGTCCGTTTGCAAGAAATATTGCTTTACCGTGAGTTAGACTTTCCTCTCAAAAAAATTAAGGAAATCGTAGGTCAACCAGGTTATGACAAAGTTCAAGCGCTTAGGGATCAGATTAAGCTCTTAGAGCTGAAAAAGTCCCGTTTAAGAAGCCGTCATAGCTCATGCCAAGGCCTTACAAATGGAGGAAGAAGAAATGTCATTTGAAGCATTTGATCAAAAAGCTGTGGAAGCATTTCAGGAAGAAGCTCAGGCTAGATGGGGTCAGACAGAAGCTTATCAAGCTTTTGCGGCTAAGGGAGAGGAGTCCTTCCCTGAAGTTACCAAAGATATGTCCGCAATCATGTCTACTTTTGGACAGCTCAAGAAGTTCTAATCCTGATGACGGTAGTGTTCAGGAGCAAGTAAAGGTATTACAAGATTATATTAGTCAGCATTTTTATCCATGTGACCAAACGGTATTAGCTAGTCTAGGTCAGATGTACCAAACAGATAATCGCTTTTCTAGTTTTATCGATAAAGTCGGAGGAGCAGGTACTGCCGCCTTTCTCGCAGAAGCTATTCGTATTTATTGTCAATAAACTAAAGCCAAAGTCTTAGGGACTTTGGCTTTTTTCATGCCATAGTGACATTTATGTCACTATTTTTATAATCATTTAATGCTTATAATTAATGTATCGTTTTAGAAGGCGATTAGTTAACTGTTTTTGTTATTTTGCTTGAAAATTTCTTGCAGGTAATCAGATGGAAACTAATCAAATTCTAATCTAAACCAAATTTACGGAGGAACTCATGTCCATTTTAACCATAGACCACATCTCAAAGTACTATAATCTCGACGGTACGAACCAAGAGCGCGCTTTGAACGATGTTACACTTGAGATTGCACCAGGAAAGATCACTGCTATCTACGGTCCATCTGGCTGTGGTAAGACCAGTCTGCTTAGTATTATTAGTGGTCTGGATAGTCAGTATCAAGGAAATCTTTATTTCAAAAATCAAAACATGCGAGATTTTTTCAGAGCGTGACTTGACCTATTTTAGAAAGGCCCATATTGGCTTTGTCTTTCAAAATTTCAATCTTATCTCTCATCAATCAGTCCTTGAAAATGTCAAGATGCCTCTTTACGTTAAAAATATGACTGATAAAGAGATGGCCGAGATTGCGGAAAGGGAGCTTAGCCGTCTTGGAATCGGAGACTTTATCAAGAAAAATGTTAAGCAGCTTTCTGGTGGGCAAAAACAACGTGTGGCCATTGCCCGTGCCCTAGTCAATAATCCGGAAATGATTGTGGCTGATGAACGACAGGTTCTCTTGATTCTCAGTCTCAGGAAAATGTTCTCGAAATTTTTAAAGAGCTAGCCGAGGCAGGTAAAACTGTGATTATCGTAACCCATAACCCTGAAGTGGCGGATTATGCGGATGTTGTCATTAAAATGAAGGATGGTGAAGTCGTTGAAACAATCGAAAAATAAGGGGTTGACCCTCAAGAATAAACTCAAATTGTCATTGAACAACTTTATGGAACGTAAGTGGCGTAATCTTTTGATTGCGACGGCAACTTCCATTGGTTTTATCGGTGTCTTGATTTCCTTTGGTTTGGGAAATGCTATTGTTGGTATGATTAATGACAGTACCGATGGTGGCAACATTCCATCCCAAATTCAGATTAGTCTTAGTGCTAAATCAGCAGCCAGAGGGGTTCTAAATGCGGATGACGAGAAGTTTATTCGTAGTCAAATTAAGAGTGATGATATTAAGTATTTGGAGAGCCCCTTTGGAATGAACATGGCAAGTCTTACCCTTGATGGCAAGACCATGGATTCAGCAAGGACCTTCCTAACTATTCTCAGGTTATCAGTCTTTACAAGAACACAAAAATCTCTACATCTCGCAATGATAAGGATAAAATTTCAGCTGGGAAACCTTTTAAATCTGAAGATGAAAAGGGCTTAACCTTTCCGATGAGTTTTGTCAAACGCTACAACCAAGAAACAGGAAGAAGCTCAAGGCTAAAGACTTTATCGGTAAAGAAATTTCAGCTCAGATTGTTGAAAATACTGCTGATGGAACTAAAGTAGCAGATATCAAGACTAAGATTGTCCGTATTGTTGATGACAGCGAGGATGCTGAAGAGAGCAATAGCTATATGCCAGCCAAACAATTGGAAGAATTGCTCAAAGAAAATGGCTTTACCAAAACAGTCTCTTACATGCTTTTGGAGCTCAAGGATCCAGCCAAGACTAAGGAAGTCACTAAAAAGTTACAGAAAAACAAGAAGTACCTGGTTCTTTCACAGCAGGCCATCCTCGATGTCATTATTAAATTCATCCGTGTGATCCAAGCACTCTTGATTATCCTTTCGTCACAAGCTATCCTAGTTTCAGCTGTCATGATTGGAATTATCATCTATATTAACATCATGCAACGCTCAAAAGAGATTGGTGTTATGAAGGCCGTCGGTTACCTTAATCGTGACGTGAAAGCTATCTTTGTTTATGAGGCACTTTGGATTACGGGTATCTCACTAGCTCTTGCCCTCCTTGTATCGCAGGGCATTGGAAGCTTGGCTAACATGATTGTTTCACATCTCTACCCAAGTGTCAGCAAGGTGTTTGACCTAAATCTGACATCAATTCTCATCATGTTTGGTTTCTCACTCTTGATGGGCTATCTGTCAGCCTACCTTCCAGCCCGTAAAATCAGTAAAATGGACCTGTCGAGTCCCTAAGATATGAATAGAAATAAAGAGTAGTCTCCTCAGGCTACTCTTTTTTGTCAAAACAAGCATTAGAAAAATCGGAAAATCCAAACAATAATTAACTTTCTGAAAAGTGGAGACAATTGCTCAAAAATGCTATAATAGTCAGTATATACAGGCTATTAATAACAAAAAAAGAAGTACCTATCGATTGGAGGAATTCCATGTATAAAGATGATAGTTTAACCTTGCACACTGACTTGTATCAAATCAATATGATGCAGGTTTACTTTAACCAAGGTATTCACAATAAAAAGGCCGTTTTTGAAGTTTATTTCCGTCAACTTCCGTTTAAAAATGGCTTTGCTGTGTTCGCAGGTCTGGAGCGTATTGTCAACTATCTTGAAAATCTGACCTTCTCAGAAACTGATATTGCTTATCTAAAAGATTTAGGTTATCCTGAGGATTTTCTGGACTATCTAGCCAACCTAAAACTCGAGTTGACTATCAATTCAGCTCTTGAGGGTGATTTGGTATTTGCTAATGAACCGATTTTCCAAGTGGAAGGTCCCTTGGCCCAGTGTCAGCTTGTAGAGACTGCCTTGCTAAATATCCTCAATTACCAGATTCTTATTGCTACCAAGGCAGCCCGTATTCGTTCTGTCATTGAGGATGCTCCTCTGTTGGAATTTGGGACACGTCGTGCACAAGAGATGGATGCAGCAATCTGGGGAACACGTGCAGCCGTGATTGGTGGTGCTGATGCAACGTCAAATGTACGTGCTGGCAAGATTTTTGGAATCCCAGTTTCTGGTACTCATGCCCATGCTCTTGTTCAAGCCTATGGCAATGATTATGACGCTTTTAAAGCCTATGCATCTACTCATAAGGACTGTGTATTCCTTGTAGATACCTATGACACCCTTAAGATTGGTGTTCCGAATGCTATCCGTGTCGCTAAAGAGCTAGGTGATAAGATTAATTTCTTGGGTGTTCGTCTTGATTCAGGTGACTTGGCTTATCTATCGAAGCAGGTCCGTAAGCAACTGGATGCAGCTGGTTTCCCTGATGCCAAGATTTACGCTTCAAACGACCTTGATGAAAATACTATCCTTAACTTGAAGATGCAGAAGGCTAAGATTGATGTTTGGGGAGTAGGTACTAAGCTCATCACTGCCTATGACCAACCAGCCTTGGGTGCTGTTTACAAGATTGTCTCAATGGAAGATGATAAGGGAGTCATGCATGATACTATCAAATTGTCCAATAATGCTGAGAAGGTTTCGACACCAGGTAAGAAGCAAGTGTGGCGTATTACGAGTCGTGCTAAGGGCAAATCAGAAGGTGACTATATCACTTTCGCAGATACGGATGTTAATGCTTTAGATGAAATTAATATGTTCCACCCAACATATACTTACATCAATAAGACGGTTCGTGATTTTGATGCAGTGCCACTCTTGGTTCCAATCTACGACAAAGGGCAACTAATCTATGACTTACCAAGTCTTGATGAAATCAAGGCTTATGCGACTAAGGAATTGGACGAACTTTGGAATGAGTACAAGCGCGTGCTTAACCCTCAAGATTATCCAGTTGACTTGGCTAAAGATGTCTGGGATAACAAGATGACCTTGATTGATAATGTCCGTAAGAAAGCCCATGACTTGTCAGAGTAAAAGGAGAAATTATGACTTTGCAAGAAACTATTATTGCTCAACTAGGTGTTAAACCTAGCATTGATCCAAAGGAAGAAATTCGAAAATCCGTTGATTTTTTGAAGGCCTACATGCTCAAACATCCATTCCTTAAAACATATGTTTTGGGAATCTCAGGAGGTCAAGATTCTACATTGGCTGGTCGTCTGGCACAACTTGCGATTGAAGAGCTCCGTGCAGAGACAGGAAAAGACTATCAGTTATTGCCATTCGTTTACCGTATGGTGTCCAAGCAGATGAAGATGATGCCCAACGTGCTCTTGCTTTTATCAAACCAGATGTGAGTCTTGCGGTTAATATCAAAGAAGCTGTAGATGGTCAGGTTGCTGAACTTGCCAAAGCAGGTGTCACCGTTTCTGACTTCAACAAGGGAAATATCAAGGCCCGTCAACGTATGATTACCCAATACGCGGTCGCGGGTGAAAATAGTGGGGCAGTTATTGGGACAGACCACGCCGCTGAAAACCTTACGGGCTTTTTCACAAAATTTGGTGACGGTGGTGCGGATATTTTGCCGCTCTTTCGTCTAAACAAGCGTCAAGGTGCAGCCCTTCTTGCAGAACTTGGTGCGGACAAGGCCCTTTATGAAAAAGTGCCAACAGCTGACTTGGAAGAGGACAAACCAGGAATCGCTGATGAAGTGGCACTTGGAGTGACCTATCGTGAAATCGATGACTACCTTGAAGGCAAGGAAGTCTCAGCCAAAGCTCAGGAAACGATTGAGTCTTGGTGGCGTAAAGGTCAACACAAACGTCACTTGCCAATCACCATTTTTGATGATTTTTGGAAATAAGAGGAGAAATGAGTTATGATCAAAGCTTATATTGATTTTTGGAAGCGTGCCTTTGACTTTAGAGGCCGTTTCAACTCGTCCAGACTACTGGTGGGCTTACTTGGTTAATTGTCAATTATTATTACTATTCTTACTGTTTTTTGTGTTCTTATTCCTTTCTTCAGTAATGTTGATCTTAGTGACCCAGCTTTGTTGAATAATCCGACTGAACTGCAAAAAATAATTATCACCTACGCTTGGCCACTAATGCTTTTTAGCTTAATTGAACTTATCCCTCAATTGTCTCTACAAATACGTCGTTTGAGAGATGCAGGATTTCATCCGGCTTGGGTACTTCTAAGTTATATAGGGCTTGTACCAATCTTGGCTATCTTCTCATTGATTGGAAGCATTGTCCTCCTTATCATGTCGTGTCAGCCAACGAAACCAGCACCTGAAACGCAATTTGATAAAGTGGAATAAGATTGTCATAACCCTAGGTTTAACCTAGGGTTATTTTTAAATTGAATTTTCAGAAATTAGTGATAAAATAGAGAGGAATAAGGCTTAAAAGGAGGAATCTTATGACTTCACTATCAACAGATTTCACAGATAAACTATTTGCAGAATATGAGGCCAATGCCAAATACAGTGCTATCGAAAATGCTGTAACTCACAATGGTTTGCTCAAATCCATCGAAACACGTCAATCAGAAGTTGAAAATGACCATGTTTTCTCAATCGATTTGACTAAGGATGAGGTGTCTAACCAGAAAGCTTCAGGACGTTGCTGGATGTTTGCGGCTCTTAATACTTTCCGTCACAAATTAATCTCAGACTTCAAATTGGAAAGTTTCGAGCTTTCTCAAGCCCACACCTTCTTCTGGGACAAGTATGAAAAATCAAACTGGTTCTTGGAACAAATCATTGCTACAGCAGGTCAAGAGATTGGCAGTCGTAAGGTTAAATTCCTTTTGGATACCCCTCAACAAGATGGTGGACAATGGGATATGGTCGTATCACTTTTTGAAAAATATGGTGTTGTACCAAAATCAGTTTATCCAGAATCTGTAGCTTCAAGCAATAGTCGTGAGCTTAATCAATACCTCAATAAGCTTCTTCGTCAAGATGCTCAAATCTTGCGTGATTTGATTGCTGGAGGTGCTGATCAAGCTGCTGTTCAGGCCAAGAAGGAAGAGCTTCTTCAAGAAATTTTCAATTATCTTGCCATGACTCTTGGTTTACCACCACGTCAGTTTGATTTTGCCTACCGAGATAAAGATGACAACTATCAATCTGAGAAAAATATCACACCACAAGCTTTCTTTGAAAAATATGTGGGTCTAAAACTCAGCGACTATGTGTCAGTTATCAACGCTCCAACAGCTGATAAACCTTACGGAAAATCTTATACTGTTGAGATGTTGGGTAATGTTGTAGGTGCGCCAAGTGTTCGTTATATTAACCTTCCAATGGATCGTTTCAAAGAGCTTGCCATTGCACAGATGAAGGCTGGAGAGACTGTTTGGTTTGGTTCAGATGTTGGTCAAGTTTCAGACCGCCAAAAAGGTATTCTTGCAACTAATGTTTATGACTTTACATCTAGCATGGATATTAACTTGACTCAAGACAAGGCAGGACGTTTGGACTACAGTGAATCTCTTATGACTCACGCCATGGTATTGACTGGGGTTGATTTGGATGCCGATGGTAAACCTGTTAAATGGAAGGTTGAAAACTCTTGGGGAGACAAGGTCGGACAAAAAGGTTACTTGTCGCTTCTGATACCTGGATGGATGAATACACTTATCAAATCGTTGTTCGTAAAGATTTCCTTACAGCTGAAGAATTAGCAGCCTATGAAGCAGAGCCACAGGTACTTGCTCCTTGGGATCCAATGGGAGCCCTTGCTTCAAAATAAGATAATACATGAAAACACTGGAAATTTTCCAGTGTTTTTTATAGTTTCTTTAAAATCTATCGGTAAAAAAAGAGTTATCCAATCGGATAACCCTTTTTATTTCTTATTCTTCTGCTGTAGAAGTGTTTGAATTTGAATGTTCAGAGCTATTAGAAGAACCCGATGTTGAAGGATTTGTTGATGCATCTGGCCATACTGTTGACTATCTTGTGAACTTGATGAGTCACTACTTTGACCATAATCCGAACTTGATGATGAGCTAGATGTTCCTAGTGATCCTGTATAAACATTTGACGTTGACGAACCAGTTAGGAAGACATAACTACCATTGTTGTAAACACCACTAGGCATATCGAAATCTTCAGAACCTGCACCATACATCTGGTTGAGGTAGCTACTTGTTACACGGTAGATTTGTTTAGCGATATCAAGGTCTGAATCATGAAGTGGTGTTTTACGATTTTTATAACCTGTCCAAATCGCCATAGAATACTTGGTATTGTAACCAACGAAAGTTTCATCTGGAACCATAAGGTAAGCGTAGACGCCACTTTCTTTTTGTACCTTGTAGTATTCATCGTCATCATAGTTAGATGTACCGGTCTTAGCAGCGTTGAACGTACCAGGGACATAAGCTTCAGTCGCTAAACCACTTGTCATTACTTGTTTCAACATGCTTGACATCATGTAAGCTGTTTGTGGTGACATGGCTTCAACACCTTTAGAATCAAATGATTTTGTTGAACCGTCTTCAAATTTGATTGATTTAATGTAAGAAGGTTTATAGTAAGTACCACCATTTGCAAATGCTGCATAGCTGCGGCCATTTTCTCACTTGATGCACCATACTTAGGATCTGCTGACGATGTTGAAGATGAGATGGCATTGGAGTAGAACATTTCTGGATACTCAATACCTAAATCCTTCAAGAAGGACTGGGCATAGTCCAACCCAACAGCTTGAAGAGCTTTAACGGCTGTTACGTTACGTGATTGTTGAAGCGCATAAGTCAATGATATACTTCCGTAATATTTACGGTCCCAGTCGTAAACTGGGGTTGAAGAGCCAGGGAAATTATAAGGATTATCGTAAACAGTCGTACCAGTGTTTGTATAAACACCTTTTTCAATAGCGGGAGCGTAGTCAGTGATAGGTTTCATTGTAGAACCCCAGTCACGGTCAGTTTGGACTGCTTGGTTGGTACCAAGGGCAACGTTCTCATCCTGATGGCGTGATCCTAGCTGAGCAACAACACGACCATTAGTAACATCAATAATAGTAGAGGCAACCTGGAAGCTATCATTTGGATAGTAGATATAGTCATCAGTATTATAGACATTCCAAATGTATTTTTGAATATCAGGATTAAGGTTAGTGTAGACGTCGAGACCTGCTGAGTAAATATCAGCATTGGCATCAGTAGATACCTGTTCGATAACTTGTTTGATGTAGTTATCTAGATATGGTTCGTAGCTAGCTTTCTTTGTGAGTGGAAGAAGACCATCTGATATGTCAGTTTCTTTAGCTTGTTCGTACTCTTCTTTAGAAATGTTTTTGTCTTCATACATTTCACTAAGAACAGTGTTACGACGCTCTTTGGCAGCATCTGGATTAGCATAAGGGTCATATTGTGTTGGTGCTTGTGGAATACCAGCAAGAAGAGCTGCTTGGGCAACAGAGAGGTCGCTCAAGTCCTTACCAAAGTAAGATTTGGCTGCAGTCTTCATACCGTAGTAACCATTACCCATATAAACCTTATTAATATAGAAGGTCAAGATTTCTTGTTTAGTGAATTGACGCTCCATTTGGAGTGACAACCAGATTTCTTGTGACTTACGTTTAAGGGTTTGGTCAGAAGTGTTAGTTGAGAAGTAAGCCAACTTAATCAACTGTTGGTCGAGTGTAGACCCCCCTTGGGTACTGCTACGTCGAAGGTTGTTAATAGCTGCCCCCATGATACGATAGACGTCAATCCCACGGTGTGTGAAGAAACGTTTATCCTCGATAGAGGTGATGGCATTAACTAGAGTTGTTGGAATTTCATCTGTTGATGCACTCTCACGCTTCTCAGCTCCCAAGTCGGCAATAAGACTACCGTTAGCATCGTAAATCTTACTTGAGTTTGTTGATTGCAGTTTGTTCTCGGTAAGTTTAGGAACACTGCTAACATAGTAGGCAAAGAGCTACCACCAGCGATGACACAGACTACAAAGAAAGTGAGCAGTCCAATAAATCCGTATTTTGCAATACGCCAGCCCAAACTTGGTCTGAAGCGGCAGAGCGTTTTCCTTTGCTATAGCGAGAAGAATCTGAACGCTTGACCTTGATGTTTTTAGCACGTTTAGTCAAACCGTTAAGTGATTCTTTAAAGTTGCTGAAATTAAATTTAGCCATTATGTGTTACCACCTAATAATTTTTCAATGATTTCTAAATAAGGAACTTGAGGATAAGCTGCTTCTGCAATTGCATAGCCTCTTTTTTTGATATAATCAAGAGGCATTGATTTCGTCCCTTTATCAATTTGATAAAAAGCGATTAAGTCTTTGGCAGGCAGAAGGTAGGTTTCCTTAAGCGTCGAGAAGTGAAGTAGCACGAAGCAGATCCCATCTTGACTGATGACCTGAGACATGTGCTCAATTTGATGCGCATGAAAGTTTTTCATAGGCATGGATGTCTTTTGTCGTGTCTCTTTGGCTTCAAAATCAATGTAGTATCCTTTGTAAACACCAGAGTAGTCGGTAGTAGAGGCTTGTCTAAAGTAAGCTTCTACAATCTTTGCTCGTGAGCGTTTGGGATAATCGACTTTGACAATTTGAACAGGAGTGGGTTTTTATGAATAACGGCTAAACCACGCGACAAATAGTAATCATTAGTCGCGTTAATAGCAGATTCAAAGCTCATCCCCCGATTGGCAAAGTCAACTCTATTTGATTTTTTAGGACGTACTTGTGCTATCTTACGAGATATCTGATGGGGATAGTTTACCATTTCTTTCCCTTCTTCTTTATAAGATATGCATAAAGACTATTTTATTATACCATAAAATGAACGAGGAAAACAATAAATGACATCACTACTGGTAACTGGTTATAAGAGCTTTGAACTCGGTATTTTTAAAGACAAGGACCCTAAAGTAACCATTATCAAGAAAGCAATTAAACGTGATTTTAAGCGTTTCTTGGATGATGGTGTGGATTGGATGATTTTTACCGGCAACCTCGGTTTTGAATTTTGGGCACTAGAGGTGGCCAAAGAACTTCAGCAAGACTATCCTTTGAAGTTAGCGACACTCTTCCCTTTTGAAACTCATGGTCAGAATTGGAATGAAGCGAATCAAACGAAACTAGCAGCCTTTAAGCAGGTTGATTTTGTCAAGTATAGCTTTCCCGCTTACCAATCTCCAGCACAGTTTAAACAATTTAATCAGTTTCTCATTGACAATACAGATCAGGCTTATTTATTTTATGACTGAAATGAAACAATCTGAAATATTTTTACGGTATGATGATAGAAGCAAGGGATTATCCCGTATCTCGACTGACTTTTGATGACCTCAATGAGGTCATGTCGGAATAGGATATAATTGAGTTTTAAACTTGCATTTTTATTTTTTTTTCTGTATCATAAAAACATTAGACAGTAAAGTATTAGTAAGTTAGATAAGACAAGTATTGGAGAATAAAAATGGCTAAGATTAATTTAACGCCCAAGAAAATCTACGAACAAGAATTTAAAACAAGCATGCGTGGATACGATAAAAAAGAAGTTGATGAGTTTTTAGATGATGTAATCAAAGATTACGGTGTCTATATTGCTCTAGTTAAGGAATTGCAAGAAGAAAATGCAAAACTTAAGGCTAAAGCTTCATCAGCTCCTGCAAGTCGCCCAGCATACGCGAGTGCGACAGGTGAGCCATCACGTGCGAATGCCAATGTTGCTTCGGCTTCAAACTATGATATCTTAAAACGTATCAGTCGTTTGGAAAAAGAGGTCTTTGGAAAACAAATCGTCGAATAAAACTGGTTTGTGCAATTTTTGGATAATCGCATGGTTGCTAGTCTTCCATGAGGAAAGTCCATGCTAGCACTGGCTGTGATGCCAGTAGTGTTTGTGCTAGGTGAATTAATAAGCTAGGGACTTGTTTTCAAGTTACGGCGAGTGAACTGGCTAAGTCTTCGGATAGTTTTAGTAGCTCTGAAAGTGCCACAGTGACGGAGTTTTTAGGGAAACCTAAAAAGTGGAACGCGGTAAACCCCTCAAGCTAGCAACCCAAACTTTGGTAGGGGCATGGGATGGCTGGAAACGAACGGACCATCCTGACTGCTTTGCAGTAGACAGATGATTATCGAAGGAAGTGGTACCTAGTCACTTCTGGAACAAAACATGGCTTATAGAAAATTGCATATAGGTGAGGCTGGGACACATGTCTCAGCCTTCTTTTAGCAAGAATTCTCTCTTTTACAACTATATCTAAAGAAAAGAGTGGAAAAATAAGCCATCAGTAAAAAAGTTTGTACTCGTAACAATGAGATAAAAGGATGACAATGAAAGAAACATTTACATTAGTAGCAACTGCTGCAGCAGGTCTTGAGGCTGTGGTTGGACGTGAATTGCGTGAGTTAGGTTATGACACTCAGGTTGAAAATGGTAAGGTGCGTTTCCAAGGCGATGTTCGTGCAATAGCGGAAACTAACCTTTGGTTGAGAGCAGCAGACCGTATCAAGATTGTAGTGGGTGAATTTCCAGCACGTACCTTTGAGGAACTCTTTCAGGGAGTTTTTGCCTTAGACTGGGAAAATTATCTTCCGCTAGGTGCAAAGTTCCCAATTTCTAAAGCTAAATGTGTTAAATCAAAGCTTCATAATGAGCCATCTGTCAGGCGATTTCCAAAAAAGCTGTTGTTAAGAAATTGCAGAAGTATTTCCACCGTCCAGAAGGAGTGCCTCTTCAAGAAACAGGAGCAGAATTTAAGGTTGAAGTTTCTATTTTAAAGGATAAGGCTACGGTTTTGATTGATACCACAGGTGCTAGTCTCTTTAAGCGTGGCTATCGTACTGATAAAGGTGGGGCACCTATTAAGGAAAATATGGCGGCTGCTATCCTTGAACTTAGTAACTGGTATCCGGATAAACCGTTGATTGACCCGACTTGTGGTTCAGGGACCTTCTGTATTGAGCTGCAATGATTGGTATGAACATTGCGCCAGGATTTAATCGTGATTTTGCCTTTGAAGCATGGAATTGGGTGGATAAAGATTTAGTACAGTCGGTACGTGATGAAGCAGATAGCAAGGCAAACTATGATGTTGAATTAGACATTATGGGTTGTGATATTGATGGCCGTATGGTTGAGATTGCAAAAGCTAATGCTCGTGAGGCAGGTCTTGAAGATGTTATTAAATTGAAACAAATGCGTTTACAGGACCTGAAAACAGATAAAATCAATGGTGTCATTATTTCAAACCCTCCTTATGGTGAGCGTTTGTTGGATGACAAGGCTGTGGATATCTTGTATAATGAAATGGGTCAAACTTTTGCGCCACTTAAAACTTGGAGCAAGTTTATCTTGACCAGCGATGAACAATTTGAAAGCAAGTACGGTATGAAAGCCGATAAAAAACGTAGCTTTATAACGGTACACTCCGTGTTGATTTGTATCAATATTTTGGTGAACGTGTTCGCCGTTCTGAGGCTAGAAAGGTAAATTAAACGTGTCAGAAGATAAAACACAAAATGGCTATGAAGGTAGCCAAGAGCTAGATTTCCAAGATGCCAAGGAAATGACAGTCGGTGAGGCTGTCCGCAAAGAAGCTGAGATTAATGCTGGTGTAACAGAAACAGATAGCATTTTGGATAAGTATATCAAGCAACACCGTGAAGAAGTTGCCTCACAAAAATTTTCAAAGAAAATTGAAGCTGATGGCGACACATCACCTTTGGATGCTTTTATTCAAAAGCAACGTCAGGAGTTTGCGGATTCAGGTTTGATTGGTCAATCAATGGCTAATGAGTCAATCAACTCAACAACAGCTACTGAAGAAGTAACACCGGTCACATTTGGTTTTGGTGCTACAGATAACAAAGCTGATGAAACTCAATCTCATATTGACAAGCAGTTGCCGAATGCTCCTGTTGAACCTGAGGTTATTGCAGAACCAGAAAGTCAAAGTTCTGAAGTTATCATTACGTCAACGAATGCTGATCGTTTCATCACGTCAGAAACAGAAAAATTTGACCTTGGTGATGCACTTGCAGATTCAGCTACTTCAACTAATCAGCCAACGCCAGCCTATAACGATGCATTGGTAGATAATATTGATGATAACAATCCTTTGATTGCTAACATTGATGATCCAGAACCACAAAATCCTGTTGTCGCCAATATTGATGATACTGAGCCACAAGCTTCAAACCCTTTGTTGGATGATGTTACTATCTCAGACACTATTGATTTGGCGGCTATTGCATCAACAGTGGCAGGGGTAACTGGAGCAAAAGCTGATGAAGAAAAGACAACACCAAAAGTGTCTATGGCAGTTAATCGCCCATCTGCAGAAGACAGAATCTCTTCAGAGTCTATTTCACCATCGCATAAGAGTGCCTTTGATGGTGATATTCCAGTTTACCGTCGTAAAGGTGTTGTTATCGGTGCTCTAGCAGTTCTTGCTTTAGCTATTATTGGTGGTAGCTATGCTCTTTATAAGGGAACACATAGCCAATCGGCAAAAACAACAAGCACAGCTTCTTCAGCAGTGACTTCATCATCAAGCAAGGACACGGCAGCTGCTGATAATAAGGCCTTCGAAGAAATGTATAAGAATTTCTTCACAGATGACGAGCAAACAAAACTCGCTAATGATCAATTTGGTAAGCTATCAGATTTGGAAAAAACTGCTCAAGAAATTGGAGAAAACCAAGTATTATGATGCAGCTAAGAAAAAATATGATAATTTGAAGAAGCAAATTGAAGCTGTACAAAAGATTAACAGTCAGTTTGAGTCAGATGCTCTTGTAGATGGTAGCTATAATGCCTCTATCGCTGTTAAATCCGATGCTAACTTTAATAATCTTCCAGAAAGTGTAACAACAACTGGGAATGCGAGTCTTGATAGCACTATTCAAGAAGCTATTAAGGGTGGTAAGACTCAGCTTGAAGAAAAAGCTAAGGCTGCGAGCGTAACATCTGCAGCGACAGCTGCTGATAGCGCCAATACTGTTAGTCCTGCTGCACCTTCGGGTGATAACACGTCTGGAGCAGCTTCTAATGGTGGTGGTTCGGCTGCATCAAATACTTCTGGAGCGCAAAATGGATCAGCTAACTCAGGTTCAACTGGTGCGACTGGAGGAACTACTGGTGGTTCGGCTGCAGCTTCAACAGTTGTAACACGCGGAATCACAAATTATAACCCATCAATCCTTCAACGTGACCGCTCACGTGTGCCTTATAATGCAAACGTAGTAGCAGATACAAGTAACCCAGCTTGGATTTGGCTGACGGTGTTCTTGATAAGATTATCGAAACATCACACTCACGTGGTTACTTCTCAGGAGATAACTTCATCCTTGAGCCAGTTAACATCATCAATGGTAATGGCTACTACAACTTGTACCTTCCAGATGGAACTTACCTCTTCAGTATCAACTGTAAGACAGGTTACTATGTTGGTAATGGTTCAGGTCACTCAGATAAACTTGATTATTAATAATAATCTGCGACACTCCCTAGGGAGTGTTTTTTGTTTTATCTTGGTGAAGGCCTAGTTTATAAGGATTTTGTGCTATAATAGAGGGATAAGATAGGGGTGAATACTATGGCAAAATTGATGCCGGGTAGAGTCCGTAATGAGGGTATTGAACTTTTTGAAAAGGATCTCATTACCATTCATCAGGTCTCAGAAACTCAGTTGGATACAACAGTTGACCAACATCATTTAATTTATGCACTCAATGATTCTGAAATCACGTGTGACTGTGATTATTTCGTTCAAAAAGGCTATTGTCCCCATTTGGCAGCGGTTGAGTATTATCTAAAAAATGATAAAGAAGGCCAGCGCCTCTTGGCAGAACTGGAAGAGGAACAAGAATCCTCTCAAGGTCAAGACCGAGGACACTCTTTTGGTGGTTTATTTTTAGAAGGCCTTTCCCTGAATGAAGATGATACCGTTAGATATAGCTTGATGGTAGAGGGAGAGGAATCTACCTTTGGTTCAGAGATTTGGTGGAGTATACGTTTACGTCGCTTACCAGATGAACGTTCTTATGTTATTCGAGATATTCCTGCCTTTCTCAAACTTGTAGAGGCTGAGGGCTATTATCAGATAGGTAAGAACTACTATGAACCCCTATCACTTATTCAATTTGACCAGGCTTCACAGGCATTTTTAGACTTCTTAGGACGGATGATTCCAGATGAAGCCAAGACTAATTTAGACTTTATTTTACCGAATAATGCACGTCACCTTTGTCTCCCTTACGGTTTTTTTGAGGAAGGTTTGAGACGGATGCAAGATTTGGATGGCTTTAGGTTTGAATGGGAAGGAACCGAATATCGCCAACTTTTGGTCGAGGATTTGACTGCTGATGCTCAGCTCTTCTCGTTTGATATTTGTGTCGAGCCCAAGATGATTGAATTGACTGTCGCTGAGAAGAATAGTCAGGCCTTTTTTAATAATCGTATTCTCTTTTATCAAGGTGTTTTTTATCGTCTGAATCGAAAACAACAAAAACTTTTGGTTGGCTTACGCTCTCTTCCAATCGGAAGCGATTTGAATAAGCACGTCAGCTTTAATCTCGATGAACAAGCCATCTTGGCTGCTAGTCTTTTTGATTTTAGGACTATGGGGCCAGTTAAGGCACCAAAAGCTTTTAATATCAAGGATTTCACACCGAGATTTCGCTTTGATCTGAAAGGTGACAGTGAGATTATTCTTACATTAGCCTTTGATTTTGATGGTTTCTTGGTACATGATCGCCAAGAGTTGAGTCATTTAGGATTTACCAGTAACTATCGTCATGAGCAGGCTGTTTTTCGTTTGATGTCTAAGCATGGATTCACCCCTGATTTTCAGTCATCTAAACGATTAAGTAGCAGTCAAGAGCTCTATGATTTCTTTACAAATACTCTACCAGATTTTGAAAATGCAGGAACGGTTCTGATTGGACAGGAGTTACGTGACTTACGGGTTGAGCAGAGTCCACAGGTTCAGGTAGAGCGTCAGGGAAATTTATTAGATATTTCCTTTGATTTTTCAAGTCTTGACGACGAAGATGTGGATCATGCTTTAGCAGCCTTGATGGAAAGCTCGCCCTATTTTATCAATCGTAGTGGTCAGTTGATTGTTTTTGACGAAGCGACGCATCGTATTAGTGAGAGTCTCAAAACTCTAAGAGCTCGTTACTCAGGAAAAGGTCACCTAGAACTCAATCAATTAACTGCCTATCAATTGATGGATGCTCTTTCAGAAAGTGATTCTGTTCGTTTTTCAAAAGATTTCCAACTCTTAACGCAACATTTGAGTAAGCCAGAGACCTTTGATTTGCCAACCTATAAGGTAGAAGCTGGCCTTCGTCCCTACCAGGAAAGAGGTGTTCAGTGGCTATCGATGTTGCATCACTATGGTTTTGGCGGTATCTTGGCCGATGATATGGGGTTGGGGAAAACTTTGCAAACTATTGCCTATCTCTCTGCACATTTAGAAGAAGGACAACGAGTTTTGGTTTTGTCACCATCAAGCCTGATTTACAATTGGCAGGATGAGTTTAAAAAGTTTGCCCCTCAGTTAGATGTAGCGGTTTCTTATGGACTCAAGCCAAAACGTGATGACATCATTGCTGAAGACCACCAGATTATTATTACAAGCTACGCTTCCTTCCGTCAGGATTTTGATGCCTACAAGGCTGGTAAATATGACTATCTCATTCTCGATGAGGCTCAGGTCATGAAGAATACACAGACAAAGATTGCCCAATATCTACGTGATTTTTCTGTTCCACATTGCTTAGCACTATCTGGAACGCCTATTGAAAATCATTTGTTGGAGATTTGGTCTATTTTCCAGATTATTCTACCAGGACTTTTACCAGCTAAGAAAACGTTTCTTAAGTTAACACCTAAGGAAGTGGCTAGGTATATTTCTCCCTTTATTCTAAGACGTAAAAAAGAGGAGGTCCTTCCTGATCTCCCAGATTTGATTGAAATCACTCACCAAAGTGAATTGTCAGATGCTCAAAAGGCTATCTATTTAGCACAATTGCAACAGATGCAACAAGGATTAATTTCGGCAAGTGATCAGGAAATCAACCGTCGTAAGGTGGAAATCTTGTCAGGAATTACCCGCTTACGACAAATCTGTGATACCCCAGCTCTCTTTATGGACTATGCGGAGATAGCGGAAAATTAGATAGCCTTAGAGAGTTGCTTAGCCAAATTAAGGAGTCAGACCATCGTGTCTTATCTTTTCACAATTTCGTGGGATGTTAGATATTACAGAGGGGCTCTTACAAGAACTAGGCATTTCCTCTTATAAGCTAACAGGGTCAACGCCATCTGATAGTCGTCAAGAGATGACCAGAGCCTTCAATCAAGGAAGTCGAGATGCCTTTTTGATTTCTCTGAAAGCAGGAGGAGTGGGACTGAATCTAACTGGTGCTGATACGGTTATTCTGATTGACCTTTGGTGGAATCCAGCGGTAGAAATGCAGGCTATTAGTCGTGCGCATCGTATAGGTCAGGAACAAAATGTCGAAGTTTACCGTTTGATTACAAGAGGGACTATTGAAGAGAAAATTCTTGAGCTTCAAGAAGGCAAGAAAAACCTGGTAACAACCGTCTTGGATGGCAATGAAAGCCGTGCCAGCATGACCGTTGAGGATATTAAAGAAATTCTTGGTATTGCAATATCTTAATTTGTTATATTTGATATTGGAATACTAAGAGGTGAAAATGCTACTAGGCAAATCTTTTGAATTAGGTTATAATAGAATATTGCAAGACGTATCTTCCCATTCCCGATTATTTATATTAAGATACGCATCATCTCGAAAATGAAAGGAAGTCTTTTATGCATCGCCAAAGACGACAATTTCCGCTGATTCCAGACGGGGAACCTTGCTTGCAAGAACCGGTCTCTATGCGCCTATACGAAAATGAAGATTTAATCACAAATATCCGTGGCCCTTACCAAGATAAGACTACAATGATTTGTTGCCGAACTATGATTTCTTGTCAGCTAAGCCTAGCAATCGTAAGCAGGCTCCAAAACGAGTGGAGACACAAGAAGCTGGCATGACTTATGCTGAGGAAGCCCGTGAAAAGCTAAGCGTGATGTACGTGAGAAACGCCAAAAATTCCTCCGCCAAGAAGTTCAACAAACCAAGCATACTAATAGCCGTCAACTGACTACTAAGCCTAAGGTAGAAGCTAAACCAAGCTTTGAGGCTACTGTTGAACCAGCTGCTGTAACAACGGATAAAGGACCAGTGACAGCTTCTATCTTGGGAGCTCCTGTAAGTGCTATCAAGCGAACTTTAGCACCTAATGGGAAGCACTCAAAGATCCATCACTTGGCAAATCGTCTGCAACAAGATTCTTACATCTTGGCAGAAGTGGCCCCAACCTATCAACAGCCTAGTAACCCATCTCGTAAGAACGTCAAGAAAAATAGCTATGACTTCTTGAAACGTAGCCAGGTTTATAATTACCCAGAACGTCAAACTTACCGTGAACACCGAGTTGCTCAAGAATTAAATTTGACGCATTTAGAAGACGCAAACTAATCGCAGTGCGATTGTAAGGAGAAACTATGTCAAAAACTTATCATTTTATTGGAATTAAAGGATCTGGTATGTCAGCTTTGGCTTTGATGCTCCACCAAATGGGACACAAGGTTCAAGGTTCAGATGTGGAAAAATATTACTTCACTCAACGTGGTCTTGAGCAAGCAGGTATCCCTATTCTTCCTTTCGATGAAAAAAACATCACAGAAGATGTTGAATTGATTGCTGGAAATGCCTTTCGTGAAGATAACAACGTTGAAGTTGCTTATGCGATTAAAAATGGCTACAGCTTTAAGCGTTACCACGAGTTCTTGGGTCACTTCATGGATCAATTCACTAGCTTTGGTGTGGCAGGTGCACATGGTAAGACTTCTACAACAGGTCTCTTGTCACATGTTATGAAAAATATCACAGACACGTCATATCTTATTGGTGACGGAACTGGGCGAGGTTCTGCTAATGCGCAATACTTTGTCTTTGAGTCTGATGAATATGAACGTCATTTCATGCCATACCACCCAGCATACTCAATCATCACTAACATTGACTTTGACCATCCTGATTACTTTACAAGTATCGATGATGTGTTCTCTGCCTTTGATGACTATGCTAAGCAAGTGCAAAAAGGACTCTTTGTTTACGGTGAGGATCCACACCTTCGTAAGATTACAGCCAATGCGCCAATCTATTACTATGGTTTCGAAGAAAATGATGACTTTATAGCAACAGACATTGTGCGTACAACGACAGGGTCTAATTTTAAGGTGAAACATGATGGACAAATCCTTGGAGAATTCCATGTGCCAGCCTATGGTCGTCACAATATCTTGAATGCAACTGCGGTTATTGGGAACCTCTATGTAGCCGGTTTTGACATGGGCTTGGTTGCGGAACACCTTAAAACCTTCTCAGGTGTTAAACGCCGTTTCACAGAGAAAATTATCAGTGGTACTGTTGTCATCGATGACTTTGCCCACCATCCAACTGAAATTATTGCAACGCTTGATGCAGCACGTCAAAAGTACCCATCTAAAGAGATTGTTGCTATTTTCCAACCACATACCTTCACCACGTACCATCGCCCTTCTTGATGAATTTGCTGAAGCTTTGAACGAAGCAGATGCTGTTTATTTGGCACAAATTTACGGTTCAGCGCGTGAGGTTGACCATGGTGATGTTAAGGTTGAAGATCTTGCTGCTAAGATCAATAAACCTGCCAAAGTGGTTACAGTTGAAAATGTCTCACCTCTCCTTGACCATGACAATGCTGTCTATGTCTTTATGGGAGCTGGGGACATCCAACTTTACGAACGCTCGTTTGAAGAGCTCCTAGCAAGCTTGCAAACACACATGTAATATATTAAGGGCTGTAGCGATTTCGCTCAGCTCTTTCTCTTAATAGAAAGGAATTTGATATGCTTATTCGACATGCCCGAAAGGATGATTGGGCTGATGTTGTTCGTATCGAACAAGAAAATTTTTCGCCTGAAGAGGCTGCAACTCCAGAGGCTATTGCAGAGCGTTTAGAGACGATTTGTGATACCTTTCTAATTGCTGAAATTGATGGCGTTGTAGTTGGTTACATCGAAGGACCTGTGATTGCGGAACGTTATCTCACAGATGACCTGTTCCATAAGGTGGCTCCTAATGCTAGTCAAGGAGGTTTTATTGCAGTTACTAGTTTGTCTATCTCCAAAGATTTTAAAGGGCAAGGTATTGGAACAGCCTTGATTGCAGCGCTTAAAGATCTGGCTATTGCTCAAAAACGCCAAGGTATTAGCTTGACTTGTCATGATTACTTGATTGCCTACTATGAGATGAATGGTTTTACTGATGAGGGAGAATCAGAATCAAAGCATGGTGGAAGCTCTTGGTATAATATGGTCTGGGAGAACCCAGAAACCCATTGATTTCAGTGTTACGTTACTGTGACAAAGGACCAATTGATTTGCATTAACTGACTTTTTAAGATATAATGGCGTTTGTTACTATAGAGGAGGTATGCCTTGACGGACAAGTTTAATGAACACTCGGAAGCTTCTGAAGATAGCCTAAGCTTCAAAAATCAGATTCTCCGAGACTTACAAGAAGCGACACGGCTCCGTTCTCTTCGTGAGGAGGAGCATAATAAAAGTGCAACTATGCCCGAGACACCACTTTCAACGTCAGCTGAGAGCGCTACAACTCGTAGTGATTCAGCGTCTAATAAAGTAAGTAACCAAGATTTTAGTTCACATTCTGTTTCACACAGTGCCTTTGCTAAATCTATGACTTCTGAGACAGCCCAAGATTCTCAACAAGATAGTCTTGGCTTGTTTTCAGATTCCCAAGCGGAGTCTTTAGTATCTGATGCTCATTCAAACCTAGCGTCTATTCCTAAAGAGCCAATTGAGGAGGAGACAAAGGTAAATATTCCTCAGGAGACTGAAACGTCGAAACGTCGTTTTAAACGTCCAGTTTGGGAAACTAGCCTTAACGAAGCATCTGAAGAGGAGTATATTCCTGCAGATGTTGCCAAGGAGCTCATTGAAGCTAAGTCTAACGAAGCTATTTATACAGATCCTAAAGAATTGGAGGCCAAATTGACCTCAGAACGTCAAAAAGAAGCATTCTTGCAGGAACATCATGCAACAAGTGACCAAGCGTCGCAAGAAAAGGTTCAATCAGAGCTAGTAGCTGATGGTAATGAGGATGATGAGAGTATTTCTCTAGAACCCTCTGGAAAGCCTAAGAAAAAGAAAGGCAAGAAAGTGAAGAAGAAAAAGTCTTCGCCAAAAGATGGTAAACAGGCTGACATTGTCGACGAAGAGCCGATTTCACGTTCTAACCGAAATCACAAACGCAATAAAAATAACCGTCGTGCTGGTAAAATTGCAAGAAACATTATCATCTTCTTGCTACTTATCTTGTCAGTAGCTACATTCTTTGGTTATCGCTATGTTAGTGATGCTGTTGGCGCAAAAGATGTTAATTCAACTAAGTTTGTTAGTGTTGAAATTCCTGAAAATTCAGGTAGCAGTTATATCGGCCAACTCTTGGAATCAGCTGGTGTTATTAAGTCTGGTAAGGTCTTTAATTACTATACCAAGTTTAAAAACATCTCAAATCTGAAAAGTGGTTACTACAACCTTCAGGCTAGCATGACCATGGATGAAATTATTGAGGCACTTCAGAAAAAAGGAAGTGATAAACCTCAGGAGCCATCTCTTGGTACGGTCTTAGTCAAAGAAGGATATACCATTGATCAAATTGCCAAGGCAGTTGAAGTTAATTCTTCAGCTAAAAAAGGCAAAAAATCATCAACTGGACTTAAGGCGAAAGATTTCTTGAAATTGATGAAGGATGATGCTTTCATTACAAAGATGAAAGCGAAGTACCCAACCTTGTTGGCAAACCTTCCAAATTCTACGGATGCTAAGTATGTCCTAGAGGGTTATCTGTTCCCAGCGACTTATAACATTCATGATGATACGACGGTGGAGTCTTTGGCAGAGGAAATGTTGTCAACGATGGATACCTACCTATCACCTTACTATGCGACGATTTCATCTAGTGGACACAATGTTAATGAGATTTTGACCCTAGCTTCTCTTGTTGAAAAAGAAGGAGCTACAGATGACGACCGTAAAAATATTGCTAGCGTCTTCTATAATCGTCTAAACTCAGACATGGCTCTACAAAGTAATATCGCAGTTCTTTATGCTCTTGGAAAACTAGGTCAGGAAACGACCTTGAAAGAAGATGCAACTATTGACACAAAACATTGACTCCCCTTATAATGATTATGTTCATAAGGTTGATGCCAGGTCCTGTGGATAGTCCTAGTCTGTCTGCGATTGAAGCGGTTATCAATCCATCATCTACCAAGTACATGTACTTTGTGGCAGATGTAACCACTGGTAATGTCTATTTTGCTGAAAGCTATGAAGAGCATCAGCATAACGTTGAAACTTACATTAACAGCAAACTAAAAGATAAATAGTCTGATTGGCTCATTAAAATCAAGCAAACGAATAGTGATTCTAACGATACAGCCAACGGCTCAAAAAATAGAAAAGAGAAAAAAATGGCAGAAAAAACATATGTAATGACACAAGCAGAGAAAGAACAACTTGAAGCGGAATTGGAGGAGTACAAACTCGTCCGTCGTCCAGAAGTTGTAGAACGTATTAAGATTGCACGTTCTTATGGTGACCTTTCAGAAAACTCTGAGTATGAAGCAGCCAAAGACGAGCAAGCCTTTGTTGAAGGACAAATTCAGATTCTTGAAACAAAAATTCGTTATGCAGAAATCGTTGATAGTGATGCTGTTGCTAATGACGAGGTTGCAATTGGTAAAACTGTTGTTGTTCAAGAAGTTGGTACAAACGACAAAGATACTTATCATATCGTTGGGGCAGCCGGTGCTGACATCTTCTCAGGTAAGATTTCAAATGAAAGCCCAATTGCTCAAGCTTTGATTGGTAAGAAAGTTGGCGACAAAGTCGCTATCGAATCACCAGCAGGTAGCTACTCTGTAGAAATCCTTAGTGTAGAAAAAACAGCCTAAGTGACTGTTGACATTAAGGTGTCCAATATTTGAAACTAGTGGGAGTGAGACAAAACAGTTGTTCTGTCTCACTCCCTTTTTGCTTACCGGCGCTATTAGGAGTTAGGCTGGTCTGAATTAATCTATAAGAAAAGCACTCTTGGCATTTGATATGCCCCCTGTCAAGTAGACAGGTTAAATATCTAAAAAAGTGTCTGTTTTTGAAGGTCAGTCGTACAAAATAAATGTACGGCTGTTTTTTTATGCAGACCACTTTGACTTGTACTTTTCAATT
>ENA-OQAN01000175-OQAN01000175.1-human-gut-metagenome-genome-assembly--contig:-NODE-175-length-34828-cov-3.168352_pt1 | contig 34828 bp, 46 predicted proteins | sample MGYA00242735_ERZ504527 | MGnify/ENA primary metagenome ERZ504527 (study PRJEB26092, sample SAMD00036230) | human gut metagenome | host: Homo sapiens | study: EMG produced TPA metagenomics assembly of... | reverse complement strand
TGCATGGAGCATGAAAATACTCCCAAAAGAAAGGGTTTATGTTTTTTCCGAATCACCAGGGACTGTTTGATGTGCTGGCGATCATCCGGGCATGCCCGGTTCCTTTTTCGGTAGTTGCCAAGAAGGAAGTTGGAGAGATTCCTTTTCTGAAGCAGGTTTTTGCCTGTATGAAGGCCTTTATCATTGACAGGGAAGACCTGAAGCAGTCCATGCAGGTCATTGTCAATGTAATACGGGAAGTGAAGGCTGGTCGTAATTATCTGATCTTTCCGGAGGGAACCAGAAGTAAAAACGGAAATCATCCGGGACCGTTCAAGGGCGGCAGCTTCAAGACTGCCACCAAGACGAAATGCCCGATCGTTCCGGTTGCACTGATCGATTCCTTTAAGGCTTTTGATACCGGTTCTACAGAGAGGATCACCGTACAGGTGCATATCCTTCCTCCGATGTATTATGAGGAATACAAAGATATGCATACCACAGAGCTCGCAGAAGAAGTGAAGAGACGGATCGAAAAGGTGATCGAAGAGAATATTATGTAAAAAAGAAAAGACTTTGATGAAGTTGGAACAAAAACATCATCAAGGTCTTTTTTTTTGTTGTATGTTTTATATAAAAACGAAACGTTTTTATTTGTGAATTGTTGGGCATATACAACCAAAAGGTTTGATGATAACATAGAGACATCCATACAATATAAATAAAAGATGTAAAGAGGACGAACAGATGAAAAAAGAAGAATACCTTTCTCGGATCGATGAGGTGATCGCACAGGGACCATACACGGATACCTGGGATTCTCTCTGTGAGCATCCTACGCCGAAGTGGTATGCAAGAGATAAATTCGGAATTTTTATCCACTGGGGTGTTTACAGTGTTCCGGCATTCGGAAATGAATGGTATCCCAGAAATATGTATGTGAAAGGCTCTAAGGAGAACCTGCATCATACAGAGAAATACGGAACTCTGGATAAATTCGGCTACAAGGATTTTATTCCTCAGTTTAAGGCTGAGAAGTTTGATCCGAAGGAATGGGCGGCTTTATTTAAAGAGGCGGGGGCGAAGTTCGTAGTTCCGGTAGCGGAGCATCACGATGGATTTCAGATGTATGCCAGTGACCTTTGTCGCTGGAACGCTGCTGAGATGGGACCGAAAAGAGATATTCTCGGAGAGCTGAAGACAGAGGTTGAGAAAGAGGGAATGGTTCTCGGTGCTTCTTCTCACAGAGCAGAGCATTACTGGTTCTTTAATGGAGGTCGTCAGATCCCGGAGGCTGATGTCAATGATCCGGAATATGCGGATCTTTATGGGCCGGCAGCAGGAATCACCAGAGATATGAGTGATATTTATGACAATCCTCCGACAGAGGAGCATATGCAGGACTGGCTTGTCCGCACCTGCGAGATCGTGGATAAATATCAGCCATCCATCGTGTATTTTGACTGGTGGATCCAGCAGTATGCATGGAAACCGTATCTTCGTAAATTTGCAGCATATTATTACAACCGTTCTGCACAGTGGGGAAAAGAAACAGCTATTGATGCCAAATTTGACGCATATGTTTATGGCAGCGCAGTGAATGATCTGGAAAGAGGTCAGTTAGATCATATCACACCGGATCTGTGGCAGAATGATACGTCTGTAGCTAAGAACTCCTGGGGCTATACCATTGGAAATGATTATAAGAAGCCTTCCGATGTAGTGCTGGATCTGATCGATGTAGTCAGCAAAAATGGTGCACTTCTTCTTAATATTGGACCGAAGCCGGATGGAACAATTCCGGAAGAGGATGCACATATCCTGAGAGAAATGGGAAAATGGCTGAAGGTAAACGGAGAGGCGATATACGGAACCAGATACTGGAAGATATTCGGAGAGGGACCGACGGTGGTTCCGGAGGGACATTTCACGGATACCTATGATAAGCACTTTACTTCTGAGGATATCCGTTTTACAAGTAAGAGCAATCATATTTATGCGACTGTTCTGCACTGGCCGGAGGATGGAGAGATCCATATCAAAGCTCTTGGCAATGATATGAAGCTTTTGAAATCCACGATCCGGGATATTGAGATTCTCGGAACAGATCTGCATCCGGCATTTGCGAGAAATAAAGAACTGGATATTTCCTGCGGAAGAGGGGTTATTGAGCAGGAGATATGCCGGTGGTATTGAAGATCACAGTAGAATAGCTGTTGGGGGAAGCGAGTAAATTATAATGTCTTTTTGAAAGGACAGAAAGGATAAGGTATTTTAATTATGGGAGATGTAAGATTCACAGGAAACTGGAACTCTGTAAATGCACACACAGTTCCAAAATGGTATGAGGACTGTAAATTTTGGAATTTTTATCCACTGGGGAATTTATTCCGTGCCGGCATTTGCACCGCATACATGGGAGCTGGGAGAGGTTGATTCCAAGGAATGGTTTGCGGATAATCCGTATGCAGAATGGTATTACAATTCTCTGAACATTGGAAAAGGCCCTACATATAAGCATCATATAGAAAAATACGGAAAAGATTTCAAATACGAAGATTTTATTCCTATGTGGAAAGCTGAAAACTGGGATCCGAAGCAGTGGGCAGAGATCTTCAAAGAAGCAGGTGCGGAGTATGTTGTTCTGACAACCAAGCATCATGACGGATTCTGCCTGTTCCCAAGTAAATATACACATTTCAATTCCGTAGAAATGGGACCGAAGAGAAATATCACTGGTGAGCTGACAGAAGCTGTCCGTGACGCAGGAATCCGCATGGGCCTGTATTATTCCGGACTGATCGACTGGCAGTATGCAAACGATCCTATTTTTGAGGATGATGATCTGTTTGGAACAGCCAGTCCGACATTTGCATATGCAGATTATTCCTATAATCAGATGAAAGAGCTTGTAGATGATTATGCACCGAGTGTGTTCTGGAATGATATCGGATGGCCGACACAGAGTGAAGAGATGATGCCGTATTTCTTTGCACATTATTACAATAAGGTTCCGGAGGGTGTGGTAAATGACCGTTTCAACGGACGTTATCACGATTTCCTTACTAAGGAATATAAATCCGGTTCTGTAAACAGAAATGAGAAATGGGAGATGTGCCGTGGAATGGCTTATCCTTCGGTTATAATGCCAACGAAGGCGATGACAAGCTGATCTCTGTTCCGGATCTGATCTCACTTCTTGTCGGAACAGTGGCAAATAACGGAAATCTTCTCCTGAACATCGGCCCGAAGGCAGATGGAACTATCCCGGAGGAGCAGGTAAGAAGACTGAAGATCCTGGGTGCATGGCTGAAGGTAAACCATGACGGTATTTACGGAACACGCTGCAGTGACCGTGAATCTGAGCTGCTTGAGAGTGGAATCGAGCTCCATTATACACAGAAAGACGGAAATCTGAATGTGTTTGCAGATCATCTGAAGGAAGGTGCCAATGAATTCCTGATCAAGGGCTATCACGGGGCGCTGAGACCATTTGATCCGGCAGTGAAGGTAGAAACTGAAGATACTGCAGAAGGACTTCTTGTGAAGATCCCGGAATATAAAGAAGATATGTATGTGGTTGGATTAACCAACAGATTCTAAATAATGAACATGAGGACCGGATGTATGTCGGTCCTTTTGTTGCTACATGGGAGAAGATCGTGGATATCCGATCGATTCTCAGGGAGGGAGCTTTTATGTTTGGGAAAAAAATCGCAATACTGTTATCAACGGCAATGATCCTGACAGGGTCCTGTGTATCTTCTGTGGCTGTACATGCACAGACTGGTTATGCGGCTGAATATGCGCAGGAAGCATCGGCAGCAGGTGTGCAGAGCACTGCAAAGCTTGTTGCGAAGGGCTCCTGTGGAAGCAAAGCTGTTTACCGGTTGTACTCCAATGGAAACCTGCAGATACAGGGAAAAGGGGAGGTTAAGGTTACCGATGATTTTTCATACAGATCAGCGATGATAAAAACAGTAACCGTTGCATTTGGGATCACGGGAATCGGTGACAGAACCTTTTCAGACTGCAGAAATATGAAGAGGATTTCGTTGCCGGGAACTCTGCGGAGTATTGGAGTAAGAGCATTTGGAGATACTGCGATCACCAGGATCAAGCTTCCTGATGGACTGAAAAGCATTAGTGCATATGCTTTTTACCAGAGTAAGCTTATGAGCCTGGATGTACCGAAAACTGTGACAAAAATTGATGAATATGCTTTCAGTTACTGTAACAATCTGGAATCTGTCAGCATTCCGGGAAGTGTGAAAATATTACCGGAATCGTTATTTGAGGCGGATATGAAGCTGAAAAAGGTTACGCTTGGACAGGGCGTTTCCAGGATAGAAAGAGCGGCCTTTCGGCATTGCGGTTTGACAGGAGTAAGCTTTCCGGACAGTGTTACGGTTATTGGTGAAGGTGCGTTTTCTTTTTGTCCAGATCTCAGAAAGGTGTCGTTGCCGAAGAAGCTTACAGAGATCGGGAACGGTGTATTCAGTAATTGTCGAAAACTGGGGAATATTACAGTACCTGCCAGTGTGAAAAAGATCAGAAGCCATGCTTTTTATGATTGCCTGGCAATGAAAAAGATTACGATCCTCAACAGTAAAACAGTGATAGAAAAAGAAGCGATCGGCTATAATTTCAATAGTGGAAAAAATAAAACTTTTGTCATTGCCGGAAAAAAGGGTTCTACTGCTCAGACTTACGCAAAGAAAAATGGGTTCCGTTTTTTGAACAATACTGCCGCAGTAAGGACCGCAAAGATGACCGGCGTGCCCAAAACAAAAACCATACTTCGTGGAAAAACATACACGATCCAGGCAGTGACCGTGCCGTATTACAGCGACGAAAAGATTCTTTTCCGTTCCTCGGATCGCAGGATCGCTACGGTAAATTCCAAAGGTGTTGTAAAGGGAATACGAAAAGGGACGGCCGTGATCACCGTGCAGAGCGGAGCGAAAAAACTGAACTGTAAGATAACGGTGAAGTAACGATGAAGCAGGCGTACGTAAAATTGCCATAACAGTGAAATAATACAAAAGAAAATAAAAACAGAAGCCGGCAGATGAAACATGGAGAGTTATCGCATGTGCAGCTGCCGGGTTTTTTATAAATATAGAAACCCTTAAAATAAGGAATAAAATAGCTTGTTATACCCTTAAAATAAGGGTATATTAATAAAAAAGGGGGAATCTAAAATGACAGGATATGCTGTGAAACATTCGATACGGGCAGAAGATATACGAATTTTAAGGAAGAAATTGAAGCTTACACAAAAAGATTTTGCAAAGTTAGTAAATGTATCTCAGAAAACAATAGAAAGATGGGAAAGTGAAAATCGGGATATTACAGGACCGGTTACGACATTAGTTCATATTTTAAACGAGTATCCTCAGATTGAGGAAAACCTCCGCGTGCCGGAAAAAGAATATCCGATACGCTTATGGTACATGTTTAAGAGTGAAATATGTACGATTATTGATGTGGATGAGAGAGGCAGAAAAGTAAAAATATATAATTATACAAACAATTTTATTAAAAAAGCATTTGGCCGAAATGAAAAACCAACCTTTGAAGAATACGAGGAATTTCTGGAATCTCGTTGTTTCCCGAGACAACGAGACAAAATAAAATTGGTATTAGAAGATTTGAATCTGCCATTCTATGATCCGTTTATGATCATAGAAAAGACCGAAGGAAGAATGGCAGAGGATGATTTCTGGATCAGGATTGAGAGGTAAAGATGGTACAGCTTTTTGAACAGGATATCAAAACAAATGACAGACAATCGTCAAAAGGAAACCAATTGAAATGGTGCAGGAACAATGTATGGTATAAAGCTGATTATATGGGATATGAGGGATTGGTGGAATATGTTGTTTCACGTTTGTTGGAAAAATCTTCACTGAAACAGGAAGAGTATGTTTTATATAAAACAGAAGAGATTAGTTATAAGAGAAGAAAATATCTGGGATGTAAAAGTGAAAATTTTTGCCTGAGGGATGGCAACTTATTACATTAGAAAGACTTTTTTATGGATTTTATAATGAAAGTCTTTATAAAAAATTATTCACGATTCCAGAACATTCGGAAAGACTGGAATTTATAGTAGATCAGACGGAACGCATTACGGGAATTAGCGATTTTGGAAAGTATATGAGTAAGATCCTGGCAATTGATACATTTTTTATGAATGAAGATCGGCATATGCATAATATTGGAGTCTTAATGGATGCAGAAGAAAAATATCATTTATGTCCAATATTTGATAACGGTGCAGGACTGCTATCAGATATACAGATGGATTATCCGATGGAAGAAAACATAAATAATCTGATGGAGGAGGCACGATCAAAAACTCTGTGTGAAGATTTTGATGAGCAGATCGAGATTGCAGAAGAATTGTATGGTCAGCAGATAAGGCTGAAATTTAATGAAAAAGATGTAAAAGAAATATTGGATATGGAAAGTTATTATCCGCAGGAATATAAAGAAAGAGTATTTGAGATTATTATGAACAGGAGAAGAAAGTACAGATATTTATTTTGAATAACTGCACGTCGTATTTTTGGTATTTTGGTAATAAAGCAGGTGCAAAAGTTTTCACATGTGCAGCTGCCAGGTTTACAGTAAAAAAATGTTCAAAAATGTCTGTAAACAGACAAAATATGACGAAAATATTCTAAACAAAGCTTGATTAAATGTGATGGGAAATTTATAATTTTGGTATAAATATGAATTGGAAAATGGGGGAACGGTCACATCCAAAGGTGTTGTAAAAGGCATCAAAAAAGGAACTGCAACCATTACCGTTCAGAGTGGTTCCAAAAAACTGACCTGTAAGGTAACGGTTAAATAATTCAAAGGATATTAGTAATCAGCATTTGTTATTTACTCATAGTTATATCTTATATGTTTGAGTACGCAAAACAGACTGGAGCTTGATAAGAATATATATCAGGTTCTCAGTCTGTTTTTATATATTGCAGGCAAAAAAAGAACACGTTTTCACAAAATAAGATTGACTTTTTTCAAAACTCTTATTATCATATAAAACATATTTAATTACTATGAAATAAGGAATGATAAAAAGTTCTGTTACACTGATGCTGCTGAGTTACATAGATGACGTTGAGCAGCTTACAGGACTGGCAGCGGGCAGACTTTTTTCGAGAAGGAGGGACGGGTACATGTCCATCAAGAAGATCGCAGAAAAGGCAGGGGTTTCACCGGCGACGGTTTCCAGAGTTTTGAATAATCCCAATTATAAATGTTCTGTTTCCGGACTCAGGGACAAGATATGGAAGACAGCTATCGAGATGAATTATGTGCCCAACGAGGCGGCCCGGAATTTGAAAAAAGGCGTTTCCGCAAAGCAGGAGAAAACCTGGTACATCAATATCCTGATGACAAGAACCGATTCTTCCACAACGGATCCGTTTTTTGCGGAGCTCCTTCGGGTGATCGAAAGTGAGATCCATGATAAAAACTGCATTCTTTCCAAAGTATGGTATATGTCTGTGTTTTCCGATGATCGGAAGTGCCGAAGGGAGAATCTGGACCGGCTGATCGACGGAATGTATGATGAGGTGGAAGGGAAAAGGGACGGACTGATCATCATCGGCAGATGTAATAAAGAGGTTTTGAAGAAGCTGAATAAGAAGTATAAGAGTGTGGTATCGGTGAACCGGAATTCTACCAATTATGAAGTGGATGAGGTCCTTTGTGATGGGAAAAAGATCGCAGCAGCGGCAGTGGAATATCTGATCTCCCTGGGGCACAAAAATATCGGTTATATTGGCCAGTGTCACAGCGAGGACCGGTATAACGGGTATCTGGAAACACTGAAGAAGTATGATCTGGATGTGATACCGGAGTATGTTATCGAAACAAAGCAGACGGAGGCCGAGGGCTACGAGGCCATGGAAAAGTTCTTTCAGTCGGACGACATGCCAACCGGAATCTACTGTGCCAATGATATTTCGGCGATCGGAATGCTGAAGTGCCTGAATAAATTTCGGAACCGGTATTATATGCCTTCGATCATATCCAGCGATGATATACAGGAGGCACAGTTTACCAGACCGATGCTGACAACGGTGAGCCTGCCCAAGGAGGATATGGGAAAATTTGCATTATACCTGCTGCTGGACCGGCTGAAGGGCGGGCATTCCGGTATTGTGCGAATGGAGCTGGAAGGCAGACTGATGATACGGAACAGCTGCAGCAGTGTGGAGGACAGTATGTGGAGCGATTATTGTATCTGAGTGTTGCGGATGCGCAGATATAGTGACAGACAGGATGCGGTTGCGCTATGACCAGAGTATTTCGTGAAAACGTTTTCAGATATTCCTATTTAATTAATGGGAATAATATGGTTTAATGTATTCAATTCAAATAAAAAAATTACAGAACCACAGTAAACGGAAAGAACAGGTATGATTTGACAGCGAAATGAAGCAGTTACATTGTTGGAAAAAAGATTTCTAAATAAAATGTGGTTGTAAAGGAGTACACAGATCATGAAAAGAAAACGCATCGCAGGTGTCTGTATCACACTGGCAGCAGTGGTACTGGCAGGAACTTTTGCAGTATCGGGAAACAATACAAAGGATAAAAATCATGTGGAGATCATCAATGTGTCCTATGATCCGACCAGAGAATTTTATGAAGCATATAATAAGATTTTTTCAAAATATTGGAAAGAGGAAACAGGTCAGAGTGTGGATGTGATCCAGTCTCATGGCGGTTCCGGAAAGCAGGCTCTTGAGATTTCCAATGGACTTCCTGCAGATGTGGCGACACTTGCACTGGAATATGATATCGATGCGATCCGGAATGCCGGTCTGATCGACAAGGGATGGATCGATGAATATCCGGATGACAGTGCTCCTTATACTTCCACCATTGTATTTCTTGTTCGGAAGGGAAATCCGAAGAATATCCACGACTGGGATGATCTGACAAAGGATGGTGTGGGGGTGATCACCCCCAATCCGAAAACCTCCGGTGGTGCCCGCTGGAATTACATGGCAGCCTGGCTTATGCCAATGAGAAATATAACGGCAACGAGACAGAGATGAAAGCCTTTATCAAGAAGCTTTACAAAAATGTTCTGGTTCTGGATTCCGGAGCAAGAGGTGCCACAACCTCTTTTGTGGAAAACGGGCAGGGTGATGTGCTGATCGCCTGGGAAAATGAAGCGTTTCTTTCTGTAAGGGATAATCCGGATGATTACGAGATCGTACGCCGGGCATCAGTATCCTGGCACAGCCATCCGTTGCTGTTGTAGATGAAAATGTGAAAAAGCATGATAATGCAGAAGCTGCGAAAGCATATCTGAAATATCTGTATTCCGATGAAGCTCAGGAGCTGATCGCGGAGAATTACTATAGGCCGGTTGATCAGACGATCCTGAAAAAGCATGCAGATACTTTTGATCTGAAGGTGAAGCTGACAACGATCAAAGATTTCGGCGGCTGGGATGCAGTTCAGAAAAAGCATTTCGCAGACGGCGGAGTGTTTGATGAGATCTATGAAGAGTAGAAGAGCCTGAGATTTTGTAACAGACCAGAGAGTTGTAGAAGAGTCAGAGATTTGCAGCAGACCGGGAATTTGTAACAGACCAGAAACTTAGAATAGAAAAGCGGGGAGACAGAAATGAAGAAACAACAGAGTAAACGTGTGATACCAGGCTTTGGACTGACAATGGGAGTGACTTTGGCGATGCTGAGTATCGTAGTTCTGATCCCTCTTGCGTCTTTGGCAGTATACTCGGCGCGGCTTGGTTTTCGGGAATTTATTGAGGTGATCACACGGCCGAGGGTTTTGTCCGGATTCTATGTAAGCTTTATTACCGCATTTGCGGCCACAGTGATCAATGCTATTATGGGCCTGGTTCTTGCGTGGGTGCTGGTAAGATATGATTTTCCGGGAAAAAGGATCATGGATGGAATGATCGAGCTGCCTTTCGCACTGCCGACTGCAGTTGCCGGTATCTCACTGACATCCCTGACATCCGATAAAGGTCTGGTGGGAAGCTTTTTTGCAAATTTTGGTATTAAGATCGCCTATACCAGAATCGGTATCACGGTGGCATTGATCTTTGTGGGAATCCCTTTTGTAGTCCGGGCCATTCAGCCGGTTCTGGAGAAACTGGACGGTTCTTATGAGGAGGCGGCTCGTGTCATGGGTGCAAAGCCATTCACCGTTTTTCGCAGAGTTATTCTTCCGGAGCTTCTGCCGGCAATGCTTTCCGGGGCGGGACTTGCCTTCGGACGCTGCCTGGGAGAATACGGAAGTGTTGTTTTTATCGCAGGAAACAAGCCTTATTATACAGAGATCACGCCGCTGATCATCATGTCAAAGCTTCAGGAGTTTGACTATGAAAGCGCAACAGCTATCGCACTGGTTACACTGGCAGCATCATTTCTGATCCTGTTTGGTGTGAATCTGGTGCAGGCAAGAAATACGAAACGTATCAGAGGGAGGGATGCATAATGGATGAAAAAAAGAAGCAGGCTTCCGGGCCGGTGAAATGGATCTTTATCGGGATTTCCGTGATCTTTCTTTTTGTGATGCTGGTACTGCCTCTGGTGGTTGTTGTAACCCAGGCGCTGAGCAAGCTGGCAGTGCTACGTGCAGGCGGTGACAGATGAGTACACGCTGAAAGCGCTGAAGCTGACCATTGAGGCGACGGCTGCGGCTGTTGTATGCAACACGATCTTTGGTCTGTGTGCGGCATGGGCAATGACCAGATTTCATTTTCGGGGAAAAAAGCTCCTTACCACTTTGATTGATGTTCCGGTTACAGTATCACCGGTTATCGCAGGTCTTATCTATATCCTGGTTTTTGGAAAGCAGAGTCCTCTTTATTCTGTTCTTGAAAGTGCAGGGATACAGATCGTGTTTGCAGTTCCTGGAATTGTCCTGGCAACGATCTTTGTCACATTTCCATTTGTGTCCAGAGAGATCATTCCGGTTCTGGAATCCATAGGGTCCGATGAGGAAGAGGCGGCAGCACTGATGGGAGCAAAAGGCTGGACGATTTTTACCAAGGTGACATTTCCGCATATCAAGTGGGCATTTCTCTATGGTGTTGTGCTGTGTACAGCCAGAGCATGGGAGAGTTTGGAGCCGTGTCCGTACTGTCCGGACATCTCCGTGGAAAAACAAATACACTTCCGCTTCATGTGGAAATTCTTTATAACGAATTCCAGTATGTTCCGGCATTTGCGGTTTCTTCGATCCTGGTGATCCTGGCGGTGATCCTTCTGATCGCAAGAAATGTTCTGGAGCATAAAGGAAAGGGGGAAAAAGGCGATGTACGTTGAGTTAAAAAATATCAATAAAACATATGGGGATTACAAGGCATCTGATAATGTAAGCTTTGGCATCGAAAAGGGGAAGCTGATCGGTCTTCTGGGGCCCAGCGGAAGCGGAAAAACTACGATTCTCCGTATGATCGCCGGTCTGGAGCAGCCGGACAGCGGGGAGATTATCATTGACGGAAGAGTGGTCAATGATGTGCCTGCCAGCGAGCGAGGCATTGGATTTGTGTTCCAGAATTATGCTCTTTTCCGGTATATGACGGTGTATGATAATATTGCATTTGGCCTGAAGGTGCAGAAGGCGGACAAGAAGTATATTAAGCAGAGGGTTATGGAACTGGTAGAGCTGATCGGGCTGAAGGGCCTGGAGAAAAGATATCCGAGTCAGCTGTCCGGTGGTCAGAGACAACGAGTTGCTTTTGCCCGGGCTCTGGCTCCGAATCCGCAGCTTCTCCTTCTGGATGAGCCTTTTGCGGCGATCGATGCAAAGATCCGTACGGAGCTTCGAAGCTGGCTGAAGGATATGATCGAGAAGCTGGGGATCACCAGTATTTTTGTTACCCATGACCAGGATGAGGCTATTGAGGTGGCGGATGAAATTATTATTACCAACCGTGGACGGATCGAGCAGAAGGGAACTCCACTGGAGGTTTATCAGAATCCGGATACTGCGTTTACGGCGGGATTTTTCGGGCAGACTTCTGTGATCGATGATTACCAGGTGTTCAATCACTTCGAGGAAGTTCCAGGAGGCGAAAAAGCCATTGTCCGTCCGGAGTTTGTAAAAGTGACTAAGAAGAACGAGGAACAGAAATATAAAAGCTCCGCAACAGAGGGCATCGTAGAACGAGTCGCATTCCGCGGCAGCAGCTGGAACTGAAGTCCGTGTAGGAAACACCACACTCAGCGCCAGAAGAAGCCTTGACGAAGAACCCGTCTGGGAAGGCGAAGTTGTGGATGTGTTTGTGCAGAGAATTTTTGTAACGAAGGGAAATGAGGCAGTACTGCTGCATAATACAGCTATGGTTGAGGATTGGTTAGTGATATAAAATGCCGCGGAGCGGCATTTTTTTATGAGCAAGTAGCGTTAGCGGATTGCGAATATCATATGATATGGCCGCGGGAGCGGCATTTTTTTATATATGTGAAATTTTCACACCGTAATATTCTGCAAGAGAATCCACCAGGTCATCACGGATTTTTTTGTGGTCATTTCCATCCAGGGACATGACACAGGATACCATCTGACGTTTTTTATCAACGACGCAGTATTGGCCGTAATTGCCGGACAGGATCAGTGTATCTTCCATAGGTCCCATATATATGAAATATCCATAACCATAGCTCTGGTAATCCGGATGCTCCGTCAGTGGATTGTAAGAATCGATATGTTTCTGACAGGCATCAATCACGAATTTTTTTGGGACGATCTGTTTTCCGTTCAGGGAACCCTCATGCAGAAGCAGATGTCCAAAACGAGCCAATTCATCAATCGTCAGATACAGTCCGTTAGCTGCCATACAATGTCCCTGAGGCAGAGGGTCCAGTCCGGATTCGGAATGCCAACCGGTTCAAAGAAACGATATCGCAGATAATTCAGCAGACCCGTTCCGGATTTCTCTTCCAGAAGAACAGATAAAATATAGGAACAAAAATTGCTGTACACAAAATGAGTACCGGGTGTATAGGGAAAAGAATCATTCTGAAAGAAATATCTCACCCAGTCCTTTTCTCTGTATCGCTCTGGTCCATCGCAGAAAAAGAGCGGATCTTTCTGACCGGATGACATGGTAAGAAGATCACGGATCTTTATCTTGTACAGATTTTCAGAAGGGTCGGAAGGGAAATATTTTTCAAACCAAGGATAAATGTATTCATCAAGAGTGATCAGTCCTTCACGTTCTGCGATACCTGCGGCCATTGCAACAAAAGGCTTGCTGATAGACCATATATTTAAACGGGTTTTGACCGGAAAAAGTCTAAATTCTTCTTTTAGAAGATCATTTTTATATATCTGTGCGTAGATGATATTGGAATGATGTTGCTTTGATTTCTCAAGAAAAATATCTAAAATTTCCTGCATGATAATCCCCCCCTGAAATTATTATTCGTAAAAAAGATCAAAGTCTGAATAAAGTTCTTCCAGGTCATGAAGTCGTGTACTGATGGATTTGCACCTGGTTTTGCGGATTTTTGCAACAATACTGTCAAACAGACAATAGAGGCATGAGAAGGAGTTAAATCCCATTTCATTGAGATTGATCTCTATAATGATAGCGTGGTCTGCCAGCGCCCATGCCGGTGATGAAATGCTGTCTGTGATGGCGAGTATCTTTGCACCATGATTTTTGGCAATCTGTGCATATTTCAGAGACCATTTGGTATAGCGGGCAAAAGAGATCAGAAGAACAACTGTATCCTCGGATGCTTCTGTGAGATATTCGAAATTGGAATCGTAAAATTCGTGAACCACCTTGGTATTTCCAAGAAGCTGATTCAACAGAGTTCCCATCCAGAGAGCGGCACTGTAGGAAGAGCGTGCACCAACAATGAGGCGTTTTTTGGCATTGCTCAGATGGGTAACAATCTGATCCATATCTTCCTGATTCAGATGAGATGCCCAGCTTTCCATGGAATGGAGTTCATTGGCAATGATGTTTTGATAAAAATTTCCGCTATCCAGCAGTGAATCGTCTTTTATAACCGTAGGAACGGAAAGAATATCATTCTGTACAGTACGCTGCATTTCAGAAAAACTTTCAAATCCCAGGGAATAGGCAAGGCGTATGATAGTGGTTTCGCTTACGGAAATTTCCTTGCTGAGTTTCGCAAGGGTGGAATAACTGAATGAATCAAGGTGTTGTAATATATATTCGGCAACTTTCTTCTGACCGGCAGAAAGGAAAGATACTTTTTCACGGATCAACTGTTCTATTTTCATGAACCTCCTGTACTGTACGATTAGTATAATAAATTATAACAGGTGTAAAGTTTGATTACAATATAATGGAGTAAAAAATTCTTCTTAACATAAAAAAGATGTAAATAATGCACAAATTAAAGTGTGTATTTTTAATAATATTGTCAATAGAAATCTTGAAACCTAGATGTTAATATAGCATTAAATAATTCATATGACGTCAGAAAAAGAATTAATTGCACTATTAATATTAAAGTCAATAAAAAAGGGGGGCTTTTATGTCGTCAACAGTAAAGGAAATAAAAGAAAAAACAGGTTACCTGAAACGAAGTGATCTTTATACAATCGGTGTAGGACAGGCGATTGGATCGGGTGTTCTGACACTGATCGGACCGGCAATTCTTTTGACTGGTCAGTCAGCATGGTTGGCATATGTAGCTGCATGTATCTGGGGATTTATGATGATTGCACCAATTCCATGGATTACATCTACACTGAAACTTGGAGGAGGATTTTATTCTCTGGTAGGAGATATGGCCGCAAACGAGTTGCCGGTATGTATGCAGTAGGATTTTGCCACAGACGATCAATCTGGCGACTTATGGTGTGGCAATTGGTATGTATGCAAATTCCCTGTGGCCGCAGATTAATGCGAAATGGTTTGGAATTGCAGCCCTGAGTGTGTTCTTTGCCATCAATCTGTGTGGTGTGGATGTAATGGCGAAGGTACAGAAAATTCTGGTTACCCTGCTGTTTGTTGCACTTGGTCTGTTTATTGTTCTGGGATGCCTCCAGCTGAAAAATCCGGTGTTTGAGTTTACAGCACCAGACTTTTTCTCCAATGGTCCATCCGGATTCTTTTCCGCAATCATGCTGTATGTATATTCAACAAACGGATATTCCTGCATTATGAATTATGGTAAACAGGCAAAAGAGGCACATAAAGATATTCCAAAGGCACTTCTGTACTGTATTCCGACACTGATGGTTATATATGGCGGTGTTGCAATTGTAGCAAGTGGTGTGCTTCCTCTGGATCAGGTAGCCGGACAGCCGCTTACCCTGGTTGCAAAAAATATTTTAAATCCGGCACTTTTCACAGTATTTATGATTGGTGGTCCGGTACTTGCACTGTCTTCATCCATTAATTCAACAATTTCCAATAACTGTATTCCGGTTGCACAGTCCTGTAAAGATGGATGGCTTCCGAAATCATGGGCAGCTCAGAACAGAAGAGGGGCTTACTGGAAACTGATGACATTTACTTATCTTATGGGAATATTACCTGTGTTACTGGACTTTTCTATCAGTGATGTTGTAAATAATATTATGCTTCTGGCATCAGCAGTGGCATTTCTGCAGATTTATGCGTATTTCCAGCTTCCGAAAAAACATGCAGAAGCATGGGAAAAATCACCAATGCATATTTCTAACGGAAAATATTATTTTCTCTGCTGTTTGAGCTTGTTTGCATATATCTGCATTTTTATCAATTCTTGCAGAAGCCTGAAACTTCCGGTAGTAATCATCAGTCTGATAGCCATTGTAGTATGCATGGCTTACGGATGGTTTAGAAGTGTAAGTCCTGATGTAAAGATGGAAACAAGTGTGTGGGAGGATTAATGTTTATGAATAAAGACCAGAACCTGATCAATGAATTTGCTATCAAAACTTTAAAAGAAAATCTCAATGTTATGTATGCGCAGATATGGCGTGAAGGACAGTTAACGGCAGAATATAAAAGAATGCCGGTCAAGACACGCCTTAACACCTGGTCTGCCTGCAAGGGTGTTGTGTCCTGTGCGGCAGGAATCGCACTTGATGAAGGGCTGATTCGACTTGATGAGAAGATTGTGGATATTTTTCCAGAGTATGCACCGGAGAATCCGGAAGGATATCTGGGGGATGTAACGCTGGAAAATATGCTGACAATGACTACAGGTTTGGAAAGCTCTCTGTTTTTCTGTGACTGGCCGGAGCGTTACACAACTCCGGACTGGATCCGATATTTCTTCGAGAATGCGAAAGTGATAAAAAAACCGGGAACAGAATGGCTGTACAGCAATTTTAATACTTATATGATCAGCTGCGCGATTGAAAAACGTGCGGGAGTTAATCTTCTGGAATATTTGAGAAATCGCTTTTTTGAGCCGCTGGGAATTGGAAATCCAGACTGGACTTTGTGTCCGAAAGGGCATGTGCATGCGGCTAATGGACTTTATGTGAATATTGATGAGTTTACCCGGTATGGACAGATGATTCTTCACAAGGGAAATTATAATGGAAAACAGCTGGTGCCAGAGTCGTACATGAAGATGGCAACGTCCAATCTGGTGGATAATTCAGCGGCAGGAAGTCCGGGAAATCTTTATTCCGGTTTTGGATATGGATATCAGTTTGTCATGAATCCGGAAGCTGGTTCCTATCGATCCGATGGAAATTATGGTCAGTTCTGTCTGGCGTTTCCTGACAAGGATGCAGTAGTAACTGTAATGTCTCTGGAGGGGGATTTCCAGAAAATAGGAAATCATCTATGGACTACAGTGGTTCCTGAATTATAAGAATTCTGTCTTGCAAATCAGACAATGAAAGGTGAAAGGTAGCTTAAATCTTTCCGACTTGACATTGATTGGAAATCGTTTTATACTAACTCATGTAAATAACAGGGGAGCTTGTGATGGCAGGCTGAGAGGAAGTCTTCAACTTCGACCCTTATACCTGATTTGGATAATGCCAACGTAGGAACGTATAAGATGAATTTACGGGAGATACTTTGGTGTATCTCCTTTTTTATTGGATGCGGATGTTTTTATCCGATTGAATACGTAAGATCAGGATTTACAGGGAAGGGATCAAGAGCGAATGCTTTTAACCCCGGTATCGACAATTGAATATTGGGAAATTTGAGAGTGAACTGAGTTCATGAAGGGGTGCACCACCGCGGGTGTATTTCTTTGTGAACTCTTTTTTATTGACGAATAGCTTTTGAAGTTTCCGGAAAGGAGAGATCATGATCACAGTAAATGGTGAAAGCAGAACATTGGAAAAGCCGGTGACAGTAACAGAATATCTGGAAGCATGTAACTATGTTCCGGTGCAGGTTGTAGTAGAGCTGAATGAAGAGATCATTAAGAGAGACACTTATGATACAACAGTACTGAAAGATGGCGATGTTGTGGAGATTCTGCAGTTTATGGGCGGCGGAAGCTGCTGATGTCGCTATAGAGATAAAATTAGGTATATATACCACGGCAGTAACTGACAGATAAAGTTACTGAAAAAATGCAGATGAAGAATGATCTGGCAGAAGAAGGCGCTGGTTATAAATCGGTGGAAATATTTTCTGCAAACAGACATAAAGAAAGGTGGACATAAAAAATGACAACAGCAAACACAAATGAAGACAAACTGATCTTGGGAGGCCATGAGTTTACTTCCCGTTTTATCCTTGGTTCCGGAAAATTTTCCCTGGAGCTTGTAAAAGCATGTATTGAAAAAGCAGGAACTCAGATCGTAACACTTGCCCTGCGCCGTGCAAATGAGGGTGGGCTTGCCAATATTCTTGACTATGTGCCGAAGGATGTTACTCTTCTTCCGAATACATCAGGAGCCAGAAATGCAGAGGAAGCAGTCCGTATTGCAAGACTTTCCCGCGAGCTTGGCTGTGGAGATTTTGTAAAGATCGAAGTTATCCATGATTCCAAATATCTTCTTCCGGATAACTATGAGACCATCAAGCAACAGAGATCCTTGCAAAAGAGGCTTTGTAGTTATGCCATACATGTATCCGGATCTGAATGCAGCCAGAGATCTGGTGAATGCAGGAGCTGCCTGTGTAATGCCACTTGGCTCTCCAATCGGTTCCAACAAAGGAATCTGTACAAAAGAATTCATCCAGATCCTTATCGACGAGATCGACCTTCCGATCATCGTGGACGCAGGAATCGGCCGCCCGTCACAGGCATGTGAGGCTATGGAAATGGGTGCTGCAGCAGTTATGGCAAATACAGCCATTGCAACTGCAGGAGACGTCCGTGTTATGGCGGAAGCCTTTAAGAAAGCTATTGAGGCAGGAAGAAGTGCATATCTTTCCGGTATGGGAAGAACTCTGGAGAGAGGTGCAAGTGCATCCTCACCACTGACCGGATTTCTTCATGAGTAAATTGATAAATGAATGATTGAACGCAGAACACTAAGCGGGGGACAGGCACTGCCTGTGTAGTGAAACACAGGTATTGTCTGGTTTCAATCGAAATTGAGTTTACAGATATGCAGCAGTGAGGACCAGAGTATTGCTGCAATATATGAGAGGAGCGACATAAGAGTAATGGCAGAGACAGTACAGGCCAGTCAGCAGGACGGCCATTTTAATGAAAGTATCGTAAATGAAGAAATTCTGGAAGATATGAAAAAGAACCGTATCGATCACATGAAGTACCTTCCGGATATGGAACAGCTGGAAGAATCTGATGTAATGGATCAGGTTATTTCCGCAATGAACGCATATGATTATGATAAGTACACAGAAGCGGATGTACGGAGAGCGCTTGTTCATGACAACCGTACACCGGAGGATTTTAAAGCACTGCTTTCACCGGCAGCGCTGCCTCTTTTGGAAGAAATCGCACAGGCTGCACGGATCGAAACAAGGAAACATTTTGGAACAGTATCTGCATGTTTACACCGATCTACATTGCAAACTACTGTGAGAACTACTGTATTTACTGTGGATTTAACTGCCACAACAAGATCCGCCGCGCACAGCTGAATGCAGATGAGATCGAGAAAGAGATGGCAGCTATTGCAGAAACCGGACTCCAGGAGATCTTGATCCTTACCGGAGAGAGCAAAACGAAATCTAATGTGGAATATATCGGAAAGGCTTGTGAGATCGCCCGGAAATATTTCAAGGTAGTCGGTCTTGAGGTGTATCCGATGAATTCTGATGAGTACGCATATCTTCACAAATGCGGTGCGGATTATGTAACGGTTTTCCAGGAGACTTATAATTCTGATAAATACGAAACTCTGCATCTGGCAGGCCACAAGAGGATTTTCCCATACAGGTTAAATACACAGGAGCGTGCACTGAAGGGTGGCATGCGAGGTGTTGGTTTTGCGGCACTTCTGGGACTGGATGATTTCCGCAAGGATGCTTTTGCAACGGGATATCACGCATATCTTCTGCAGAGAAAATATCCACACGCAGAGATCGCTTTTTCCTGCCCGAGACTTCGTCCGATCATCAACAACGACAGGATCAACCCGAAGGATGTCCACGAACCGCAGCTTCTCCAGGTAGTTTGTGCATATCGTCTGTTTATGCCGTTTGCAAGTATTACTGTATCCACCAGAGAGTGTGAGCGTGTCCGTGATAATCTGGTGAATATCGCAGCAACCAAGATCTCTGCAGGTGTCAGCACCGGAATCGGAAGCCATGTGGATGATATTGAGGATAAAGGTGATGATCAGTTTGAGATTTCCGACGGAAGGTCTGTGGACGAAGTTTTCAACGCCCTGAAAGACCACGGCCTGCAGCCGGTGATGAATGATTATATTTATCTGTGAGATGAAGGCGGCGAAAGAGGATCACACAGACTACCGAGGATAACTTCTGTGGAATATGTGGAAAACCATTCGCCCGAAAGAGCGATTTTTCAGGGTGAGTGTGGATAACTGTTTCGGAAGAATGAATGCAGAAAGATTTTTGGCAAACAGAGGACAGTGCTGGAAGAATTTGTCGTCAGAACAAGAGTGATTTTTCAGTCCGGGTTTGATAAAATGGATATAACCCGGTTTATCTTAAAGAGAAAAATGCAGATGAGGTTTTTGTCAGAATGAAAGAAAAGCAGCTGCATGGAGAAGAACTGACCAAAGAAGATCTCAAACGTGCTGTCAAAGATGAAGCTTACCGCAAAAAAAAACTCCTGGAAGAGCTGAATTCACAAGGTTGATTGCGTTTTCACAAAATCTTTCAACGGTGATGAAGAATATGCAAAAAAGAGTGCGAAATCTATGGATAACAGCTAAAAATCAAACATAAAAACCTGTAAAATCCGCAAAAATATCCCTGATTTCGAAAACTACTGAAAACGGTTTCCAATCTAATAGTTTTCATAGGTACTTACTCATGTTTATAATAGCCCCAACAACAAAACACGAGGCAAAACACAGGAGGTAAGTATTATGAAAAGAAGATGGAAATCAGCAGTAGCAGCTCTTGCAGCAATAGCAACAATTGGAAGCCTTACAGGCGTAACCACCTATGCGGCGGACAGTGTCAGCATCACCAATGTATCTTATGATCCGACCAGAGAGCTTTACGAGCAGTACAACAAGAGCTTCCAGGAACACTGGAAGGAAAAAACAGGCCAGGATGTGGAGATCACACAGTCCCATGGTGGTTCCGGCAAGCAGCACTTGAGGTTGCCAACGGACTGGAAGCAGATGTGGTAACACTGGCACTGGAGTATGATGTAGATGCGATCCAGGATGCAGGACTCATCGATGACGGATGGGTGGACGAATTTCCGGAGGACAGCGCTCCCTATACTTCGACGATTGTATTTCTTGTGAGAAAAGGAAATCCGAAGAATATCAAAGACTGGGACGATCTGGTAAAGAAAGACGTAGGTGTGATCACACCAAACCCGAAAACCTCCGGCGGAGCAAGATGGAACTATCTGGCAGCCTGGGCCTATGCAAAAGATAAATATAACGGAGACGAGGACAAAATTAAAGAATTTATCGGAGATCTTTACAAAAACGTACTTGTCCTGGACACCGGAGCCAGAGGCGCAACGACCTCTTTCGTGGAAAACGGACAGGGTGATGTACTGATCGCCTGGGAAAATGAAGCCTATCTTTCCGTAAAAGATTATCCGGACGACTACGAGATCGTAACACCAAGCATCAGCATCCTTGCACAGCCATCTGTAGCAGTAGTCGATAAAGTCGTAGACAAAAGAGGCACCAGAGATGTGGCAGAGGAATATCTGAATTATCTCTATTCCGATGAAGCACAGCGGATCGCCGGTGATAATTATTACCGTCCGTCAAACCAGGATATTCTGAAGGAATACTCCGATGTGTTTGACCTGGACATCAATCTTGTCACCATTGATGATTTTGGCGGATGGAAAAAGGCACAGGAAACACATTTCTCAGATGGAGGGATTTTTGATCAGATTTATGAAGGATAGACAGCAGAAGATATAGTTGGACACAATAACACAAAGAAGCTGCAGAACAGTGAAAAAACAGAGTCTGCAGCTTCTTTTATATAAATATTGTGAATTACAAGGGATCAGGCATGGCTTCCTTCGGTCAGGGAACAGCCGTCCATTATACGGATCCCGTTTATGACATCCAGATAAGTGTCATACATTTCCTTCCATTCATCAGAGGCGTCCTTGGAGTACTGGCTGATGGTGGACAGAAGATCGTATTTTTTGCGTCGACGGTTTCGATACGGCCGAGATAGCCCTGCCATACACTGTCCAGAGGCTGGTCTTCGCCATCGTAATATCTGGCTTCCAGAGTCAGTACAGGAACATCCTCATTGTAATAAGTCAGTTTATATCCACCATTTTCGGTTTCGGTTGTTTCATAATGGCAGAGATATTTCCAGCGCTCCGGAGTGAGGACCTGGAAGTAATCCGTCATGGCCATATCCACACGCTCTGCGTAAACGAAATCTATGGATTTGATCAGCTCTGTGGCTTCCTTTTCGGCGGCCTTATCATAGGTGTCTGACGGAGTCAGGACAAAAAGTCCGAATGTATAATCGTCAGTCTGGCATACAAGAGCATCTACATTTTTTTCTTCTTCGTTGACTTCGGTTAAGTATTGATATTTCGTGGCAGGATAAGATTCAAAGGTAAGATCCTTTTTGGTGATGATCTCACCCTTTACCGGATAGTATTCTGCCAGAAAACCCTTCAGGGAAGAATCCTCCAGAGAGGAATTCGGTACTTTTAAAACAAAGGCAGTGCTTTTTCCGCCATTTACGGAACGCTGCTCGAAATAACCTTCTTTTTCGGGCATGGATTCTCTGATCGTATCATCGGCAGGGAATCCAACCCGCATATGAAGCTCGCCGCGCTTTCCGATTCGGAGGAATCTTCCGTGTTTGTATCGGAAGAGGAATTTGGGTATGAAGAATCGGAATCCTGCGAGGAGGAGTTTCCACTGGTATCGGAGGATTCTTCTGAAGAATCTCCGGAGGAGGAATCAGTTTCAGAATCGGAATATTCCTGAAGATTGCCGTAGTCATCAATATAATATTTATCTCTGGAGCCAATATATGTGGTTCCGGTGGCATCTTCCAGCCACACACTGCCGTCTTCATAATAATAATGAGGCTCAAAATAACCGTCCTGTTCGGTCCAGCCGGCATCGTTGCCTTCCATCAGTTCACCGGAATCCGGGTCAGGGGCATAATTACCTTCCCCGATATATTCATCCTCGGAACCATTGCGGTACCAGTATCTCCGTTTTCATCCTGCCAGATGTACTGACCGTCATCGGTTGGAGGGTCAGAAGCGAGGACCGGGACTGCAGATATGGAAAGAGCGATCACGCCTGTTAAAAGAACTAAGATTTTTTTATGCATAGGCACCTCCTGATAAATTGCGCAGCAGTTAGCTGCTTACTATTCTTTGATCATAAATTTTTACAAATAAAAAGATCTGTCTGTTAAGTACATTGTAACAGACAGATCCCGATATCCGGAAATGTGAAGAAAAAGAGACATTTACGGAAAGCTGCGTACAGGTCTGGAAATATGCTATCCGATCGTGAAAAGGCCGGCTTACCGGCAGGTAAAAAGATATCCCTTCCCATAAACCGAGACAATGTCATACTCATCGGTATCTTCGGCACCGATCTTGGTCCGGAGGTTAAAGATATGCCGCCGTACCGTGCTGGTATCTGTTCCTGCACAGCTGCCCCATACCGCTTCGTAGAGCTCCTTTGCAGAAAAAATCTTCTCCTGGTTTTCTGCAAGGAGACGCAGCAGAGAGAATTCGGTCCGGGTAAGGCCTGTGTCGGCATTGTTGAGATATGCATGGCCGTCCGAAAGATTCAGCCGCAGGCTGCCGATGGTGATCTGACGGGAGGACTGAAATTTTTCTTTTATTTTTTCTTCCATTCGTTTCTGGCGTTCCAGAAGCATCTGGATCACGGCCAGAAATTCATCGAAATTATAAGGTTTGGTGAGATAATAGTCGCCTCCCTGCTGAAGTCCTTCTACCCGATCCCGGATATCACTTTTTCCGGTGAGAAAAAGAACCGGATTCATGGTTTTTTCGCGGAAGCGGCGGCAGATATCCAGACCGTTTCCGTCCGGAAGCATAATGTCCAGGATAAGAAGATCCGGCAGCTGTTCTTCAAGCTGATGACAGGCTTCGGCGGCTGTCTGTGCAGTGCGGACATCGTAGCCACGGCGCCGCAGCATCCGGCAGTTGGTATTCAGCACCTGTTCTTCATCCTCGACCATAAGGATAAGTGATTTCTTTTCATTCATTTATGATTCCTCCTCCGGAAGTGAGAAGAACACCTGAGTTCCCTCGCCTTCTTTACTTTTCAGCCATATTTTGCCGCCATGGGCAGTGATGATCTGATGACAGACATAGAGGCCTATGCCGTGCCGCCAGTAATCCTTATCAGCGGAAACATAACCCTTGAGTGCGTTTTTTCGCATTTCTTCTGACATGCCGGTTCCGGTGTCAGAGACGCAGATGGTCTGCCAGCCCGGTTCGCCGGTAAGTGAAATGGTGATGGTTCCGTTTTGGGTGTGACGCTCTGCATTGGAGATCAGATTGGTGACAACCTGGATCAGCCGTTCCGGATCAGCAGAGATTTCCGGGAGTCCGGATTGTGTCGTAAGGACCAGCTGATTGTTCTTTGGGCTTGGATGGCTGCAGTAGTCTTTTTTTACAGAATACAAAAGACCGGACAGGTCCGATGGTACAAGGGAAAGGGCAAGCCGTCCCTGCTCAATGGAAACCGTATCCATCAGATCCAGCACGATTCGGTCAATCCGCATTACCGATTGCTCGATGGTGCGGAGATTTTCCTGCATAAGAGAGAAATCCAGAGGCTCTTCCTCAAGGAGCTCGGAGGTGTCCCGCGCGTGGAGGGAAATGGAACTCAGAGGATTTTTAATCTCATGGGCAACGGTGGTCAGGAAGGTGGACTTGGCATTATCAAGGGAGCGCAGTCGCAGATTCTGTTCCTCCAGAAGGAGCTGCTGCTGGTTATATTCCTTCAGATGAAAATAGAGAACACTGCCGCAGACAATACTTACAGAGACAAACGCAAGAAGGATATCTGCCAGCCGGTCTGCTTCCGTGGCAAAAGGAGTTACAGTGTCCGGGAAATGGTATGCAACCAGACACAGTCCCATATAAAGGAGGATCTCAAGCAGGGAAACGATCAGAGCACGTCTTTTTTCCAGCATCAGCACGGTAAAAATAATAGCAAACACAAAGAATGCCGCATGCCGCCACGATAACCGCCGCTGGTAAAAAACATCACCGGAAAAACGAGCAGAAAGATCACGACAATGGTGATCAGGTAGCAGCGCTGATATTTTCCACTGTAATAGGAATAAAGAAAAAGCCCTCCGGAGATTGCAACCAGCGCAAAATTGATCAGTACATTTCCCCAGGAACCGGTCCCGAGACTGAGAAAGGCCATGATCAGGCTAATCACAGTACCTCCCAAGGCGAGGATGTTGAACAGCCGGACGCGGAAATCAAGGGTGGGACTGAATAAAGAGTGAAAAATATTCCGGAGCTTCGGGTTTATATTGATAGGGATCACCTCCTGTTCTTAATGTAGGTTTGTATGCCTGCGGGCATCTTTCTTTTGGTGCTGTAATTATCGTAACTGTTATAATTGTATCATGCTGTCGTATAGTTGTGTACACAAAAAAATACATTTAATCCCGTTTTCCTATTGACATACTATGAATAGTAGGTTAATATAAGTGTCAACAAAAGAAAGGGAAGAGGCTATGAACGAATACGGCTTTAATACAGGACTGCTCCACGGCACCAACGAGAAATATCCACAGGGTGCAACACAGGTTCCAATCTATCAGAGCAGCGCATTCCGACATGACAGCGCGGAAGACCTGGAGAAAATTTTTGACAATAAAAAAATGGGCTTCTCCTATACAAGGATCAACAATCCTACGGTAGAGTCCTTTGAGAAGAGAGTGACCATGCTGGAGGATGGGATCGGCAGTGTGGCCTGTGCATCCGGAATGGCAGCGCTGACCAATGCGTTTCTGAACATTCTTCAGGCGGGAGATGAGATCGTGGCAGCCTGCGGACTGTATGGCGGAACTGTGGAATTGTTCGATGATCTGAAGCCTTTCGGGATTTCCGTAAAATATGTGAAAGAGAATAAGCCGGAAGCTTTTGAGGCAGAGATCACAGAGAAGACGCGACTTGTTTTTGCGGAGACCATTGGCAACCCAAAGCTGGATGTTACCGATATCCAGGCAGTTGCGGAAGTGGCACATAAGCATGACGTACCGCTGATCGTAGACAACACGGTGGCAACCCCGTATCTGATCCAGCCACTGAAGCTTGGAGCTGACATTGTAGTTCATTCCTCTTCCAAATATATCAATGGAAGTAGCGATGCCATCAGCGGTATTCTTGTCTGTGGTAAGGGTCTGAAATGGGACCCTGACCGATATCCGGGACTTGCTCCATACCGGAAATTCGGACCATTTGCATACATCGCCAAGCTTAGAAACGGACTTTTCCGGAACACTGGCGCGTGTCTTGCTCCGCAGAATGCTTTCCTTAATAACCTGGGACTGGAAACCCTGGGACTTCGAATGCAGAGACAGTGTGACAATGCACTGGAGCTTGCGAGATTTTTACAGGGCCTGGGTGGTGACATTGAAGTAAATTATCCAGGACTGAAGAAAGCCCTTATCACGAAATTGCGGAAAAGCAGTTCAGGAATGGCTACGGAGCTATCGTAACCGTAAGAACCGGAAGCAAGGAGAAGGCTTTTTCCATTATTAATTCATTGAAGATCCCGCTGATCATCTCCAATATCGGAGATACGAAGACCCTGGTGATCCATCCGGAATCCACCATCGCGGCACACATCTCCGACGAAGAGAAGCTGCAGTCCGGAGTATTCGAGGATCTGATCCGTATCAGTGTGGGAATTGAAGATGTTGAAGATTTAAAAGAAGATTTCAAACAAGCGATAGAAAATAACCGATAAAATCTGGTACACCGAAAACGATGTACCAGGAGCTGCACCAGCAGAGAAATGGAGAGTTCGTTATGGCAAAAGTAGATTACGCTACATTAAAAAAAGGTGGTTTCATGAGACAGAAGCAGAAAAATAATTTTTCTCTTCGTCTTGCCTGTGTAGGCGGTACACTTACCGCAGAAAACCTTAAAAAGATCGCAGAGGTAGCTGAGAAATACGGTGACGGATATGTACATCTTACTTCCAGACAGGGAGTTGAGATCCCGTTCATTAAATTAGATGATATTGATGATGTAAAGGATGATCTTGCAAAAGGCGGATGCAAGCCTGGTGTCTGCGGGCCGAGAGTCCGTACAGTTACAGCCTGCCAGGGCAACGCTGTCTGTCCAAGCGGAAATATCAACAGCTATGACATTGCGGTGAAATTAAATGAGAGATATTTCGGAAGAGAGCTTCCTCATAAATTTAAATTCGGTGTTACCGGATGTCAGAACAACTGTCTGAAGGCAGAGGAGAATGATGTAGGGATCAAGGGAGCAGCTGAGGTCAGCTGGAAAGAGGATGCATGTATCCACTGCGGTGTCTGCGAAAAGGCCTGCAGAGAAAACGCCATCTCTTTTGAGGATGACAAGCTGGTGATCGATACAGAGAAATGTAACTACTGTGGCAGATGTGCAAAATCCTGTCCTGTGGATGCATGGGATGTAAACGAAGCATATATCGTTTCCTTTGGAGGAACGTTTGGAAATCACATCAGCAAGGGACAGGAATTCCTTCCGCTGATCACCTCTGAGGAGCAGCTTTTCAGAGTGACCGATGCAGCGATCCAGTTCTTTGATGATCATGCAAATCCGGGAGAGCGTTTTAAATTTACCATCGACCGGGTAGGCGCTGAAAAACTTCAGGAAGTTTTGAAAGGAGCATATAATGGCTGATATTAAGATTGATGATACAGTAGATATTACCGATGTGGTCTGCCCGGTAACTTTTGTAAAAGCAAAAGTAGCACTTGAGGAGCTAGACGACGGACAGATCCTGGCGATCAAAATGAACGATGGCGAGCCGGTACAGAATGTGCCGAGAAGCGTGAAGGAAGAAGGACATCAGATCCTGAAGCTCGAGGACAACGAAGACGGAACTTATACACTGATCGTAAGAAAAGTTGAAGAATAGGAGAACAGAGAAATGACAATCACAGTTGCAGGAAATAAAAAAGAGTACGAAGACGGACTGAAGCTTACAGAGCTTATTGAGAAAGAGGATATCGAAAGTCCTGAGTATGTAACCGTAACTATCAACGATGAATTCATCAGCAAGGCAGACGTTCCGGAAACAGAGGTAAAGGACGGCGACGTTGTTGAGTTCCTGTACTACATGGGAGGAGGCGCAAGATAATGGCTTTTACAAATGAGCAGCTTGAGCGGTACTCCCGCCATATCATCCTGAAGGAGGTTGGAGTAAAAGGTCAGAAAAAGCTTCTGAATGCCAAGGTTCTGATCATCGGAGCCGGCGGACTTGGAGCACCGGCAGCTCTTTACCTTGCAGCAGCAGGTGTGGGAACCATCGGGATCGCGGATGCAGATGAGGTAGATCTTTCCAATCTTCAGCGACAGGTCATCCATACAACTGCAGATGTCGGCAAACTGAAGGTAGAGTCTGCGGCTGAGACCATGAAAGCAATCAACCCGGACGTTACTGTAAATACATATCATACCTTTGTAGATTCCAGCAACATCATGGATCTGATCAAAGATTACGATTTCATTCTTGACGGAACAGACAATTTTCCAGCAAAATTCCTGATCAACGATGCCTGTGTAATGGCTGAGAAACCGTTTTCACATGCAGGGATCATCCGTTTCCAGGGACAGCTGATGACTTACGTTCCGGGACAGGCCCATGCTACAGATGTGCGTTCCAGAGCCCGCCGCCAAAGGATGCCGTACCGACCTGTAAGCAGGCTGGCGTGATTGGAGCCATGGGCGGAGTGATCGGAAGCCTTCAGGCAATGGAAGCGATCAAGTACATCATCGGACAGGGCGATCTTCTTACAGGAAGACTTCTTACCTACGATGCGCTGAAGATGACATTCCGTACCGTAAAACTTCCGAAGAACCATCATTGCCCGGTATGCGGCGACAATCCGACCATCACAGAGCTGATCGATTACGAGCAGGCTGTGTGCGAGCTGAAACACTAAAGAATTGTCTGCGGGTGCAGACGCTATAAATTAAGTATAGAAACCCATTGGAGGCTGCGAAATAAAATGCTGAAATTAAAAAAAGAAGATTACGAAAAAATATTAGACCACTGCAGAAAAGGACTTCCCAATGAGTCCTGCGGCCTTTTGGGCGGGACCATTGAGGACGATGTAAAAACCATCGAGAAGGTGTATCTGCTGACAAATATCGATGAAAGCAACGAACACTTTTCCATGGACCGAAGGAACAGCTGAGCGCGATCAAGGATATCCGTCAGAACGGATATCAGATGATCGGAAACTTCATTCTCATCCGGAGTCTCCGTCAAGGCCTTCCGAAGAAGATAAACGACTTGCATTTGACCCGAACATCGAATATCTGATCCTCTCCCTTATGGACGCAGAAAATCCGGTGTTGAAGGCCTTTGGCGTAGATAAAGAGAAAAATGTAACTGTACATGAGCTTCAGATAACAGAGTGATGAGTATGAAAAACAGATTAAACACAAAGGAAATTACAACAGATGTGCTGATCATAGGCGGAGGTACCGCAGGCTGCTATGCGGCGCTGGTTCTCTCAGAACAGAAAGCCGGCAAGGTACTGATCGCAGAAAAAGCAAATATCAGACGAAGCGGCTGTCTGGCAGCAGGTGTTAATGCAATCAATGCCTACATCGTAAAAGGCCGCAAGCCGCAGGATTATGTAGATTATGCAACAAAGGATGCCGCCGGGATCGTAAGGCAGGACCTTCTTCTTACAGCAGCGGAGAATTTCAACGAAGTTACTGCAAAGATGGAAAAGCTTGGGCTTGTGATCCTGAAGGATGAAAATGGTGATTATGTAGCCAGAGGAAACCGTAACATCAAGATCAACGGTGAAAATTTTAAACCACTTCTTGCTAATGCAGTTCATAAAGCTGAGAACGTAGACGTTCTGAATTATGTAAATATCACAGACCTTCTTGTAAAAGACGGACAGGTTTACGGAGCGTTGGTTTCTCTATTATGGAAGAAACTGCATACATTATCCGGGCAAAAGCAGTTCTTGCTGCAACAGGCGGAGCGGCCGGACTTTATAAACCAAACAATCCCGGATTTTCCAGACATAAGATGTGGTATCCGCCGTTTAACACAGGTGCCGGATATGCAATGGGAATCCTGCAGGTGCGGAGATGACGTCCTTTGAGATGCGTTTTATCGCACTTCGCTGCAAGGATACCATTGCTCCTACGGGAACCATCGCACAGGGTGTCGGCGCAAAACAGATCAATGCAGCTGGCGAGATCTATGAGACAAAATACGGACTGACCACAAGCGAGAGAGTTTACGGAACAGTTCGGGAAAATCAGCTTGGCCACGGCCCGTGTTACCTGAAGACTACAGGGATCACGAAGGAACAGGATGAAGATCTTCTGAAGGCTTATCTCAACATGGCACCGAGCCAGACTCTGAAATGGATCGAAAGCGGAAAGAGCCCCAGCGAGCAGGATGTGGAGATCCAGGGAACAGAGCCGTATATCGTAGGCGGTCATACAGCCAGCGGCTACTGGGTAAATACAGGCCGTGAAACCACGGTAAAGGGGCTATATGCAGCTGGTGATGTTGCAGGTGGATGTCCGCAGAAATATGTAACAGGAGCTCTTGCAGAAGGAAAGCTTGCAGCATTGGATATGGTGAAACAGTTTAAGGCCGGAACTCTGAAGGAAGCAGATATTCAGACTGAGACAGAGATTAAGGTTCAGGAAGGGGAAATTCTTTCTCAGTACGAAAAGTTCCGAAATGAAGACGCACCGGCATTTTCCGTGGAAGAGCTGGAAGAGGCTATGCAGAAAGTCATGGATGAATATGCGGGAGGAATTGCTTCTAATTATCAGTTTAATGAGAAGCAGCTTGCTCTTGCAGATGAAAAAATCCTTCAGCTTCAGGCTCTTGCCGAAAAAACAGCGGCAGCAGATATGCATGAGCTGATGTTTGCATACGAACTTCGTGAGCGTCTCATTGTGTGCCGTTCACTGATCGCTCATCTGAAAAACCGCAAAGAGACCAGATGGCATTCTTTTAACGAAAATCTGGATCATCCGGAAACAGATGAGAAATTTTATAAATATGTAAATTCGAAACTAGAAAACGGCGAGATCAGGATGATTTTTCGCGACATTGTAAAGGAGGACACATATGAGCATACGAATTGATCAGAAAAAATGTGTTGGCTGCAGAAAATGCAGTGAAGTATGTCCGGGAACCCTGATCGTCATGGAAGACAAAAAAGCCGTGATGAAATATCCGAAAAACTGCTGGGGCTGCGTTTCCTGTGTAAAGGAATGTAAAGCCGGTGCCATCGACTTTTTCCTTGGTGCGGATATCGGCGGGAACGGAAGTATCATGAATGTAAAAAGCGAAGGGGATATCCTTCATTGGATCATTACAAAAACGGACGGTTCTACATCCGTGATCGATGTGGATCGACGGAATTCGAATAAATATTAGACCAGAAGATAAGTGCTGCCGGTTCTGGCGGCCGGAACAGGAGGATGAGATCAGATATGAGTGGATTATCACATTTGGATGAGCTGGAAGCAGAGGCAATTTATATCATCCGTGAAGTTGCAGCAGAGTGCGAGAAGCCGGTAATGCTTTATTCTATAGGAAAAGACAGTTCTGTAATGCTTCATCTTGCAATGAAGGCTTTTTATCCGGAGAAACCGCCATTTCCGTTTCTTCACGTAAATACAACATGGAAATTTAAAGAGATGATAGAGTTTCGTGACAAAACCGCGAAGGATCTGGGAATCGAAATGCTTGAGTACATTAATCAGGATGGTGTGAAGCAGGGTATCAATCCTTTTGACAGCGGCTCCGCATACACAGATATCATGAAAACGCAAGCACTGAAGCAGGCTCTTAAGAAATATGGTTTCACAGCTGCTTTTGGCGGCGGTCGTCGTGACGAGGAGAAAAGCCGTGCAAAAGAGCGTATCTTCTCCTTCCGTAATGCAGAGCAGGCCTGGGATCCGAAGAACCAGCGTCCGGAGATGTGGAAGCTTTATAATACGGAGATCAATAAAGGCGAAAGCATCCGTGTTTTTCCGATTTCCAACTGGACTGAGACGGATATCTGGCAGTATATTAAGAGAGAAAATATCCCGATCGTTCCTCTTTATTTTGCAAAAGAGCGTCCGGTTGTATACAGAGACGGCAACATTATCATGGTGGATGACGACAGAATGCGCCTGAACCCGGGGGAGGAGCCGCAGATGAAAAAGGTACGTTTCCGTACTCTCGGATGCTATCCTCTGACAGGTGGTATCGAGTCTGACGCGGAGACACTGGACGAGATCATTGACGAGACCTTAAGCTCTGTGGAATCTGAGAGAACCACACGTGTTATTGATTCCGACGGCGGAGCTGCAAGTATGGAAAAAAGAAAGAGAGAGGGGTACTTCTAGGATGAGCGGATTACTGAAATTTATCACTTGCGGAAGTGTAGATGATGGAAAATCTACACTGATCGGTCATATTCTTTATGATTCCAAGCTTTTATATGCGGACCAGGAAAAAGCCCTTCTTCTGGACAGCAAGGTAGGTTCCAGAGGTGGTGCCATTGATTATTCTCTTCTTCTGGATGGCCTGATGGCAGAACGTGAGCAGGGAATCACCATTGATGTTGCGTATCGTTATTTTACAACCGATAAAAGAAGCTTTATCGTTGCGGATACTCCCGGACATGAGGAGTATACAAGGAACATGGCGGTTGGAGCTTCCTTTGCTCAGCTTTCCATTATTCTTGTGGATGCGAAGCAGGGGGTTCTGGTCCAGACAAGGCGTCATGCACGTATCTGCGCTCTGATGGGTATCCATCATTTTGTATTTGCTGTTAACAAAATGGATCTTGTTGATTACAGTGAGAGTCGTTTTAATGAGATCGTAAAGGATATCAATGAGCTTTCTGAGACTCTGGGGCTTCAGGATGTTGTGATCATTCCTGTCAGTGCTACAGAGGGTGATAACGTAACGAAGAAGTCTCCGAATATGCCTGGTATACGGGGAAAGCTCTTCTGGAGCATCTTGAGACTGTGGATGTTTCAGAGGCTGAGAATGTCAGCGAGTTTTATCTGCCTGTTCAGCGTGTTTCTCGTCCAAACCATGAATTTCGCGGTTTCCAGGGCCAGATCGAGAGTTGCCGGGTTCATGTAGGCGATATCATCACAACGCTTCCAAGCAACGAGACAGCGGCTGTTAAGACGATCCTGGTGGGCAGTGACGATCGTGAAGAGCTGTTGCCGGCCAGGCTGTTACGATACAGTTGGATAAAGAGGTGGATGTAAGCCGTGGATGTGTTCTTACCAATAATAATGAGATCCCTGTTGCAAAGGGCTTTGAGGCTACGCTTCTATGGATGGATGATTCCAGGCTTGAAGTGGGCAAGGAGTATCTTGTGAAGCTTGGTACCAAGAAGATCGCAGGTGTGGTTAAGAGTATTGAGTTTAAGACGGATGTAAATACCGGGGAGCATCTGCATGCGGATACGATCGAGAAGAATGAGATCGCTCTTTGCAAAATCGGTCTTTCTGATAAGGTTGTGCTGGATGAGTTTAAGAGGAATAAGACTCTTGGTGAGCTGATCCTGATCGACCGTGTGAGTCATATGACTTCTGCATGTGGTGTTGTGGAATCGGTTGATACTGAGGGGGAGAAGCCTTATTTCCAGAAGGATGATGTGAAGGTTGGCGGTTATGTTTTTGAGGAGTTTTATTTTAACCTTGAGAATGCGCTGCTTTCCAAGGCGGATAAAGAGGTTAAGACTTATCATGTAGGGGATGTGGTGCCTGTTGAGGGTGACAGCTTTGAGTATCCGGGCTATTTTGATATTGTGTCTCTGGAGGATAGCGCGGCTGTTCTGATCCGTGATAAGAGGGTGCAGGATATTATTCCGCTGGATGAGTATGTGTTTATGGGGCTTCCTGTTGTGGATGAGAGAGGTTTTGCCTGGAGATTCGCAGTAATGATGATTATCAGATGTTTTTGAGGGAATTTGAGGCTGCTGATAATAAGTCGGAGTTTCATAATAAGTGGTTTAAGTTTGAGACTTACAGGAGGATTGTCTGCACGGATAATTTCTGGATGATCTGATGTTGGGTTACTTATAGTTTCTATAGTTATGTGTGTAAGAGGCTGCATGTGTGGCCTCTTTTCTTTGGGTGTTGCGGGATTTCGTGGTTTGACGGACGCCGAGGAGCTGGCATATGGGCGGGACAGGCTTCGTCGGTGGAAACTACTAAGACTCTGAAAGGTGGCTAAAAGCGTTTTCCAAAAGTCCGAACTCGCTGCGCTCAGACAGCGAACTTTTGAAAAACAACGCCACCTTCCAGAGCCTAAGTAGTTGTCACACCTCCTGCAGAGCGCCCCGCCCATATGCCAGCTCCTCGGCTGTGCACACAGGCCGGTTGCGGAAAGTGAACAGTTCGAGATAGTATTCAATGATGCATGGCAGTAGAGTGTCATACAGAAATTGTTCAGGAGGAATGTTGTATCTAAGAATCAGCTCGGCACAACGTTCCGGAATAATATCGGCTCAGACAGTAATCAGCTTGGCATAAGATCCATAATAAAAGTCAGTCGCATTATATATCGAAGATGTAGCGCTTGTTCCGTGCCCAAGAGGGTGGGGGGCAGGGAAGCCCTCGGACTTCGGAACTCTGAGATGGACTTCCCCTGCGCTGTCCACACGGACAGCGTGTCGTGCGTAGCCACCTGCCTAAGGGGATAATATGATTGGTCAATCGCGCTAAGATAAAATTAATGTAAAAAAATGAAAAAAAGGTGTTGACAAAACTTATATCTTTCGGATATAATTAACCATGCGTTTCGGATGAAAACACAGAAGAAATGCACTCCAATTTAATAAGAAATTATAAGTTCGGAGTCTGGAGAAGTACTCAAGAGGCCGAAGAGGTGCCCCTGCTAAGGGTATAGGTGCTAACGCGGCGCGAGGGTTCAAATCCCTCCTTCTCCGTTGTTGAAAAAAAATAAATTTTCAAAAAAATGAAAAACTTGTTGACAAACGCTTGCGGATGTGATAAAGTAAACAAGCTGTCAGCGAGACAGAGATTCAATCAAAAAAAGTTTGGAAAAAGTTGAAAAAAGT